>ENA-UOWE01004271-UOWE01004271.1-activated-sludge-metagenome-genome-assembly--contig:-NODE-4271-length-13940-cov-4.358156_pt1 | contig 13940 bp, 9 predicted proteins | sample MGYA00249841_ERZ761562 | MGnify/ENA primary metagenome ERZ761562 (study PRJEB28883, sample SAMN05720200) | activated sludge metagenome | isolation source: Anaerobic digester | place: Japan... | reverse complement strand
GGCCGGCGAGCGCGACCGTGTTTGCGTCAGCGCGGGCAAGCGCGGGCTGCAACTGCGGCTGGTCGCGGCTGACCTGATCAAGCTGACCAACGCGCGACCGGTAGACGTGGCCACGCGCGAAGCGGTCTAGCCGGCCAGAAACGCCGCCAGATCGGCCCGCAGCCGAGCCAGCGACGGGTCATGAATGTACATCATGTGCCCGGCCTCATAGTGGCTGGTGGTGATGTTGCCGCGCAGGCTCTCGTCGAGTTCCAGGTGGTCAAACGTGTAGCGCGTCGCCAGGTAGGGCGTGGCCAGGTCGTAGGCGCCGTTGGCCACGAAGACGCGCAGGTGCGGGTTCATGCTCATGGCCTGCCGCAGCGTTTCGCCCACGTTGACGTAGGTGTTCTGGTGGTCGTCGAATGACCACGGCTGCACCCGGTCGCTGAGAATCTCGTAGGGCAAATCGCTCTCGAAGCGCAGTTCGCGCCGCACGTAGTCATTGAGCAGGCCGGTGTATGGCCCCTGGATGAGGGCGTAGCTGGGGTCAAACTCGTCGTACTCGCCGGCCGCGTCGCGGTCGATGCCCGTGTAGCGGCTGTCGAGGCGGCCGGTTGTGCGCCGCCGGTCGCGCAATAGCTCCTTCGTGAAGCGGTGGATGTTGATGCGCAGGTTGGTGCGGGCGATGTAGTCGGCCGACAGGCCGGTGTAGCCCGCCAACCTGTTGGCGATGGCGGCGCGCTCCTCGGCCGGCAGTGCGTCGCCGCGCAGCAGCGCCAGGGCATATTCATTCATGGCGAACGCCTCGACCTCGGCCAACAGCGCCGGCAACTCCGCGGGCACGCCCGGCCCCAGGCGGCCGTGGTAGTGGGCCGTGGCCGCATAGGTGGGCAGGAAGAGCATGTAGGGCAGGTCGTTGCCCGGCGCGAAGTGGAGGGTCATGAAGTTCAGCACCACGGAAATGAGCATGATGCCGTTGAGGTACAGCCCGTGACGCTCCTGCAAGTGGCCGGCCAGGCCGGCGGCGCGGGTCGTGCCGTAGCTCTCGCCGATGAGGTAGCGCGGCGAGGCCCAGCGGTGGTTGCGCGACAGGTAAAGGCGGATGAACTCGCCCACAGACTCGATGTCGGGCTTGAAGCCGTGGAACTGCTTGTCCGCTTCGCCGGGCACGGCGCGGCTGAAGCCGGTCGTTACCGGGTCGATGAACACCAGGTCGGTTTTGTCCAGCAGGCTGAGGTCGTTGTCCACCAGGCGATAGGGCGGCGGCAGCGGCCGGCCGTCCTCCTCCAGCACGACGCGCCGCGGGCCGAGCAGCCCCAGATGAAGCCACACCGACGACGAGCCGGGGCCGCCGTTGAAGGCGAAGGTGATCGGCCGGGCGGCGACGTAGCCTGCCTCGCTCGCGTCCGTCGGACGATCGCGTGTGTAAGCCACGAAGAAGATAGCCGCCTTGGGTTTCTCGCCCGTCTTCTCGTCCTCGGCCTTGAGGATGAGACGGCCGGCAGTAGCCTGGTAGTGAACGGTCTCGCCGTTGATCATGATCGCGTGGCTGCTCTGGGAGATGACATCTACGGGCGGCGAAACGGGTGGGGTCTTGTCGTCTTTCTTGGCGGCTGTCTCTGGGTCATCGGGCGTGGTCACGGGCGGTCTCCTTGGGTGGGGGTGATGGCCCCATTCAAGCACAACTTGGCCAGCGTGGCCAGATTCGGACGCAGCCGTGCCCGCGCCGAGTATTTCCTGTCGCCATCGGCCGCCCGCGCTATAATCACGAGCTTGGGTCGATTAATTCGTTTCGCCGGAGTAAGTGGATGGCACTGGCAGTTAGCAAGACACAACTCGACAACGGCCTGACCGTTGTCCTCAAAGAGATGCATCACGCCCCTGTGGCGACCTTCATGATCTGGTATCGCGTCGGCAGCCGCAACGAAATTCCCGGCCGCACGGGCGTATCCCACTGGGTCGAACATATGATGTTCAAGGGCACGCCCCAGCACCCTGGCGCTCTGCTCGACCGCCTGATTTCCCGTGAGGGCGGTCACTGGAACGCCTTCACCTGGCTCGACTACACCGCTTACTACGAAACGATGCCCGCCGACCGCATCGACATCGCCCTGCGCCTGGAGGCCGACCGCATGGTCAACACGGAGATGACCCCGGACGAGGTCGAATCGGAGCGGACGGTCATCCTGCAAGAGCGGGCTATGTATGCCAACGAGCCGCGCTTCTTGTTGGACGAGGAACTGACGGCGGCGGCCTTCCGCGTCCACCCCTATCATCATGAGGTCATCGGCGACACGGCCGATCTGGTCAGCATGACCCGTGACGACCTCTACGGCCACTACCGCCGCCACTATGCGCCCAATAACGCCATCGCTGTTGTCGTCGGCGACTTTGACACCACAGCAATGCTGGCGCGGATCGCCGAGCTATTTGGCGGCGCTGAGCCGGGCGAGGCGGCCGCGCCCATCCACCGCGCCGAGCCGCCCCAGATGGGCGAGCGTCGGGTGACGGTTCACGGCCCCGGCGACACCGCCTATCTGACCTTCGCCTATCGCGCGCCGGCGGCCGACCACCCCGACTACCCGGCCATGACGCTGCTCAACGCCGCCTTTGCCGGCGGCAGCAGCCTGGGCATGTTCGCCGGGGGTGGCTCCAATCGCAGTTCGCGCCTCTACAAGGCTCTGGTGACGACAGAACTGGCCGCTGGCGCTTATGGTGGCCTGATTCCGACAATCGACCCCTTTCTCTATACCATCAACGCCGTCGTTCGCGCCGGGCGCGCGCCGGCCGAGGTCGAAGCGGCCCTGGAGAGCGAACTGGCCCGCCTGGCGACGGAGCCGATCTCGGCCGCCGAGCTGCAAAAGGCCCTCAAGCGGGCGCGGGCACAGTTCATCATGGCCGGCGAAAGCATCTCCGGCCAGGCCCAACTATTGGGCGCGGCCGAGGCAACGACGGGCGATTATCGCTGGTTCGAGACGGTCTTGGAGCGCCTGGGCCAGGTGACACCGGAGGACATCGACCGCGTCCGGGCCACCTATCTGACGCCGCGCAACCGCACCGTCGGCCTCTACGAGCCAGATAGCCGCGTGGCCACGCCAGACGACGAGGCGACCGAGACAGACGAATGAAGTCGTTCGGCCAGTGGTTGCCCGCCAGCCCCTTGCGGCCCCTCGCGCGTCGCTTCCGCAACGAACTGCCGGGCAGCTTCGACCGTAATAACCGGCGACTGGTCATCCAGTCGCTCGTCGTTGGCGCGGCCGTCTGGGCGCCGGTCTTCGTGCTCAAGTTGTTGGTTCATACGACGTTTGTACAGGTCGTGGCCTGGCTGAGCGGGCGGCCGGTGGTTCTGGTGGCCTTGCCGCTGCTGGCCGGGGCGAGCATCGTCGCCCTCATTGTCGTCCGCGGCCGCCCGGCGATGATCGCCTATCACGATGACCACGACCACATCCATGAACTGATCGACATGGAAGGCGATGGTGTGGAGCGGGCCATCGCCCTGTACTACGCCTCCGAGCCGTCGTTTGAGCGGGCGCTGCTGGGCAAAGAGGGCGTCGAGGTACGCTGGGAGCTGCCAACCGTGTCGCTGGCCGTGCGCAAGTTCGTGGCAACGTGGGCGACACTGGGCAGCGGCGGCAGTGGCGGCCTGGAGGGCAGCGTCGCCCTGATGGGCGAAAGCATCGCCGCGGCCATATTCAAGCCTCGCCCCCTGCTGCGCGCCGGGGCCCAGCGCCGGTGGCTCAGCGCCCCGCTGGCGTGGTGGTCCTCGGTGGAGACGGATCACTTGCAGACGGCTCAACTGAGCGGCATCGCCGCGGCCGTGGCCACGCTGACCGGCGCGCCGTTCACGTCGGCCTTTTTCGCCGCCGAGGTCATGTACCGCCGCCGGCCGTTGGTGGAGAAGCTCATCTATTCGCTCATCGCCACACTGGTGGCTTACTTCCTCAGCAGCGTTGTCCACCTTGGCCACCAGACGCTTTTTACCGTCGATTCGCTCTATCTGCCGTCCAGCAGTTGGGGCTACTATGGACTGGTTCTGCTCATCTCGCTGATCATCGTCCTGGTCAGCGCCGTCTTCATCCAGTTGCGGCGCGCCCTGGAAAACGCATTCCATCACCGTCTGCCCAATATCTGGCTGCGACATCTGACCGGCGCGGCCCTGACGGCCCTGGTGAGCGTCGTTGTGGTGGCCCTCACGTTTGGCCGGGGACTCATCGATCACGGCGGGGCGCTGCAATTGGTGCTGGGGACGGGCGACTGGGCGATCGGGCGCGCGCTGGCCGGCGAACTGACCCTGGGGCTGGCGCTAGTGGCCCTGGTCGGCAAGATGGTGGCCACGGCCACGACCATCGGCTCCGGCGGCTCGGCCGGGCTGCTCATTCCGTCACTCTATCTGGGTGCAATGGTGGCCACCATTGTCGCCGTCAGGACGCCCTACGAGCCGATGACGCTCATCGTTCCGGCGATGACGGCCAGCCTGGTGTCCATCGTCAACGTGCCCCTCGCCGCCATGCTGCTGCCCGTGGAGCTGTTCAGCGGCCACTACCTGCCACCGGCGTTGCTGGCCGTGATCGTCTGCTCCTTGCTGACGCAGAAGACGCCCATCTACCGCTCCCAGCGCGAGGGCTTCGACAACCGGCAGATTGCGCCCGGCGTGGCCGTGCGGCGGGTGATGGTTCCGGCCCATTGGGATCGGCGCACGCTGGTCGATCTCGATCTGCGCCGCCGCTTCAACGTCACTGTCATCGGCGTGCTCGAGCTTGTCGGCGAAGGCGGCCGCGCCCAGGTGCGACTCGACCCGGCCATCTCGTTGCCGCTCAGCATTGGCGATACTGTTGTTGTCATGGGGGCCGACGACGACCTGGATCAACTGGATCGCCATATCCAGATGCGCATGCAGGAGACTGATATAGCCACGTCGCCCAGCGGCTAGGCCGCGAGGACTATGTTAGAATTGGACGAAATGACCGCGCAGTCCGATCTGATCCTCGACCTGCAAACGCTGAATCAGATCTCCCAGACCCTGAATCAGTCAACCGATGTCCACACGGCGCTGAACACGTCGCTGGCGCAACTGGTCGATCTGATGGGCATGGAGACGGGTTGGGTGTTCGTGCGCGAGGAGGCCGCCAGCGACCGCTGGGCCGGCCGCGGCTTCCGCCTGGCGGCGCACTATAACCTGCCGCCTGCGCTGGCCCTGACGAACCCCGACGCCTGGGATAAGAGCTGCGACTGCCAGACCCTTTGCCGCGAGGGACAGCTGACTGGGGCCTACAACGAAGTGCGTTGCAGCCGGCTGGGCAGCGTTGACGGTCTGCGCAATGGCCTGGTCGTCCACGCGACGTCACCTCTGCGCGCCGGCGACCGCGTGTTGGGCATCCTCAATGTCGCCGCGCCGGCCTGGTCGTCCTTCACGCCGCGCAGCCTGACGCTGCTCAGCAACGTCGGCAGCCAGATGGGCATCGCCCTGGAGCGGGCGCGCCTGTTCGACGCCCTGCAAGAACAGCGCATCCACGAGCAGGCCACGCTGCTAGACCTCTCGCAGCAACTCCTCAGCCGCCGCGATCTCGATGACCTCATGGCTTTCCTCGTCGCTGAAGTGCGCAGCCTGTTGTCGGCCGACGCCTGCGCGGTGCTGCTGACAGGCGACGAGCCGGATACGCTCTACTTCCGGGCCGCCGCCGGCTGGTTGAGCGATCCCGTTGGCGCGGGCTATCGCGTGCCCGCCGACGACTCGACCGGCTCTGGCCGGGTCATGCGCAGCCAGAGCGTCCTGCTGATCGAGGACCTGTCGCGCCAGGACCCGCCCTTGTGGACGCCAGAATGGCTGGCCCGCGAAGGCTTCCGGGCGGCGGCCATCGTGCCCCTGGTAGCCAATGGGCAGTCGATTGGCGCGCTGGTCATCGACTCGCGCCAGCCGCGGCAGTTCAGCGAGGTCGAGGTGCGCCTGTTGCGACTGATGGCCAATCAGGCGGCGCTGGCCATCGAAAAGGCTCGCCTGCACCACGAGGAGTTGCAGCGACAGCGCATTGAGGAAGAGCTGGCCGTCGGCCGCAGCATCCAGCGCAGCATGATGCCGGCCCAGACGCCGCAGTTGCCTGGCTGGCAGTTCGCCACTGACTTCGAGGCTGCTCGCCAGGTCGGCGGCGACTTCTACGACTACTTTCCCCTGCCGGGCGAACCGGGGCGCTGGGGGCTGGTCATCGCCGACGTGTCCGACACCGGCGTGCCCGCGGCGCTGTTCATGGCCCTCAGCCGCACGACCATCCGCAACCTGGCCCTGCGCGGCCGCGCCCCAGCCGATGTCATCTCCTGGGCCAACCGTTTCATCCAGGAAGACAGCCAGTCGGACATGTTTCTAACCGTCTTCTACGCCGAGCTAGACACGCGCGACGGCCACCTGACCTACGCCAACGCTGGTCACAACCCGCCCCTGCTGTGGCGATCAGCCACCAGCCAGTTCGAGACGCTGGACACGACCTGCCCGCTGCTGGGCGTGCTGCCGGAGCTAGACGTCCGCGTTGTCCAGGCGGTCATCCATCCTGGTGACGCGCTGGTGCTCTACACCGACGGCATCACCGAGGCCTTCGACCGCGACTACAACGAGTTTGGTCGCGGCCGCCTTGAAGAAACTATCGGCGACTTGTTGGCGCGACGCCTCGACGCCACGGCCGCCGACATCCAAATGGCCATCACCGCGGCCGTGCGCGACTTCATCGGCAGCGCGGTGCAGCCGGACGACATGACCCTTCTGATCATCCGACGCGGAGAGACCTTATGAGCGCTCCCAGTTATCCCGGCCCGGAGACAATCCGCCGCCACGTCCTCGACAACGGCATCACCGTGCTGCTCTACGAGAATATGTCCAGTAATACTGTCGCCATAGAGGGCATCGTCCGCGCGGGGGCGGTGGTGGAGCCGGCCGCGCAGGCTGGACTGGCCGACTTCACCGCCGACCTGCTCATTCGCGGCAGTTCGCGCTGGACGTTCGAGGCCAGTGCCGAGGCGCTGGAGTCAGTTGGCGCGGGTGTGTCCTTCGGCGGCAGCCGTCACACGACCGGCTTCGCCACCCACAGTCTGGTCGAAGACATCGACCTGGTGCTCGACATTGCCGCGGACGCGCTGCTGCGGCCGCTCTTCCCGGCCGATCACGTCGAGCGCGTCCGCGGCCAGACCATCACTGGCTTGCAGATGCGGGCCAACGACACCCGCGACATGGCCCGGCTGGCCTTCTATGAGGCGGCTTACCCCGGCCACCCCTACAGCCGCTCGGTCAGCGGCTACGAGGAGACGGTTATTGGTCTGGCCCGCGACGACCTGGCCAGCTTCCACGCCCGTACCTATGGCCCGCGAGACATGATCATCGGTCTGGCCGGGGCCATTCGCGCGGACGAAGCGCTGGCCAAGCTCAATAGCGCTTTCGGCGGCTGGCGCAACGACGCGCAGGAGGTTGTGCCCGTGGTGGGCGACGCGGCCCGGCCGGTCGGCCTGATGCGCCGGGTGGTGGCCATGCCCGACAAGCATCAGGTCGATTTGCTTATGGGTCTGCCCGGCCCGCGTCGCGCCGCGCCTGACTATCTCGACGCCAGCCTGATGAACTCCATCCTGGGCGTCTTTGGCATGATGGGGCGCATCGGCCAGAACGTGCGCGAGAAGCAGGGCCTGGCCTATTACGCCTCCAGCCGGCTGCACGGCGGGCTGGGGCCGGGGCCGTGGGTGGCCTCGGCCGGGGTGGCCCCAGACAAGGTGGAGCAGGCCATCGCCTCCATCCGCGACGAGATTCGCCGCATCCAGGACGAGCCGGTGCCGGCCGAGGAGCTGGCCGACAGCCAGGCCTACCGTACCGGGTCGCTGCCCATGAGCCTGGAGACCAACAGCGGCCTGGTTGATGTCATCACCGACATGGAGCTATATAACCTGGGTCTGGATTACTTGCAGACCTACACGCCCCGTATTCTGGCCATCACAGCCGATGACGTCATGGCTGCGGCACGCAAGTACCTCAGCGCTGATGACCTGGTCATTGCGGTCGCGGGGCCGGTGGATAGGGAATAGGGACTAGGGACTAGGGACTAGGGAATAGGGAATAGGGGTTAGGGGCTAGGAGAAGAACGCTTCTTTCCTGGAACTTAGAACTTCTTAGAACCCGAAACAGAGGCCAGGTTCCATGAGAAGAACGCTCTTCCCAATCTCTAGCCCCTAGAACCTAGCCCCTACTTGGAGGCGCAGGGCAGTAATGTTGGCTACAGGCATTGACCTTATCGAAATCGATCGCGTGCGTCGCGGGCTGGAGCGCTACGGCACGCGCTTCGCCGATCGCTTCTTCACCCGGCGCGAGCAGAGCCAGTGTGCCGGGCGCGCCGCCAGCCTGGCCGGCCGTTTCGCCATCAAAGAAGCGGTCGGCAAGGCGCTGGGCACGGGCATCGGCGACGTCGGCTGGAAGGACATCGAGGTGCTCAACGACGACCGCGGCCGGCCCCACCTGACACTCCACAACGCTGCCGAGCGGCTGGCCGCCGAGCGCGGCCTGAGCCAGTGGGCCGTTAGCCTCTCGCACACGGCCACCCACGCCGTCGGCCTGGCCGTGGCTGCGGGGGATTGGCCCCCTCGCCCTCTGGGAGAGGGCCATGAAGATTCGCCCCCTCGCCCTCTGGGAGAGGGCCATGAAGGTTCGCCCCCTCGTCCTTTGGGGGAGGGCCATGAAGATTCGCCCCCTCGCCCTCTGGGAGAGGGTTGGGGAGAGGGCAGTGAGGTGATTCCATGATTCCCTCCCGTCGCCTTCTGGCCGTCCTGGCCCACCCCGACGACGAATCCTTCGGCATTGGCGGCTCGTTGGCCCGCTATGCCGACGAGGGCGTCGACGTCCACATCGCCATCGCCACTGACGGCGTGGCCGGCTCCGTGGCCCCCGGCTACGAACATACCCTGGTCGAGTTGGCCGCCGTCCGCCGTCGCGAATTGGAGGAGGCCATCGCCGTCCTGGGGGCGACGCTGCACACCTTTGGCTACCGCGACTCCGGCTACATCGGCGACCCGGCCAACCAGCACCCGGAAGCCTTCATCAATGCCGACGATGTGGAGGCCACCGGCCGCGTCGTCGCCCTCATCCGCCAGATTCGTCCACAGGTGGTCATTACCCACGACGAGACGGGCGGCTATTACCACCCCGACCACATCCACTGCTGGAAGATCACGACGGCCGCCTTTCACATGGCCGGCGACCCGACGCAGTATCCCGACATCGGCCCGGCAGCCTATCAGCCCCAGCGCCTCTACTACACCGGTTTTTCCAACCGGATCGTCAAGCTACTCATCTTGATGATGCGCCTGCGCGGGCAAGACCCCAAGCACTCCGGCCGCAACAAGGACATTGACTGGACGAAGATCGGCCTCGACCCGCGGCAGCTGAACGCCCACATCGACTACCGACGCTACTGGGATGTGAAGCGCGCCGCCGGGGCGGCCCACGCCAGCCAGGGCGGCGGCATGTCGCGCAACCGGCTGCTGCCGGAGCCGTTCCAGCGTCGCTTCATGGCTACGGAGACCTACATCCGCGCCTACCCACCGCCAAGAGAGGGCGAACGCGAGCGAGACCTGTTTGCCGGCGTCGTGCCCGACAGCACCCCTACGGCCACCCAGGAGGACAAGGGACAATGACATTCCGACGTGTGATGCGACTTCTCGGCCTGTTGGCCGGCTTTGCGGCCGGGCTGACGGCGGCCATCGTGGCCGTCTTCACCCGCCGCATGATCGCCCCGACGCGCCAGCCGCTCTGGTGCGCGCCCACCGACATGGGCCTGGCCTATGAAAACGTTGACTTTCCCGCGCGCGATAGTGTACGCCTGTCGGGCTGGTTCATCCCGGCGACCCCGGTCGCCGGCGGCAACCCCACCGTCATCCTCGTCCACGGTTGGGGCTGGAACCGGCTGGGCGACGCCGCCGGCGACATCGTCGCTGATCTGAGCGGCTCGACGCCGGTGGAGCTGCTGCGGTTGGCCCACGCGCTGCATTACGACGGCTACCATGTGCTGATGTACGACCAGCGCAACCACGGCGAGAGCGCCGCCCACCCGCCGGTCACCTTTGGCCAGACCGAGGCCGAGGACTTGCTGGGGGCTATCGCCTACTTGCAAACGCGGCCGGAGGTGGACGCGGCGCGCCTGGGGGCCATTGGCTTCTCGATGGGCGCGAACGCCATTCTCTATGCGCTGGCTCGCACCGATAACTTGCGGGCGGCCATCGCTGTCCAGCCGATGACGATGACCACCTACAGTGAGGGCTACGCCGCCGATCTGCTGGGGCCGCTGGCCGCGGTGGTGCAGCCGTTGGTGGCGACAGCCTACGGGGCCATTACCGGTATCCCCCTGCGGGCGCTGCAACCGGCCTTTGCCGCCAGCGGCGCGGCCGCCGGCGAGGACGGCCGCTCGCTGACGCCGGTGCTCTTCGTGCAGTGCAAGGCCGACCGCTGGGGTTCGCTGGCCGATGCCGAACGGCTGGCCGCGGCCACGCCCGCCAGCGAGGGGCCGCTCTATGTCGATGGCGACCATCGCTATCAGGGCTATCAGTACCTCATCGACAACCCACGCATCGCCACGACGTTCTTGGAGCAGCATCTCTGAGCTAGGGGCCAGGGGCCAGGTTCCAGAGGCTAGTAAGAGCGTTCTTCCCTAGCGCCTGGAACCTGGAACCTGGAACCTGGTCCCTATTGGGGCGGACAATGCTCAGGCCGGTGACCGTTCTACGCACGAGGATCACGCCGCCGCGGCCTGGCCCGCGCACGCTGGAGCGGCCGCGCGTGACCTGTCTGCTGGCCGAGGCGCTGAACTACCGGCTGACGCTGGTGCAGGCCGGGGCGGGCTTCGGCAAGACGACGGCGCTGGCGGGGTTGGCCGCCCTGGGCCGGCCGCTGATCTGGTATCAGGTCATGCCCGAAGACCGCGATCCGCTGGTCTTCTTGCTACACCTCTGCCACGCCTCCCGTCTGGCCCTGCCGGAACTGAGCGACCTGCCCATCTCGCTACTGGAGTCATGGGAGGGCACCAGCAGCCCACTGCCCTCGACCCACGTCCTTGACGAGTGGCTCAATAGCTTCGCCGCCGCGCCCGTCGAACCGGCGCTGCTGGTGCTCGACGACGTCCATCTCGTTTCGTCGTCGCCGGAGATCGCCGGGCTGTTGGAGCGGCTGGTGAACCTGGCCCCAGCTGAGCTTCACATCGTCCTGGCAGGGCGCGCGCCGCTGAACCTGCCCGGCCTGGCCGGCTGGACAGCGCGCGGGCTGGTGCTAGCGGTTGAGCGCTCGGCGCTGGCCTTCACCGCCGAGGAAATTGCCACCCTCTTCGCGCAGACCTACGGCTATGAGCTGACCGCCGACGAGGCGGCGCGGCTCTTCCAGGCGACGGAGGGTTGGGCCATTGCCCTGCAACTCGTCTGGCAAAGCCTCCGCGGCGGCGCGTTCGCTTCTGTCGAAGAGGTGCTGTCTAATCAGGCGTCGTCACTCGACAGTCTCTTCCACCTGCTGGCCACGGAGATCTATGCCGGGCAGCCGGCCGATGTGCAGGCCTTCCTGCAAGCGACCTCCATCCTGCGCGTCATCACGCCGGAGGCGTGCGACGCGCTGGGCATCGGCAACAGCGCCGTCATGCTGGCCTATCTGCGGCGCATCGACCTGTTCCTCGTCGATCTGGGCGACGGCAGCCTACGCTATCACCACATCTTCCACAGCTTTCTGGAGCAACTGGCCGACCCCACCGCTCGGCGCATGACCCATCTGCTGGCCGCGGCCTACTTCCAGGTGGCGGCCAGCGACCCCGGCGAGGCGCTCTATCATCTGCAACAGGCGGGTGATATTGGCGCGATGGCCGCGCTGCTGGATGCCTATGGCGCGCAATTGCTGGCCTCAGGGCGGCTGGACACGCTGGCCGGCCATCTGGCCAACGTGCCGCCAGAGGTGCTGGGCGGCCACCCGGCACTGCTGTTCTACCTGGGCGAGTTGGCCCGGCTACGCAGCCGCTTCCAGGAGGCTCTGGGCTGGTACCAACAGGCCGAGACAGCCTGGCGCGAGCATGGCCAGATGGAGGGCGTCGGCCGGGCGCTGCGCGGCCAGGCACGTGTCTATCTCGACACGGTCAACCCCAGCCAGGCCGAGGCACTGCTGGAACAGTCGATCCGCCTGAGTGAAGGGGTCGAGGGGCACGAGATGCGCGCCCGGCTTTACGAACTGCTGGCTGAGAACAAGCTCAACGCCGGCCACATCGAGGCAGCCGAGAGCCTGCGACAGCAGGCCGAGGCCCTGCGCAGCGCCAGCCCGTCCGATTCGCAGTTGCTCTCCCGCGTGCTGCTGCGCACTGGCCGGCTGGACGAGGCCGCCCGCCGGCTGGAGGAGCGCGCCGCGGCCGAGCAACTGGCCCCGGTATTGACACCCCGCGCCCACCGCGAGACGCACCTGCTGTTGTCGCTGGTCTATGCCCTGCAGGGGCGGGGCGAGGACGCCTACGCCTGCGCCCGCGAGGGCGGACGCCGTGGCGTCGATCTGCGCTCGCCGTTCGTGACCGCCGTCGGCCACATGCGCGAGGGCCACGCCCTGTGCCTGCTGCCCGACGCGGGCCGCCGCGAGCAGGCCCGCGCCCAGTACGAAACGGCCATCGCCATCAGCCGCGAGTTGGCCGTGCCGCGGCTGATCGTCGAGGCCAGTTGGGGCCTGTGCCGCGTCTACGGCTACGCCGGCGACCTGGTGCGCGCCGAAGCCGCGGCGGCGCAGGGCATCGACATCGCCACGGCCGCGGGCGACGAGTGGATCGCCTCGCTGGTGCGCGTATCGATGGGCGCGGGCCTGGCCCTGGCGGAGCGCTATGAGGCCGCGCTGGAGTGGCTGACGCGGGCATTGCAGGGCTTTCAAGAATGCAGCGACGCCTTTGGGGCCTGCGCCGCGCGCCTGTGGCTGGCCACCGTCCGCCGGCAACAGGGCAAGCACGATCTCTTGCCACAACTGCTGCCCGCTGCCCTGGCCGCCTGTGAGGATAACGGCTACGACTACCTGCTGACGCGACCGACCTTTCTCGGCCCGCCCGATGAGCGCGTCTTCACGCCGCTGCTCATCCTGGCCCGCGCGCGGGGCTGGCGCGGCGAGTACGCCGGGCGGCTGCTGGCGGCGCTGGGCCTGGCCGCGGCCACGCACCACCCCGGCTACCGCGTGCGCGTGACCACGCTGGGCGGCTTCATGGCCTACAAGGGCGACACCGCCATCGCTTCCAACACCTGGCGGCGGGCCAAGGCGCGGCAGCTCTTCCAATTGCTCCTGACTTACCGGCGGTCTGGCCTCGACCGCGACCAGATTTTGGAGTATCTCTGGCCGGGCATAGAGCCGGCCGCCGCCGGGCGCAATTTCAAGGTGACGCTCAATACCCTCTATCAGGTACTGGAGCCTCACCGCCAGCCCGGCGCTGACTCCGCCTTCGTCCACCGCGAGGGCACGAGCTATTGCCTGCGGACGGGGGCCGATCTGTGGCTGGACGCCGAGCGCTTTGCCGGGCTGGTGGCCCAGGCGCGGGTCGCCCGGCGGCAACCCCCGGCGCGGGCGATGGCCCTCCTGGAAGAGGCCGTGGCTCTCTACAAGGGCGATTACCTGCCGGAGGCCATCTATGAAACGTGGGCCGCGGCCGAGCGCGAGCGGCTGGCGGTCATGTTCCTGGGCGCGGCCGACCATCTGGCCGAGTTGTACCTCGACAACCGGCGCTTTGAGCAGGCGGTCGAGATCGCCCACCGGCTGCTGTCGGCCGACAACTGTTGGGAGCGGGCCTACCGCCACCTGATGATCGCTTACCATCGCCTCGGCAACCGCGGCCAGATCGCCCGCACCTACCAGCGCTGCGTCCAGACCTTGCGCGAGGAACTGGATGTGGCCCCTACCGAGGAGACGACCGCCCTGTATGCTCAACTGACTGATTAGGGCCGGGGCGGGTCTCAGG
>ENA-UOWE01004267-UOWE01004267.1-activated-sludge-metagenome-genome-assembly--contig:-NODE-4267-length-13949-cov-5.011660_pt1 | contig 13949 bp, 10 predicted proteins | sample MGYA00249841_ERZ761562 | MGnify/ENA primary metagenome ERZ761562 (study PRJEB28883, sample SAMN05720200) | activated sludge metagenome | isolation source: Anaerobic digester | place: Japan... | reverse complement strand
GGATGTCCGGCTCGGAGACAATCTCCAGCAGGGGCACGCCGGAGCGGTTGTAATCAACCAGCGAGCCGCCGCGCTCGCGGTGGGTCAGCTTGCCGGTGTCCTCTTCCATGTGGACGCGGCGGATGCCGATGGTCTTGGTCGTGCCGTCGGGCAGGGCGATATCTAGCCGGCCGTGGCGACCGATGGGCAGCTCGTACTGGCTGACCTGGTAGCCCTTGGGCAGGTCGGGGTAGAAGTAGTTCTTGCGGGCGAAGAGGTTGTGGGCTTGCACCTCACAACCCAGCGCCAGGGCGGCGCGCAGGGCAAACTCGACGGCGCGCCGGTTGATGACCGGCAGCATCCCCGGCATACCCAGACAGACCGGGCAGACGGCCGTATTGGGCGCTGCGGTAACGCTGTCGACAACGCGGCAGCCGCAGAACATCTTCGACTCGGTTAGCAGTTCGGCGTGGATCTCCAGGCCGATGACGGCTTCATAGCGCTCACCCACTCGCTTTCCCTCGTTTGCTCAGCGCTCTGTCGAGGCCGGGCCGCGCGCCAAGTATACGCCGCGCTTGGCGCTGAATCAATTGTACCTCCTTTGGGTTGCGCCGGCGGTGGACGCAACGTGAAAAGATTCGGCCGGCTATGGCTCCAGAGCGGGCACAACGGGCAGCCGGCGATGCCACGGTCGCGCCTGCTCATAGGCGTAGGCGGCGTTGAGGATGCGCGCTTCCTGCAACGTGTCGCCGATGAGTTGCAGGCCGATGGGCAGCCCGGCGCTATCGACGCCACAGGGCACGGACAGACCGCAGGCGGCGCTCAGGTTCAGCGGCAGGGTGAAGACATCGGCCAGATACATGCTCAACGGGTCGTTGACGCGCTCGCCGATGCGGAAGGCAGTTGTTGGGCTGGTCGGCGCGGCGATGACATCGACCGTCTCAAAGGCGCGGCGGAAGTCCCCGGCAATGAGCGTTCGCGCCCGCAACGCCCGGCCATAGTATTCGTCGTAATAGCCCGCGCTGAGAGCGTACGTCCCCAGCATGATGCGCCGCTTAACCTCCGGGCCGAACAGGGCGCGCGTCTGGCGGACGGTGTCGATCATGTCGGCCCCCTCGACGCGCGGGCCAAAGCGCGTGCCGTCGTAGCGGGCCAGGTTGGCGCTGGCCTCGGCCGGGGCGATGAGGTAGTAGACCGGCAAGCCGTAGTGGGTGTGGGGCAGCGACACTTCAACGACCTCCGCCCCCAGCGCCGCCAGGTCGTCGATGGCGGCGCGCACGGCGGCCTCGACCTCCGGGGCGATGCCCTCGATGAAGTATTCGCGCGGCACGCCGACGCGCAGACCGCGGATGTCGCCGGTCAGGGCGGCTTCGTAGTCGGGCACGGGCGCGTCGAGGGACGTGCTGTCGCGCGGGTCGTGGCCGGCGATGACACCCAGGAGGGCAGCGCAGTCGGCCACGGCGCGGCCGAATGGCCCCACCTGATCGAGCGAGGAGGCGAAGGCGATCACGCCCCAGCGGGACACGCGGCCATAGGTCGGCCGCAGCCCCACCAGGCCACAGAACGATGCCGGCTGGCGCACGCTGCCGCCGGTGTCGGTGCCCAACGCGCCATAGGCCAGCCCGGCGGCCACGGCGGCGGCGCTGCCGCCGCTGCTGCCCCCGGGCACGCGGTCCACATCCCAGGGGTTGGCGGTGGTCACGTAGGCCGAGTTCTCCGTGGAGGAACCCATGGCGAATTCGTCGGTGTTGGTCTTGCCCAAAATGACCGCCCCGGCGGCCAGCAGCCGCGCGACGACGAAGGCGTCATAGGGCGGGATGAAGCCCTCCAGAATCTTGCTGCCGGCCGTGGTGGGGATGCCGGCGGTGCAGATGATGTCCTTGATGGCCAGGGGGATGCCCAGCAGGGGGCCATCTTCGCCGGCCGCGCGGCGGCGGTCGGCGGCGGCGGCCTGCTCCAGGGCGCTCTCGTCGGCCACGGCCAGGTAGCTGCGCAGCGTGTTGTCATAGGCCACGATGCGGTCAATCATCGCCGTCGTCGCCGCCACGCTGGTCGTTTCGCCGCGGCGCAGGGCGTCGCGCAGTTCGGTCAGGGTTGATGGGTCCATCAGGCGTCGAGGACGGACTGGATGAGGAACTGGCCCTCGGCCGTCGAGGCAGCGTTGAAAAGGGCGTCGTCGGGCGCGAGCGACGGAGCAACCACGTCCTCGCGCAGCACGTTGCGCCGGCCGGCGGCGTGGGTTGAGGGGGCCACGCCGGTCAGGTCTAGTTCGTTGAGACGGGCGGCGTAGTCGAGCACGGCCGAGAGTTGGCTCTGGTAGTGGGCCAGTTCCTCGTCCGTCAGGGCCAGCCGGGCCAGGTGGGCAATGTGGGTGACGTCGGCAAGGGTGAGAGTCATAGGCCGTCGGTAGGGCAATGGTTATGGATCAGTGAACCGTTGTCGATATGAGTGAGCTAAACCCTGAGCGACCCGCGGAAGCCCCTGGCGGCATAGAAGGAGGGCGCGCCGTTGTGGTACAGGAAGACACGTTCTCCAAACGGGCCTGCAAGGTGCTGAGCAGCTCTTCCTCGTCGCCTGGTGACAGCTCTCGCGTTATTGACATAACTACTCCGTTGCTCTTCGCCGGCCACTAGTCGCCCACCATCGGCTCCTCTGTTTCATCTCTGGCTTTCTGTTTGGCTTCACGCATCTTCTCAAATTCTTCTTCGGTCCAGATGTTCTCCGGGCCGGTCAGCTTGTCGATGTAGAGTTCGCCGTTGAGGTGGTCGATCTCGTGCTGGAAGATGCGCGCCGTCCAGTCATAGAGGCGCAGACGCACTTTGCGGCCGTGGCGGTCCTGCCCGCGCACGCGGATCGACTCGTGCCGCTCCACCTCGCCCACATAGCCGGGGATGGACAGGCAGCCCTCGATGCCCTTGACCATCTCCTTCGACCGCCAGAAGATCTCCGGGTTGATGATGACATACAGCTCGCGGGTGTCCTCGATCTCATTGCCCTCGTCGTCCTCTTCGGGCAGGGTCAGGATGACGGCCAGTTGGATGGGCCGGCCGATCTGTGGCGCGGCCAGGCCGACGCCGTTGGCCTCGCGCAGCGTCGCGATCATGTTGTCGATCAGGCGCTGCAAGTCGGCGTCGAAGCGCGTGACGGGTTGGGTCTTCTGGCGCAGTATCTTGTCGGGAATCGTGACAATAGGCAGTTTGCTCATGGCGCTGGCTGATTGCTCTCTTCTTCTGAAGTGCCGGACGGAGTGCGTTGGGGAATGCGCTGTTGCTCCATCGCCTGACGGTAGACGTCGATGAGCAGGGCGTACTCTTCGCGGCGGGCGCTGCCCTCGCGGACGCGCTGCTGCTGGCGAAACTCGTCCAGGCGCTGGAAGATGTCGCTCTGGATGACTTCGGGGTTGGGCACGTACTCAAAGACGATGTCGGCCGCCGCGCCGGCGGTGTCGATGCTGACGAAACCATAGTTGAACAGCGTCGGCAGGAAGCCGGGCCGGTCGGCGTTAACGTTCTGGATGTTGCTGATGGGCGCTTGCTTGCGGCTCTCGCCGAAGCCAAAGGGACTGCGGTCGATGTCGATGACGAAGCGATCGGTCAACTGGAAGATGTCATTGCGCCAGTCTTCTATCTGCCAGATGAGCCACAGCAGGTCGCCGAAGCCGAAGACGACGGCGGCCAAAACTACAACCCATGGGATGACATCCAGATACAGAGCCAGGATGCTCAGGCCAATCACGGCGACGAGCACCAGCACGGGCGCGGCGATTCGCTTGAGCAACACGAAGAGGCTCTTGCGATAGGTGATCGTATTGCCCTCTTCGACGCGCCAGCCGTAGCGTCGCCCCAGGCGGGCGAAGAAGCCTACTGGCCGTGGTCGGGCGCGCGCGGGCGCGGGGCCACCGGCGTCGGCCAGCTTCAGGGGCGAATCGACGCCAAAGTGCTTCTCAATCGACTGGCGCATGAGCGCTTGCGTCTGCGCCGATTCGACGGCGCGATACTGCCCCAGGAGCCGCTCCAGCACATCCTTGACGCGACCGGGCTGATCGATGAAGTCGAACAGCACTTTGCCCGCCGCGGCGGCGGTCGTCACGCGGGCCGTGCCAAAGTTGAAGAGATTCGCCAGGAAGGTTGGCTTCAGCACTTCGACGGTCTGCACCTGGCCGATGGGAATCTTCACCAGGCGGATGCGGAAGTGGCGCAGGTCGAATTCGTGGTGGGTCATGTGGCGGTTGGTGATGACGAAGTAGTCGCCCCGCCAGTCGATCACGCGCAGGAAGAACCACACCAGGCCCGTCAGCGTCAGCGCCAGCGGCCCGCCCACCTTGAGCGCCCGTTGCAGCCCTGTGTTGGTAGGCATCAGCACCAGGATGATGACGGCTGCCAACACGAGCACAACCGGCATCGCCAGGCGGCCAACCAATAGCCACACACTGCGCCGGGCGAAGAACTCCAGCCGCTCTTCGGGCATCAGGGCGGCGGCCGAGGAAGCGCGCACCTGCCGGCGCAGCTTCATCTTGCGCGCCTCCTGCCAGGCAGCGTCGCTCAGGCCATAGTGCGTCTCGCCGTCGTCGCGGGGGGCCAGCTGGTCGATGATAATCGGGTACTCCTCCAGCAGCTTGTGGAAGGCGGGGCCGGGGATGATCAGCAGGCGGCCTTCATCGTCGGGGGCGGACGTGCCGCGCGCGCCGGTCGAGCCTTTGACTGTGGCCGGGTGGACGCCGGGCACGAACAGCCACAGATCGTTGAAGGACTGCCCCGGCTCATAGTAGCGCGTCAGGCCCTCGCGGGCGCGGCCGCTGGCGTCCAGCCCCTTGGCAAAGAGGCGACCCTCCTTGACGATGTAGAGGCTATTGGCCACGTCGCGCTGGTAGGCGATGACGGCGTTGGGCTTAAAGCTGTACTCTGTGGCCACGGCCGCGACGGCCGCTCGGGCGGCCTCGCTCAGGTTGGCGAAGATCGGTAACGTGCCAATGAACTCCAGCTTGGTAGCCACAGGGCAATTTTAGCATGAACGGCGGCCGATTGACGAACGGAGGGATGGCTCCCTGAGGATTGTCTGGTCGCAGTTTGCCGCTCAGCGTATGGTGGGCTATGATGATCGTACTGGTCTGCTGATGTCGGTCATTACCGGTCTATTCAACGTCCTTGCCCTGCTGTACATCGGCCGCGCCTTTCTACTCGTCATCCAGATCGTCCGCAACTGGGACGAGTGGCGGCAAGAGCCACTGACCAGGGCCAAGCAGCAACAGGCCGAGCAGGCCGCCTTTTTCATCGGCGTGCCGCCCGCGGTCCTGGTGCATGAGTTGATGCATGCCGTTGCCATCTGGCTGTTCGGCGGCCAGGTCATAGAGTTCGGCTACCGCGTTTTCTGGGGCTACGTCGTGCCCCAGGGCAGCTTCAGCCCCACCCAGAACTGGATCATCGCTATCGCCGGCACGCTGGGATCGCTGGCCTTTGGGGCGACGCTGTGGTGGCTGGCCCGCCGCAGCGCCAGCAGCACCGTACGCTACTTCGGGTTGCGCGCTTTTCGCTTCCAAATCTACTTCTCGCTGCTCTACTACCCCATCATGACGCTGTTCCTGCCCATTGGCGACTGGCGGACGATCTACGCCTTTGGCAATACGCCCTGGCTGAGCCTGGCCACAGCCGTCGCCCACGCCGGGCTGCTGCTGTGGTTCTGGCGGGCCGACCGGGCCGGCGCGTTCGAGATGCCCGCGTTCGAGACGGCCACCGCGCGGGCGCATCACGACCTGTCCGCGGCGAGCGGCGACCCGCTGGCGCAATTGCACAGCATAGAGGTCTTGCGTCGCGGCGGCGCGCCACAACAGGCCCTCCGGTCGCTAGACGCCCTGCTGGCCCAGTACCCGCGCTTTGCCGAGGCACACTTGCAGCGGGCGCTCATCATCGCCCAGACGCGCGGCGGGATCAGCCGCGAGGCCGCCGGCGCGGCCCGGCAGGCGTTGGCGCTGGGGCTGCGCGAGCCGACGGACGTCGCCCTGGCCTACCGGCTGCTGGCTCTCCAGCCGTTGCAGCAGGGCGATGGCGCGACGGCCCAGGCGGCAATGGACGCCGCCCTGACGCCCGCGCCCGGCTACGACCCCGACCGGCTGCCCGATGCGCAGCGCGCCGAACTCCACGCCCTGCGCGCCCAGGCCTATCGCCGGCAGGGGCGCTACGACGACGCTTACCGCGAGGCCGGCGTCGCCCTGGCCCTGGCTCAGACCGCCGGCCGCGATGATATCATCGCCCGTCTGCGCCAGGAGCAGGAACTCATTGAGAAACACGCCGGTCGCAAGCTGTCGGCCGAGCCTCTGATCGAGCGCAGCCCCGATTATCCGGCCGACGACACACCCGGGCAGCTGCCCCGGAGCGAGACGTAACGAGCCTGGCTGTTGCCTTTAACACTCATCGCGGCATGCGCCCTTCGCATGTCATAGATGAATGTCATATAGAAATCAGGATCAATGGCAGTAGGCAGCCATCCGGTTATTCGCTATTCTGTTTGAGCGGGTTGGCGCTAGGAGCCACACGCGTGTGACTGGCCTGCGGCATCACATGGCAGACTACCGGGAGGTCATATGCGGGTTGAACTGCGGGACATCCGAAAGGTTTTTGGCGCGGTCAAGGCCAATGACGGCATCAGCCTGACCCTGGAGTCAGGGAAGATTTACGCGCTTGTCGGCGAGAATGGCGCCGGCAAGAGCACCCTGATGAAAATTCTCTCCGGCTATCAACCGCCTACCAGCGGCGAGATCCTCCTGGACGATCAGCCGGTACGCTTCCAATCGCCGGCCGACGCGCTGGCCCAGGGCGTGGGCATGCTCTATCAGGATCCGCTGGACATGCCGCCTTTCCGCGTCATCGACAACTACCTCCTCGGCCGCGACAGTCGCCTCGTGCTCGACTATAAGACCGCCCGCGACGAACTGGCCCAACTGGCCGCGCGCTACGGTTTCGACATCGACCCCAACGCCACCATCGACTCGCTCTCCATGGGCCAGCGGCAGCAGTTGGAACTGGTGCGCTTGCTGGCCGGCGGCGCGCAAGTGCTTATCCTCGACGAGCCGACCACGGGCATCAGCGCGGAGCAGAAAGAGATTCTCTTTGAGTCGATGCGCCGGATGACCAACGAGGAGGGCAAGACCGTCATTCTCGTCTCCCACAAGCTGGAAGAGGTGCAGGAACTATGCATCCACGCCTACGTCTTGCGGCGCGGCAAGATGGTTGGCGGCCAGTCGTTGCCCTGCGGCAATGAATTGCTGGTGGAGATGATGTTTGGTCACATGCCGCAGCGCAGCCGCCGGCCGTTGTTCCAGTTGGGCCAGCCGGTGCTGGAACTGCGTGACGTGACCATCAGCACTTACGAACTGACCGTGCCCGACATCAATCTGTCTGTCCGCGCCGGCGAAGTGTTCGGCTTCGCCGGGTTGGAGGGCAGCGGCCAGCGACTGGTGATGCAGGTCTGTGCCGGGCTGATGGCCCCGTCGAAGGGGCAGGTCTACATCGGCGGGCAGGACGTGACCGGCTGGAACTATCACCGCATGCAAGCCCATGGCATGGGCTACGTGGCCGCGGGGCGGCTGGAGGAAGGCCTGGTGGCTGGCCTGTCGCTGACCGAGCACCTGGTCTTGGCCCGGCCGGAAAAGCAGTTTTTCATCGACTGGAAGGCCAACGAGACCGAGATGAGCCAGCGCATCAGCACCTATCAGATCGTTGGCCGGCCGGAGACGACCGCCGACGCTCTCTCCGGCGGCAACCAGCAACGACTGCTCTTCTCGCTGCTGAACACGCCGCTGAAGTTGCTGCTGCTGGAGCACCCGACGCGCGGGCTGGACGTGCGCTCGGCCGACTACACGTGGCAACTTCTCTATCAACGCCGCGAACACGGCACAGCTATCCTGTTCATCTCGGCCGATCTCGACGAGATCATCGCCCACAGCGACCGCATCGCCGTCTTTTCTGGCGGGCGCATGTCGCGGGTCGTTGAGGCGGCGCAGACGACGGCCGAGGAACTGGGTCACCTTATCGGAGGCCAGGCATGAATCAGGCGCGAACGAGCGGGGCCAGCTGGATCGCCCGCGTGTGGCCGTTGGTTCCCGTGGTCGCGGCGCTGCTGTTTACCAGCGGTCTGCTGCTGCTCTTCCACGCCAGCCCCGGCGAAGCCTACCGGGCCATGTGGGATGGGGCCTTCGGCACGCCGGACAAGATTCTCAGCGTGGTCGCCTTCTGGATTCCGATGGTGCTGTGCTCCGTCGGTCTGCTGGTCACCTTCACCGCCGGCTTGTGGAACATCGGCGTGGAGGGGCAGATCGTTCTGGGAGCCATTTGCGCCAGTTGGGTGGCCCTACGCCTCAGCGGGCCAGCCTGGCTGCTCATCCCTCTGGAGATTGGCGCGGCCATGCTGGGCGGGGCACTGTGGGCGGCCATTGCCGCGGTGCTGAAGACGCGCGGCAAGGTCAACGAAATCTTCGGCGGCCTGGCGCTCAACAACCTGGCCATCATTTTGACCAACTATCTCATCTCTGGGCCGTGGCAGCCGCCGGAGGGCGGCACGTTCCGCGGCACAGCCCCCTTCCAGGACGCGGCCCTGCTGCCGCGCTTCCTGGAGTCGCGCTTCAGCCCGCTGTCGCTGGTGTTGGCCGGGCTGGCCTTTGCCGCCGTGTTCTTCATCTTGCGGGGCACGACCTGGGGGTTGAAGCTAAAGGCGCTGGGCAAGAACCCGCACTCGGCCTTTCTGCTGGGCGTCTCCAGCGAGCGCGAGACAGTCCTGGCGATGATGTTCTGCGGCGCGCTGGCGGGGCTGGGTGGGGCCGTGCGCGTCCTCAGCTGGTTCGACAGTCTGCGACAGAGCATCTCCGGCGGCATCGGTTTTCTGTCGCTCCTCATTGTCATGCTGGCCGCCTATCGCATCCTGTTAGTGCCCTTCATTGCCTTTTTCTTCTCGGTCGTGCTCAACGGCAGCATCACTTTGCAGCTAAAGACCCAACTGCACTCGGCTCTGGGCGGCATCTTGACCGGCGTGATGGTGCTGTTCGTGCTGCTCTTTGGCTCGGCCAAGCAGTTGGGCATTGGCAAGACCAGGGCCGGCTCTGGCGACGCGCCCGAAGCGATTCCGGCCGCCCCGGCCGACAGCATCGCCGGCGACATCTCGACCCACGCGCGGGGAGGCGACTGATGAACGACAGCCAACTCATTGCCGTCCTGGCCTCCATTGTCCTGCAAGCGTCGCCGCTCATTATCGCCGTTTGTGGCGAAATCCTGACCGAGCGCTCTGGAATCGTCAACCTGTCCCTCGACGGCACGATGCTCATGTCGGCCATGACCGGCTTTGTCGTCGGCATGCAAACCGACAACTACTGGCTCGGCTTCCTGGCCGCGGCCGTGGTTGGAGCCATCTTCGCGGCCATTGTGGCCTTCGGCAGCATCCGTCTGGGCCAGAGCCAGGTGGCCATCGGCTTCGTGCTGACGCTGTTGGGCGACGACCTGAGCGCCTTCCTGGGCCAGAATTACGTCCGCATGACCGGCGCCGTCGTGCCGCGGGCGGGCATTCCGCTGCTAAAAGACTTGCCCATTCTCGGCCCGATCCTGTTCAACCAGAACATCGTCGTCTACTTCGCCATCTTGCTGATCGTAGCGACGTGGTGGTGGTTGAACCGGACGCAAGCGGGGCTACGGTTGCGGGGCGCGGGCGAACGGCCGACCGCTGCCTTTGCCCGTGGCGTCGATGTCAACCGGGTGCGTTACCTCTATACCATCCTCGGCGGCGCGCTGGTCGGCATCGCCGGCGCAGCCTACTCGCTCAACGTCAAGATCGGCTGGTCTGACGGCCACGTGCGCGGCTTCGGCTGGATCGCCCTGGCCATCGTCATCTTCGGCGGCTGGTCGCCCATTCGCGGCGCGTTCGGCGCGCTGCTCTTTGGGGCAACAAAGGCGCTGGCCACAGTCTTGCAGCGCGCCTTTCCGGAGGTTTCGGTAGTCGCCTTCAATGCCATTCCCTGGGCATTGATGATCCTGGTTTTGCTGGCCGTCGGCAGCGACTACACGGAGCGGTTTATCGAGGTCATGCCGCGGCGGTGGCAGCGTCCGCTGCGCCGCATCCTACGTGTCTCGCCGCCAATGGCTCTGGGAACAGCTTTTCATGAGGGATAGTGCCCTCCGCGCGGAGTAGCCCATGATCGACTTCCTCGTCAGAAATCCGCGGCTTGGTCGGTTGTTCGATCTTCTCTTGCCTTTGCTGGCCACGCTGGCCGCCCTGGCCGTTGGGGCGATCATGCTCCAGCTGCTGGGCGCGAACCCATTTGTCGCCTACCGCGCCCTGCTGGAAGGCGCGTTCGGCAGCCAGAACGCCCTGGCCGACACCATCGTGCGGGCCACGCCGCTGCTGCTGGTCGGCCTGGGCATCTGTATTGCCTTTCGCGCCGGGGTGATCAACATCGGCGGCGAGGGGCAGTTCATTGCCGGGGCGCTGCCGGCGACGCTGCTGGGGTTATCCTTTCCCGACGCGCCGGCCATCATCATCGTGCCGGCGGCGCTGCTGTGCGGTTTCCTGGGCGGGGCGGTCTGGGGCAGCATCCCCGGTCTGCTGAAGGCCTACTTCAACGTCAACGAAATCCTCAGCACGATCATGCTCAACATCATCGCCCTGCAGTTCATGAACTTCCTGCTGCGCGGCCCGATGATCGACCCGGTGCAACTGCAAGCGGCTTCGGCCATTCCCCAGACGGCGCGGCTGAACCCGGCTTTCGACCTGCCGCGCTGGGTGCCGACGCGGCTGCATGCCGGGGCGCTGCTGGCGGTCGCGCTGGCCGTGGTGGTCTACATTCTGCTGTGGCGCACGACCATCGGCTATCGCATCCGCGCCGTCGGCTTCAACCCCGACGCCTCGCGCTACGCCGGCATCAACGTCAAGCGCAACATCGTCCTGGCGCTGCTGCTCAGCGGCGCGTTCGCCGGGCTGGCCGGGGCGGTGCAGGTCTACGGCGTCAGCCACCGCATGATCACCGACGGCTCAACAGCCGGTTTCACCGGCAACGCCGGCTTCAATGGCATCGTCGCCGCCTTGTTCGGCAAGCTGCACCCGCTGGGGGCCATCCCGGCCTCGTTCATCTTCGGCGCGCTCATCGTCGGAGCCAACAGCTTGCAACGGGCGATGCAGGTTCCGGCGGCGCTCATCACCGCGCTGAACGGCCTGGTGGTCGTCTTCGTCGTCTGCAGCGACATCTTTAGCCGGCGGCTGGCGCGGCGGCGGCAGATCGGTGTCGTCGAGGTGGGTAGTAAAGGCGCCGGAGAGCAGGGGGGCGGGGGAGCCGGGGAAAGACCGGCGGCGGCCGCGAACGTCGGCCCGCCGGATAGCGGGGGCGTAAAACCCGCACCGCCCGCGACTGCGGCCAAGGTCAGCGCGCCGATCAAGCCGGTCGCCCCCGTCGCGGGCAAGGAGGCGTCCAGTGATTAGCCAGCTATTTACCGAAGCGGTTCTGATCGGCATCCTGACCTCCGGCATCCGCCTGGCCACGCCCTATCTGTTCGCCTCCATCGGCGAGATGTTCGGCCAGCGCAGCGGCGTACTGAACCTGGGCGTCGAAGGCATGATGCTCATGGGCGCGTTTGCCGCCTTCTACGTCACTCTGACCACCGGTAGCCCCTGGCTGGGATTGCTGGCGTCCATCCTCGTCGGCACGCTGATGGGCCTGGCCATGGCCGTCATCAGCGTCACCTTTCAGGCCGAGCAGGGCATCAGCGGCATCGGCGTCTACCTGTTTGGGCTGGGCATGAGCGAGCTGCTATTCAAGAAGATGTTGGGCACAGTGGAGACAGTCAGCGGCTTCCGGCCGCTGGCCATCCCAGTGCTCAGCAAACTCCCCATCGTCGGCCCGATCCTGTTCCAGCAGAGCGCCATGGTCTACCTGGCCTATCTGCTTGTGCCGGTGGCCTGGTTCGTGCTCTACCGGACGACGTTCGGGCTGAAGATCCGCGCCGTGGGCGAGAACCCGGCCGCGGCCGACTCGCTGGGCGTCAGCGTCAAACGGACGCGCTACATGACCGTCACCCTGGGCGGCGCGCTGGCCGGTGTGGCCGGGGCGTCGCTGTCCATTGCCCTGCTGAACGTCTTCCAGCAGAACCTGACCAGTGGCATCGGCTTCATCGCCGTGGCTCTGGTCTACTTCGGCGGCTGGCGGCCTTATGGCGTCCTGTTTGGCGCGCTGCTGTTCAGCATGGTCAATGCCTTGCAGCTGTGGATTCAGGCGCTCAACATTCCCATTCCGTTCGACGCCTCTGAGCTGCTGATCATGATGCCCTACGTACTGACCATCCTGGTCCTGATGTTCTCGGCCGGGCGCGTGCGCAAGCCGTCGGCGCTCGGCGCTATCTATGAACGCGGCACATAATCCACCTGAAGGAGGTGATGCGCTCCGATATTTGGCTGTCAACTGGTTGGGCGGGGTCGCACCGCGGCCTACGCTCCTGATTCGTCGTCACCATCAATGAAAAACATTTCCATGCGAATCCAAAAGCACAATGCAAAGGAGAGGAAGAACATGAAACGCACTTTGTGGCTGAGCTTGCTGCTAATCCTGGCCATGGTTCTCGTGGCCTGCGGCGGCGCTCAGACCGACACGACTGTCGAAGAGCAGCCCGCGGCCACGGAAGAGACCACGGCCGAGGAAGCTGCGCCGACCGAAGAAGCCGCCGCGCCCGAAGAGGCCGCCGGCCCCTTCCGCGTCGCCGTCGTCATGCCCAGCGGTATCAATGACCTGGCCTTCAGCCAGAGCATGTTCGATGCCCTGACGGCTATCCAGAACGAGATGGGCGCGGACAACTTCGAGTTTGTCTACTCGGAGAATATGTTCGTGGTAGAAGACGCGGCTGCCGCCCTGCGCGACTACGCCAGCCAGGGCTATGACCTCGTCATCGGCCACGGCTCGCAGTATGGCAGCTCGCTACAGGAGATCGCCCCCGATTTCCCGGACACGAGCTTTGCCTGGGGCACAACGGTCGATACCTTCGGCATCCCCAACATCTATGCTTATGAGGCGCGCTCCGAAGAGGGCGGCTACGTCAACGGCGTGCTGGCGGCCAACCTGTCCACCAGCAACACCCTGGGCGTGGTCGGCCCCATCGAGACGGGCGACGCCAAGCTCTACGTCGACGGCTTCGTGGCCGGGGCCAAGGCGGCCAAGCCCGACATCACCGTCAACGTCAACTACATCGGCTCCTTCAGCGACATCGCCCTGGCGACCGAAGCGGCCAACACGCTGGTCGGCGCGGGCGCGGATGCCCTGACGGGCACGGCGCAGATGGTCGTCGGCGCGATCGGCGTGGCCGAAGAGAACGGTGTGCCCTGGTTTGGCACGCAGTCGAGTCAGACAAAGCTGGCCCCCAGCGTCGTCGTCGCCAACCAGGTCTATGACTGGACAGGCGTCCTGAAAACCATCATCGAGCAGGTCAAGGCCGGCACGTTGGGTGGCGAGTCCTTCGCCCTGACGCTGGAGAACGGCGGCCTGGTGATGGACTACAACCCCGATTACGCCCTGCCCGAAGCGGCCAAGACGGCCGCCGACGAAGCCGCGGCCGGCATCGCCGCGGGCACGATCAGCGTCTTCGGCGGCGAGACCACGGCCCCGGCCGAGGAACCGGCCGCCGAAGCCGCGCCGCTGACGTTTGGCATGGTTCTCGTCGGGCCGAAGAACGACCACGGCTGGAGCCAGGCGCAGGCCGAGGGCGGCCAGTTTATTGTGGACAACATGCCCGGCTCGGAAATGATCCTGTTCGAGTCGCTGAATCCGGCCGACAAGCCGGAGGCGACGCTGGAAGGCGTGGTCGATGACATGGTCGCCAACGGCGCGACACTCATCTTCACCACCTCCGACGAGTTTGAGGAAGATACTCTCGCGGTGGCCCAGAAGTACCCCGACATTATCTTCATCAACGCCACTGGCGACGATGCCAAGACGGGCGAGGCCCCGGCGAATC
>ENA-UOWE01004266-UOWE01004266.1-activated-sludge-metagenome-genome-assembly--contig:-NODE-4266-length-13952-cov-4.166655_pt1 | contig 13952 bp, 13 predicted proteins | sample MGYA00249841_ERZ761562 | MGnify/ENA primary metagenome ERZ761562 (study PRJEB28883, sample SAMN05720200) | activated sludge metagenome | isolation source: Anaerobic digester | place: Japan... | reverse complement strand
AATAGAAATAGCAAATCTCCCAAGCATACCATCAAACGTAACAGGGCAAGTTATAGAAGAATTTTATCAAATGATGATTGCCCGTGAATATATTATTCAAGGTGGTATGGATTATGCCCGTACTTTACTTGAAAAAACATTTGGTCTCAATAGAGCTGCTGAAATACTTGAAAAAGTACGTGTGTTAACTCAGGTTAGAGGTTTTGAAGGTCTTAAAAAAGCAGATTCTAGCCATCTTGCAAACTTCCTTCAAAAAGAGCATCCGCAAACAATTGCACTTATTTTATCACATTTACCACCAGACCAAACCGCAGCAATATTAACTGAATTACCTGATGATATTAGAGCAGATGTTGTGTATAGAATTGCTACTTTAGGCAAAATTTCCCCAACATTACTATCAGAAGTTGAAAGTGTTGTAGACTCACTAGTTGAAAGTGGTATTAATGAAAATATCAGACAAACAGGTGGCACAAGAGCAGTTGCAAATATTTTAAATAAATGTAATAATACTGTTGCAAGATTCCTGATAGAAAGTATAGAACAACAAAGCCCAGATTTAGCCTTAGAAATAAAACGTCTAATGTTCTTATTTGAGGATATTATTTACATAGACGATAGAGGCATTCAAAGAATTTTGCGTGAAATTGACAAAAAGGATCTTGCTCTTGCCTTAAAAGTTGCAGACGATAAACTAAAAGACAAAATATTCAAGAACATGTCTGAAAGAGCAGTAGATTTAATTAAAGAAGAGTTGCAATTTATGGGCCCAGTTAGATTGAAAGAAGTTGAACAAGCTCAGATGAGAATAGTAGATGTCGTAAAACAATTAGAAGAAAGAGAAGAGATTGTAATTGGTGGACGTGGAAAATCAGAAGATGTATTTGTATAGCAATTTACTTTTTATTTATGTTAATGACTGAAAACAAACTTAATAAGAATCTAATGGGAAATAACTTTAGTATTACCCATACAGATAAAAAAATCGATTATAGAGTTGTTGAAAAGCTTGAAGAAAGTTTAGATGCTCTTAAAAAATTGCATAATAATATCTCTAATAATTTTCTTTCATTCAAAAAGGACTTTGATGAATTTCTTTTAGAATCCGCTTCTTACTTTGCAAAAACTATGACCGAATCCCCTAACATAAGTATGGCAGGATTGCCCCAAAGAATACAGGAAAAACTACTTAAGTCCAAACCAAAAGGAAAGGTAACTTTATCAGTAAGTACTTTTGACTTCTCTTTCATAAAAGATTTTGAATTTGATTTTAAATCAACCCTTGAACCACTACAAGAATTATTTATCTTTTGTGATGAAAGCTTAAGACCAGGGGATTTTAAAATTGAATCTGAAAATAATTTAATAGTTGATTCTTTCGATGCAAATTTACAAAAGCTAATTGAGCTTTTAAAAAATTCTTCGCTTATTACAAATGATTCTAATACCTATGAATTTAATAATAAAAACGTAATATCTGAAAAGCTAAACAACTTAAAATATATTAATGGATTTGATCTATTAAATGAGATTGATTCAGATATTATAGCAAATATTATTGGAAATGAGGACCCAATATTAATTGCAGCAATATTAAGCAGATTACCTGAAGAAAAATCTCTTGAAATATTAAACTTGTTAAATTCTGAAAAAAGAAATGAGAGCTACGAAAAAATCAAAGAGTTAAAAAATATTCCATCAGATATAATAGAAAAAGTAGAAAAAACAATATATAGACTTTTCGAAAGCAAGTTATACGAAGAGTATATTTTTAATGATGGCATAAATTATCTTACAGAGGTCATTAAAAATGACAACAATTTCTATTCCAAGGTATTACATAAAAACCTAAAGAAAGATTATCCTCATCTATTTTCAAAAATTCTAAAAAACGATGATGGTTTTGATGAATTATCAACCATTGATGATAGAGGAATCCAAAAATTAATAAAGAAAATAAGAAGAACTGATCTCGTTATTGCATTAACAAACGCTTCAAGCAATTTAATAAACAAGTTTTTAAGTAATATGTCATCAGGAGCTATAAAATTATTTTATGAAGAAATGAATCTAATAAAAGAGATAACAGATAAAGAAATTATATCGAAAAGAAAGTATATCTATCAATTAGCCAAAGAAATGCACGAAAAAGGAGAACTATCTTTCGAAAATGATAATGATAAAAATATTTAATATAATATTTAGGAGTAATTAATGTATAGAGAATCAAAAATTCTCACAATTAACTCTATATATAATGTTCATGAAAACTCTTTACAAAAAAGAGCTGAAGAAGTTTATAAAGAACTTGAAAAAGTTAATAATTATCTGAAAGATTTCAAAAATGGGGTTTGTGATAAAATCCTTCAATTAGCTATAGAATTGATTGAAAAACTTCGAAGTGTGAAAGTCTCAATTTCTGATGAGGTGCTCGGTATAATAATCGAGAATATGAAAGGAATTTTTAGAAATGACAAAATAATAGTATATCTTAATCCAAAAGATGAAAAAATACTGAACACATACATGGCTAACTCTTACAATTACCTACAAGAACTCGAAATACTAACAAATGATTATATAGAACCAGGCGAATGTAAGTTCGACTATGACTTTTTAAAAATTAAATTAAGAATACTTCACTATCTGGATAGAAGTAAAGATACAATTATAAAGTACTATGACAGTATTGAAATATCAAGTAATGAAACACCAAACAAGTCAACAAACAAAGATAAACAAAAAAAAGATAAAAAAAATCAATTTGATAATGAATTGGAAAACTACGAAACTAAAAAACTTATTCAGCTCTTAATGAATGAAGATCCAAAAACCATTGCAGTTATTCTTGTAAACATCAATCCGATAAAAACAGCTGAAATATTATGGCAATTACCTTATGATCTACGATACGATGTAATTAATCAAATATCAATGATTGGTAAAATACCTAAAGATGTGGTTGATTCAATGTTCAATGCAGTTAAAAATGTTCTTGAAAACAACTTATTAGATAAGATTGAAATAAAGAGAAAAAGATATAATAGAGATATATTTGAAAACAACAATTTATATTTAATAGCTAAAAGAAAATATTAATTCGTTTATGCACTATGTATAATGCAATTATTAAAAAGAATGCTGTTACAGTAACAAATAAACAATACATCATCCAAAATGGATCAGAAAAAATATATAATGATGTTTTTATTCAACAAGAAAAAGAAAGGCTTGAATTAGAAGCTAAAGAAGAGATTGAATATGCTACAGAATCCGAAAATGAACAACAGGAAAATATAACTGAAGAAGAAAATATTGAACAAGAACAGACACCTCAAATTGACTACACTTACATACTTAAACAAGAATATGATAAAGGCTTTCATGAAGGTAGAAAAAGTGCTCTAATGCAATTAGAGACCGAATATAAAAAAAGAATCACTCCTACAATAAATCAACTAACAAATTTAATTGATAGCATTAAACAAGAATTTGATGAATACAAAAAAAATTTAGATAGATATATAATATCTTTATCAATTGCTATTGCAGAAAAGATTATCAAGAGAGAAGTAAAAATTGATAGTGATATTGTTATTATGCAGATTAAAGAAGCTATTAGTAAAATTATTGGTGTAGATAGCATCACTATTGTAATAAATCCTAACGATGAAGAAAACTTAAGAAAATTCAAAGACGAGATAACAAATAAATTTGACAACTTAAAAGAGATTAATATACAAACAAACGAACTAATTGAGCAAGGTAGTTGTAAAATTGAAAGCCAACTTGGTAATGTGGATGCAAGGTTTGAATCCCAACTTAAAATCATCGAAGAAGCACTCCTTAATAATATAACTTCCACAAATAACAATGAGACTATCTGAAAAAATAGAAAACTATCTAAATGTACTTAATGGAATTGATCCATATAAAGTAAATGGCAAGATTGTTCAAGTAATTGGAATGATAGTAGAATCCATTGGACCATCAGTATCTATTGGTGAAATATGTACTATAAAATCCAGAAACGGCGATGACATGGCTATTGCAGAAGTAGTTGGTTTTAGAAATAATCGCGTTCTCTCAATGGTTCTTGGAGATGTTTCAAAGATAAGTCCAGGCAACGAAATTGTGGCATCAGGAAAACCTTTTATCATTGGTGTAGGGCCAAAATTACTAGGAAGAGTTATTAATGGATTAGGTGAACCTTTAGATGATAAAGGTGAGTTAGAAATAGAAGAATATTCAACAATTTATAATGATGCTCCCCACCCTTTAAACAGAAAAAGAGTATTAGAAAGTATTTCTACTGGGATTAGAGCAATAGATACTTTACTCACTATGGGTAAAGGTCAAAGAATGGGAATTTTTGCTGGAAGTGGTGTTGGTAAAAGCGTTCTCCTTGGAATGATTGCAAGAAATACATCTGCAGATGTAAATGTTATAAGTCTTGTCGGAGAAAGAGGTAGAGAGGTTCGTGACTTCATTGAGAGAGATCTGGGACAAGAAGGATTAAAAAGATCTGTTGTAGTAGTCTCAACTGGTGAACAACCAGCTTTGATAAGAATAAAAGCTGCATTTATTGCGACTACTATTGCTGAATATTTTAGGAACCGTGGTTTAGATGTAATGCTTATGATGGATAGCATAACACGTGTGGCTATGGCACAACGTGAAGTAGGACTTGCTATTGGAGAGCCACCAACTACAAAAGGATATACTCCTTCTGTCTTTTCGATGCTTCCTAAATTATTAGAAAGAGCAGGCAATAGCAATAATGGAAGCATAACAGGTTTATATACAGTTCTTGTAGATGGCGATGATATGAATGAGCCAATTGCAGATGCTTCTAGATCAATATTGGATGGTCATATAGTACTTACAAGGAAACTTGCTTCTGCAGGCCATTACCCAGCCATAGATGTTTTACAAAGCATTAGTAGAGTAATGCCTGATGTAACAAATGATAAACATAAAGAACTTGCTACAAAATTATTAGATCTTTTAGCTACCTATACTGAGTCCGAAGATTTGATAAACATTGGAGCTTATGTAAAAGGAAGTAACCCAAAAATCGATAAAGCTATTTCAATGATACAACCAATAAGAGAATTTCTAAAACAAAAAATTGATGAAAAGACAACATTTGAAGAAAGCCTTAAAAAGTTATCTATGCTGATGGCAGAGTAATATGGCAAAATTTATTTTTAGACTTGAATCAATTTTAAAACTTAAAGAACAGCAAAAAAAAGAACTTGAACTTGAACTTGCTAAGATACGAGTTAAACGTATAGAAGCTGAAAATGAATTAATAAATATTATTAGAGAAAAAGAAGAAAGAAGGCAAAAAATTATTAAACCTCATTGTATTCAAGTTTCTAATTATCAGGTCGAATATTATTATTTAGACTTTTTAGATAAAAAAATCGAAAATCAAAATAAAAAGATAGAACGAATTCAAAAATTAGAGCACAGTATTATAAACGATTTGCTAAAAATTACTAAAGAGAAAAAAATTATTGAAAAATTTAAAGAAAGAAAAAAAGAGGCTTTTGACAAAGAGAACTTAAGATTAGAAAATTTATTTTTAGACGATTTATCTCAAAGAATAAAAACTCATTTAAAATTATCAGAGTAAAATGGATAAAAAACTCCTTTTAGTTGGTCTGGCTACAATGTCTTTAGTAGTTATTTCTACTTTGGCATTGGTAGGCTTACTAATAAAACCTGAAATATTTGGGGTTAAGTTATTTACTTCTGATACTCTTTCTGTAAAATTTGATCCGAGGCTGGATTCGATAAGACAGGATTCTATAAGAAGAGCGACATTAGAACAAAATGTATATATATATGACAAATTGAATTATACCCTTACAACCCTAAGCTTAAAAAGAGAAAAGCTAATATTAGAAGATTCTATTTATAAAATATGGAAAATTGTCGATAATTATAAAATGAAGGTGGATTCTGTTAATAAAGTATTAAATATACAAATAAAATCAACAGATTCACTTAGAAAAGCAATTGTTAAACTAACAACAAAGGAGGTGAAAGAAGTACCAAAAATTGAATACTCTACGGATCAAGTACTTAGTTATGCAAAAGCATACGAAGTAATGGATCCAGCGATTGCCGCTAAACAGTTGCAATTAATGCCAGAAGAAGATGCACTTGAAATTTTAATCAACATACAACCAAGGCCAGCGGCGAAAATATTAGATAAAATAGAACCAATTAAAGCAGCTAAATTTTGGTTAATTTTAAACTCTAAAAAGAAAAGGTAAAAATGGACATTAGTATTATTAGTCCGTTTTTAAATATTAAAGAGCTGCAATCAAATAAATTCGAAAATAATGATGGTTTCTCTAGTATTTTTAAAAATTTAATAAATACTGAACCAGAAATTGAAAATAAACCATCATTAAATGTAAAAGATGTGATTAATCAATTAAATACTGATAAATCACAAGAAAATAAAAACGAAGATAATGAAATCATTAATTTATTTGGTTGTTTAGCATCTTTAAACTTAACGGACTTTAAGGCTATGTCCCTCAATGACGAGAGTAAGGACACGAAATGGAGTTCGGAAACAGATTTAAACAAAAAAGAGATTGTTAAGAATAGCTTTTTCGGTGATAAAACAAAAGAAACCGAAAATGATAAGCTATATTCTTTACTTTCTTTTAATGTTCTAAATGGAACTCTTTTGCAATCTCAACAGTCTACCAATTCTTTGAAGAGTGAAATCCTTTCTTCTAATTTAAATGACCTTCAAATTCTAGATAATTTTACCAATTCACAATTCAATACAGTTGAAAACACTTTAACTGATTCAAATAAAACTATTTTGAATTTGTTACAAGCTTTACAATCTACAAATAATTCAGGTAATTTTATTTCCAATTCCAATGAAATAATTTTAAAGCTTTCAGAAATACTCAAAGGAGAAAAACTAATATCTGATAATAATCTTAATACTATTATCAATAATTTAATAAGTAAAATTGAAGAATTCTTAAAACCAAATGAAAATAGTATTAATATAAATTTAGAACCTCCTGAATTAGGCAAAATTATATTCAATTTTAATTCTGAAAAACAACTTTCTGAAATAAAAATTATTTCTGATTACGAAGAGGTAAAAACATTTATTCAAAATAATATTAGCAAACTTGAACAAGAACTGAATAAGAAAGGGATTGAAATAAAAAACCTGAATATACAAAAAGTAGAAATAACTAAAGCAAATTCAGAAATAGTTACAAATAATAGTGAAGAAGGATCTCAAGAAGAAATAAATAATCTTTTTAAGAAGGTATATCAACCAGAGATATCAAAATCTCAAAATGGCGAAATATCAACAAAAGACTACAAAGAATTTTTCACTCTTCTGGAAAAAGCGAATTCTAATGAAAAATCTAATACTAAACCTTTAGTAAATTATCTGTTTGGTTCAGATTTCAAATCTGAAGCTATATCAGATAAAGCGAAAGTTGACACTGAGAATAATCTACCAGCGCAAAAAATAATTGATTCTGTGATTGGGAAAATCAAACAAACCATTATTGAAAACAAAACGCAAATTGAAGTAAAACTTGTTCCAGAAAATTTAGGTAAATTAACTGTGAAAATAGTATCTGAAGAAGGCAAACTTTCTGCAAACATAGAAGTAAAAAATATTGAGGTGAAACAAGTAATAGATTCGAGTATACCCAAAATTAAGGAAAATCTTGGACAAAATGGGATTTACGTTGATCAAATTAATGTTTCACTTTCAGACGACAATTACAAACAACACCAGCAAGAAGCCTTTTTCAGTAATAAACACAGAAATAACCTTGAATCAAATATTCAGAATGCTGAAGAGGAACACACAGAATCGATGAAAACTTTTGGTTATAACACTCTTGAATATATAGTATAAGGAGAATAAAATGATAACTAATACTGCAAGTGTTTCAAGTAGCAGTACAACATCAAGTAGCACTACATTATCTTCGAATAGTGTGATGGGTAAAGACTCCTTTTTAAAACTCTTGCTTACTCAATTGCAAAATCAAGATCCTTTAAATCCAATGGAAAGTTATGAGTTTACCGGTCAATTAGCACAGTTTACCTCAATAGAACAACTTGCGGATATAAAAAGTCTTTTAGAAGAAAGTACAAAGTCTAACCAGAGCTTGATTGATACAGTAGCTAGCACACTTTCTGTTGGATTAATAGGCAAAGAAGTTTCTATCAATACTACTTCAATTAACTTTGATGGCAAAAATTCAGTAAAATTCAGTTTCGATGTTCCAACTGAAGCAGTAACTCTTGGAGTATCAATATATGATACAAATGGAAATCTCGTTAAAAACCTTGATATGAGCTCATTCGAACATGGAACCAATACTGTTGAATGGGATGGAAAAGATTCAAACGGAGAAGTAGTTGAAGAAGGCACTTATGTATTATCTGTTGCTTATAAAAACGAAGCCGGTGATACATATAATGTAGAAACCTATATAAATGGTAAAATTACAGGTGTTAAATACAAGAATGGAGAAACTTACTTTGTAATAAATGGAAATGAAATTAGCTTCAAAAATCTGAGAGAAATTTTAGGAGGTAACGATGCCGGAGGTTAATGGAATAAATATTCCTTTTCTTCCTGTTGGAGGAGTAGAATCTCTTAAAAAGACTCAAACTCCATTTAAGGAACCTGGTAAAAAGTCTTTTGATGATATACTGAATGAAGAAATTACCAGATTAAAATTTTCTCAGCATGCTAAAAATCGAGTTGAGGCAAGAAATCTTGATATATCATCAGAAGATTTAACAAAACTTGATGAAGCGGTTGATAAAGCAAGTGAAAAAGGAGCAAAAGACTCATTGATATTTTTACGAGATATGGCTTTTATAGTAAACGTAAAAAATAGAACTGTTATTACTGCTCTTGATAGCGAACAAATTAAAGATAACGTTTTTACAAACATTGATTCAGTTTTAATAGCAAAATAATAACCAGGGCTGGCCCTCTTTGAGGAAGCCCTCATTACCTGCTGATCGACTGAAGCAGGAAAAAATGAATTATATAGGAGGGTTTTAAACATGTCAATTTTGACTTCTATGTTTAGTGCTGTATCTGGTATGAAAAACCATGCAGCGAGTATGGATGTAATAAGCAATAATATTGCAAATGTCAACACAATTGGTTACAAATCACAACGGTTAACTTTTGCGGAAGCATTTGCACAAACATTAAAATATGCTACAGGACCAACAGATGGAGGTGGCGGAACAAATCCTTACCAGGTTGGTTTAGGTATGCAAGGCGGAGCCATCGATACAATTTTTACACAAGGCACAATTGAAAAGACCGGAAGATTTTCTGATCTTGCAATACAAGGAGATAATTTCTTTATAGTAAAAAAAGGTAATAGAAATTACTATACAAGAGCGGGTCAATTTGTTGTAGATTCTAATGGCAATTTTGTTCACTCAACTACAGGTGCAATTTTACAAGGCTATAAAGCTGTAGAAGGTAACATAATTAAAGGAGTAGTTCCACAGGATATAGTTATACCACTTGCTGATAAATCACAAGCAAAACAAACCCAAAATATTAAATTTATTGGAAATCTAAACTCGAATTCTAATATAGCCGGATTTATGTCCGGTGGCTCTTTATATGCTGCAGGCGATCCAGGAACAAATGATGTAAGAAGTTTAATTGTTGATACTGGCACCGGATTTAATTCTTTGAGCAATGCAGTTGCAGGTGAAACTCAGGTAACAGTTTCAGATGCTGCTGGTAATTCATACACATTCTACTATATTGTTGGAACACCAGAATCTGGTAGTAGACAATTTAATAACCTGAATCAACTATTTAACGAAATCAAGAAAGTGTTTACTGGTTTCGATGCTGCACTTAGCCAAACTACCCCTGGCCAATATACACTCTCTGATGCAAAAGGAGAAATAGCTTCTATAGTAAGCAATAATACATATCTAAATGCAGCCTTAAATGCTGAAACTGGACTATCAACTACACAAACTTTTTATAGACCTGCCCAAAGTACTGATAGCATTGCTGGTTTAGTTGATGCTTCTGGTGTACAATTAAATCCTAATGCACAAAGTTCGGACATCTACACCCTTACATGGAAAGAAAATGGTTATCCAACTTCTGTTAGGTTTTCAGGTGTTACCACTATAGAAGAGTTCCTTGCAAATATAAAAGATAGACTCCCATTCTCACAATCAGTTTCAATTGACCCTGCTTCCGGGAAATTAGTAATTATTCCTTCTGCTACATCAACAGTAAGTGTTGCTGATATTTCTTTAACTGCTACTGATTCAAATGGAACAGCAATAGACTCGTGGGATAAAAACTTGAAATCATTTTCTAATCCAGGTGGAAGCCCAATTGTATCAAACGTATCAGTATATGATTCACAAGGAGATAGACATCTCGTTAAATTTTCTTTCACCAAAACAGATACTAATACATGGCTATGGACTGCAACTTATGAAATACCAGGTGCTACGACAGGAACATATATTACAAAAACTGCTGGATATGGGAACTTAGTGTTTACTCCTGGTGGCTCTCTTGCTATATCAACATCAAATGGAATACAGGTTCTTACTACCAATGGTTCTCAAAAAGAAATAAATGTTCAAGTAGATTGGGGAACTCCTAATACTTTTCTTGGCATGACTCAAGTTGAAAATCCAACAAGTGTTAATAATTCGCAAGATGGTTTTGCTGCTGGAGATTTAATCAATATAAATATTGATGAGCAAGGGAAAATAATTGGAAATTATTCTAATGGACAATTTAAAACTTTAGGACAGGTAGCTCTTGCTCGATTTAGAAATCCTGCGGGTTTGCAAAAAGAAGGAGAATCATTATACTCCGAAACAATCAACACTGGAGATCCAATACTTGAAACTCTTGATGAAGCTTCATTAACAAAAGTAATCTCTGGAGGATTAGAACAATCAACTGTTGAACTTACTGAAGAATTCACAAAAATGATAATTATTCAAAGAGGTTATCAAGCTAACGCCAGAATGATTACAACTAGCGATGAAATGACTACTGAACTTGTAAATCTTAAACGTTAATGCCATATTTTCGGGGGTGCAAATGCACCCCTTTCCCTATCTATTCACATAATTAATAATAATTTAATTAACTTTATCTTTTGAATAACAAAAATGTAATTTTTTTTAGTAAAAAGTACTTGACAAAAACATTATAATATACTATATTTGTATGGCATTCTTAAGTATGCCAATTATAAGTATCAACAAATTATGTAATAAAATGAAAGATAATTTACTTACAGAAAAACAGGCAAAGCTTTTCGAATATATTGTGAGCTATTCTAACGAATGCGGCTTTCCTCCAACAAGAGAAGAAATTGCAAAATATTTTAATTTAAAACAAAAATCTAGTGTCATACATCAGTTACAAGCTTTAGAAAAAAAAGGTTATATTAAACTTTTAAAAAGTGTAGCAAGAGGAATAGAAATTATTAAACAAAACTCTAAAGGTATACCAGTTTTAGGAGAAATAGCAGCCGGTAACGGATTAATTGCTGAAGAAAACATTATTAAAAATTGGGACCCTGTATCATCAGGAGAATTACCAAAACATACTTTTGCTCTTTTAGTAAGAGGTGAAAGTATGATTGAAGCTGGAATTTTTGAAGGAGATATTGTTTTTATCGACCCCAACATAAAACCAAGAAACGGAGAAATTGCTGCTGTATTAATAGAAGGTGAAGCAACAATAAAATATATTTTTTATGAAAACGAACACATAATTTTAAGACCAGCAAATAAGGTAATGCAAAAAAGAATTATAGAAAAAAATGACCCTTCACTAAATATTTTAGGTAAAGTAATTGCAATGTGGAGGCAACTTAATAATAATAAACTTTAAATAAAGGTGTTTTATGTTTAAAGATAATACATCTGAAAATACATCAAAATGTTATGTGGGCACTTCGGGATATAATTATAAAGATTGGGAAATAATTTTCTATCCTGAAAAAACACGGGGGAAGTTCGATAGGCTTAGATTTTATTCCCAATTTTTTGACTTTGTAGAAATTGAATCTTCTTTTCACAACATTTATTCAAAAGAAGTAGCTAAAAGCTTAATTGAAAAAGTTAAAGATAATAAAAAATTCACTTTTTCAATTATTTTGAATAACGCTTTTACACACAAAGAAAATTTCAATAAAAATGAACTCAAAATCACTCTCGATTTTCTTGAAGAACTAAACTCAAATAACAAGCTTGAATGTATATTATTACATTTCCCTTATTACTTTCATAATACAAAAGATAGTAGATTAAAGTTAATAAAATTAAAAAACACATTTAAAGATTATAATTTAGTAGTAGATTTAAAACATTATTCCTGGCACTCACCACTAACATATAATTTTCTTGAAGAAAGCAAACTTCATTTATGTTTGATAGATAAATCTATTCAAGATAATTTTAAGACAACAGTACTTGGGAAGCTAGCTTATATTCATTTGTATGGGATATGTCCTTCGCTTTTATCGACCAATAATATCGAAGATAAATTTAATTATTTATACACAAATTCAGAGCTTTTTGAAATATCTATAAAACTTGAGGGGCTAAGGAAAAAATCTGATAAGATTTTTCTGGTTTTCAAAAATACTAAAATGGCTAAGGCTATTGCAAATGCTTTTACATTAAATAGTTACATTAAAAAGAGACCTATTCTAATTCCTGAACAAACTGTTTATTATTATTCACATTTAAAACCAATAGCACATAGAGTAAACACAAATCAATTGCCAATTTTTTCATAAAACAATTAAAAAAATTGAATCATATAATTGATTCAAAAATTATAAAAAACCAATAAAAGGATACCTTATGATAAGAAAAATTGAAGATTTTGTTAAACTTTGGGAGTATGAAACAGAATCAACTTTAAAACTCTTTAACTGCATTACAGATGAGACCTTAAATAAAGAAGTTAAAGGATATGAAAGAACTCTTGGCTTTTTGGCATGGCACATAATTCTTTCGAATGTAGAAATGGGAAATAATACAGGTCTAAGCATTGAAGGACCAAAGCCAGATACAGACCCACCTAATAAAGTTTCCGAAATAATTGAGATTTTTAAAAAAACTTCTGAATCTTTACTTAATGAAGTTAAATCCAAATGGAATGATGATTCTTTATTAGAAAAGAAAGAAATGTATGGGGAAATGTGGGAAAATGGAGCAACATTACATATTATAATTAGCCATCTTACCCATCATAGAGCACAAATGACTGTTCTTATGCGAATATTAGGTTTACCAGTGGTAGGTGTTTATGGACCATCAAAAGAAGAATGGAAGAATTTCGGAATGGAGCCTCAAAAGTAATCATCAATTCAACAAAAAAAGCGGGAGAATATGCTTACTCCCGCTTTTCATTCAATAGTATAAGAGAGGCTTCTATCCCTTATTTCAGCAGTAACATTTTCTTTGTATTCGAATAATTTATTGTTGTTAACTTATAATAATAAATTCCAGAAGGTAAATCCCCTGCTTCAAATTTAACATCATAGCTACCTGCAGTTTTATATTCATCTACCAATGTATTAACTATTCTGCCAAGAGCATCATAAACAACTAGTTTTACCTTAGAATCTTTTGGTATGGAATAGCTAATCTTTGTTGAAGGATTAAATGGATTCGGGTAATTTTGACTTAATGAATATTCTTTTGGTAATTCAGATGTAGTATTCACAGCGGTAGGTTTTCTGGTAATACCAAGTTTTGTCAAAGTTGCATCATCTAAAGGTTCACAATAAAACAAATGAGCATTATCAACAGAAGATTTTAAATAATCCCATTTTGTTGGATCGGAAGTCAAATTTGTTTTATCGCCATTATATGTTACAAAATCA
>ENA-UOWE01004263-UOWE01004263.1-activated-sludge-metagenome-genome-assembly--contig:-NODE-4263-length-13955-cov-7.727914_pt1 | contig 13955 bp, 4 predicted proteins | sample MGYA00249841_ERZ761562 | MGnify/ENA primary metagenome ERZ761562 (study PRJEB28883, sample SAMN05720200) | activated sludge metagenome | isolation source: Anaerobic digester | place: Japan... | reverse complement strand
ACTATAATACCACCAGCAAGATATCGTACATCTGGGACGGAGATACGTGGGAGATTCTTGCTCAGGACGGATTACCGGGAGCTCAGGGACCTCAGGGCCCAGAAGGACCCCAGGGGCCTGCGGGTACGGGTTTAAATAATCGAGGCGATTGGGTAAGCGGGACCACATACGATCCGGGTGACTATGTGTTTGCATTGAACACGGGAGGAACGGCTAACAGCATGTGGATATTGGAAGGCACTTCTCCCTATCTTTCAACCCTGCAACCGCGTCTTGATCCCGACCACTGGGTAGAGTTTGAAGCCCCTGCCGGTCCTGCCGGACAGAATGGCATTTCGATACAGTGGCTAGGAACGCTTCCTGCCCCCCCCTCCTCGCCAGTAACCAACCAGGCCTACTACAACTCTGTTGCTAAGAAAGCATATATTTGGGATGGCGATTCGTGGGAAATTCTGGCACAGGATGGAGAACAGGGCCCCCCGGGACCCCTGGTTGCCGGAACTACAGGTCAAACCCTACGCCACGACGGGACGTCCTGGGCGGCCAGTAGTCTAATATATAACAACGCCACAAATATTGGTATAAATACCACTACACCAACCCAGCGCCTCGACGTTAATGGAAATATGAGGTTGCGGGGATTGCTTGTTGATTACGGTAATAGTTCCGGTACATCGGGGCAGTACCTTAGCAGAGGGACAAGTGGGGTGGTATGGCAAACCCCTAGCTGGGTGACAGGAAGCGGCGTAAGCGGCCAGATGGCGGTGTGGAATGGTGCAAGCAGCATCACAAACCTGCCAAACCTTACATTTGCCCAAGGCCTGGTAGTGGTAGGTAACCCAACAGCAAACCCCGATGATCCAATATTTGAGGTGAAGAACAGCAACGGCGAGGTAATTTTTGGGGTTTACCAGGAAGGGGTACGCATAAACATTGGGGATGAAGCCATTAAAGGAGCCAAGGGTGGCTTTGCTGTAGGTGGACTTACCAACCAAACAAAAGCTGGCCCAGTGGAGTACTTAAGAATCACCCCAGATAGCGCGCGCATCTACATTAAGCAGGATTCTGGGGTCAAAGGAGCCAAAGGTGGTTTTGCTGTGGGTGGCTTGACCAACCAAACTAAAACGGTAGTTGCTCAGGATTTACTATTTATAAACCCCGACTCGGCCAGGATATACTTGAACGAGAATCCCACCAAAGGAGCTAAGGGCGGTTTTGCGGTGGGTGGACTAACCAATCAGACAAAGGCATCGTCACCGCAGTTGATTCAACTAACCAAGGATAATTACCTTATTGGATATGAAGCGGGGATGTCAATTACCACGGGGCTATACAACTCTTTCCTAGGCTACCAGACTGGTAAGCTGAACAATGCAGGAAACTGGAACACTTTCCTAGGTTACCAGGCAGGGTTGAATAATACTGGAAGCGATAATACATTTATTGGCTACCAGGCGGGTATGGCGCATACCACCAAGGGTGGGAATGTTTACATTGGGAGCAAGGCAGGTTCCAATGCCACAAACGGTGAACGAAACGTTTTCATTGGTGAATCAGCTGGCTACTCCATAGTTAGTGGTTTTAAGAACGTATTTATTGGGTTTGAGTCGGGATACTCAACTTCAACCGGAAACTACAATGTTTTTCTAGGAACAACAACGGGTAGAGCCAATACTTCAGGCTCCAGCAACGTATTTGTTGGTATAGGAAGTGGATTTAATAATACAACTGGTTCCAATAATGTTTTTTTGGGTACTAGCAGCGGCTTAAGCAATATTTCCGGAAATTTCAACACCTTTCTTGGTTACGATGCGGGTTACTCAAATACTGCAAGCTACAACCTATTTGTAGGCTATCAAGCTGGTCGAGCAAACACTTCAGGTACTTATAATACCTTTTTGGGCTTCCAGTCGGGGTATGCAAATGTTGATGGTTCCAATAACATTTTTATTGGCTTAATGGCCGGGATGTCAAACACATCAGCTGGTAATAATGTATTTATAGGTAACGAAAGCGGCAGATATAATACCACTGGCACTAACAACTCCTTTCTTGGCAATTATACTGGTAGAGCCAATACTACAGGTAATAGCAACGTATTTATAGGGAATCAGAGTGGGCGGAGTAATACTACTGGAAATTCTAATATAGCTATAGGTGATTATGCAGGTTATTCAAATCAAACTGGTGTTAGTAACATTTTTTTGGGCAAAGCTGCTGGTTACACAGGTACTAATCTTCAGTACAATGTTTTTATTGGCGATAGCACTGGGTACTCAACATCATCAACTTATGCAACCACTAATGTGTTCATTGGCTATGCAGCAGGTCGCTTCAACAACAGCTATAATAATGTTTACATTGGTAATAAAGCAGGTTACTCTTGTATAACTGGCCAAAATAACATTGCTATTGGCGATTTAGCTGGATTTAAGAATACCTCAAGCCAAAATATATTCATTGGTACATCGGCTGGTGAGAATAATACTGAAGGTTACTTCAATATTATGATAGGTAGGTGGACAGGGAAAAACAACACCACAGGACATCAGCAGATATTGATTGGCGGTGGAGCAGGTAGTTCGTTAACAACAGGTAATGAGAATGTAATAATTGGTACTAATGCTGGTTCAATAAATTCAACTGGTTCAGGGAATATTTACTTAGGAACCTCTGCCGGTTGGAGTAACACCGGGTCAAAGAATGTCTTTATTGGATACAAAATTGGCTATGGGACATTCCAGAACGTATCTAATGCTCTTGTTATTGGCACCGATGTTAACCCTACCACTCCCTTAATCTATGGTGAATTTGACAATAAAAAGTTAAAGTTTAATGCAAATGTTGGGGTTAATGTTGATCCCACAGGTTCCAAACTTTTTTCTTATGACGATAGAACTATTGCAGTTGACGATCCTGCTGTACTAGGTGAACATAAACTTAACACTACTGGTTGGGGTATAGGCGTAAAAGGCGATGGTGGATATATGGGAGTATACGGTGTAGCAAGTGTAGCCGGCACAGGAACACGATACGGTGTTTATGGCTATGGTGCAAATGGAACTACCAACTATGCTGGTTATTTTTCCGGAAATGTTTATGTGTCTGGAACATTTACAAATCCATCGGATGAGAGATTGAAAAAAAATATTACTCCATTGAAAGGTTCATTGGCAAAGCTTAGTAAAATTACAGGCGTTACCTTTGAATGGAAGAGTAATGAGGAAATAAAGGGAATTGTTTCCGACAAAGAGTCTAATAAAGGGATTGAAAAATTCAATTTCCCCGTTGGAACCCAGATAGGCGTGATAGCTCAAGATGTTGAGAAAGTTTTTCCTGAGCTAGTTCAAACCGATGAAAATGGGGTTAAGTCGGTCGATTATGTTAAGTTAGTTCCGGTTTTAATAGAATCGATTAAAGAACAGCAACAGCAAATAAACAACCTTCAGGAGCAGATTAATGAATTACAAAGGCTTTTGATTGAAGTAGTAAAACAGAATAAATGATTTTTCAAAGGGGTGAGCAATGCAGAGGCTCACCCCTGAATCTTTTTTATAAGATATTTTAAGCTTTCCCTTTTGTGAGATTAAACTTTCCCCTGCCTTTTAGTTATAACCCTAAATTGAAAAGATAATGAATAAACTTAAGGTTTTGCTGCTTTTCTTGGTGGTTGCAATAACTACTGCAGCGCAGCAACCCGTTGGGTTCAGCTACCAGGCCGTGCTCCGCAACAGCAGCGGGCAGGTGCTGGCCAACCAGAACGTGACCCTCAGGCTGAGCCTGACCGATGCCAGCGGCACAACCACGTACTACTCCGAGAGCCATGCGCTCCAGACCACCGCCCAGGGTGTGGTGAGCCTCACCGTGGGCGGGGGCACTGTAGTATCCGGAACCTACAGCGCGGTACCGTGGCAGGGGCAGGAAGTCCGGCTGCGGGTGGAGGTGAGCACCGATGGGGTTAACTATAGTGATATGGGATCTAAAGCAATACAACCTGTACCGTATACTATCTTCTCGGACAGCGCTAGGGTGTCGTATCGATCGGCCGAGAGCACTATCTCCCTTTTCGCCGATTCTGCGGCTCGGGCTGGTTATGCGGATAGTATTAACCTGCGCTTTTCGCGCAACTTAGTGGTAGTGGGCAACGACCCCGCCAACCCCGACGACCCCATATTTGAGGTAAAGAACAGCAAGGGCGAGGTTCTTTTTGGTGTGTACCAGGAGGGGGTAAGGGTAAATATCCCCGACAGCGCCATAACCAAAGGAGCCAAGGGTGGGTTTGCAGTGGGCGGCCTGACCGGCGCAAAGGGAGAGCCGGTAGAGTACCTGCGTATAACCCCCGATAGCGCCAGGGTATATGTTAAGCAGAGCACCGGCATCAAGGGTGCCAAGGGCGGATTTGCCGTGGGTGGACTAACCAATCAAACCAAAGCGGTTATAGCCCAAGACCTGCTGTTTGTCAACCCCGATTCTGCTAGGTTTTACATTAACGAGAATCTGAGTAAGGGCGCCAAGGGTGGCTTTGCCGTGGGTGGACTCACCAACGGGAAAACTAGTGCTCAACTCATCCAGCTAACCAAGGATAACTACCTGATTGGATACGAAGCTGGGGCAAGCATTACTACCGGACAGTTTAACTCCTTTTTAGGATTTCAGGCCGGGAAAGCAAACAGCACCGGGAATTGGAATACCTTCCTTGGGTATCAGACTGGCTTAAATAATACCGGAAGCGATAATACATTCATTGGTTACCAGGCAGGAATGCTTCACCAATTTGGAGGTGGTAATGTTTACTTAGGGAGTAAGGCGGGAGGAAATGCATTGAACGGTGTGCAAAATATTGCAATTGGCGAACAATCAGGGTTTAGTACTTCCACAGGATTTAAGAATATTTTTATAGGCTATATGGCCGGATATAGCAACACCAGTGGCTACAGTAATATTTTTATCGGTAATGAGTCTGGTAAAAGTAATACCGATGGAAACCGAAATATGTTTTTCGGAAACGGTTCAGGCTTTTCAAACACTTCTGGTTTTGGCAATACATTTTTTGGTTTGGAGAGTGGCTACTATAATGTAAATGGTTTCAGAAACCTATTTCTAGGTTATCGGTCAGGCTACAAGAATGTTGATGGTTCTGACAACTCGTTTCTTGGTGATATGGCAGGTTCTAGCAATACATCAGGAAATGAAAATACTTTTGTGGGTCAGGCATCCGGAGCCTCCAACGATACAGGAAGAGATAATACCTTTTTGGGCTCCAATGTTGGTCGGGGTAATACTAATGGATCGGGCAATGTAATGGTTGGGCGTTTTACAGGGTACAATATTAATGGCAACAACAACACCTTTATTGGTACTCAAAGCGCTGCAAATTTCAACACTGGTCCTTTTATTGCTAGTAGTAATGTATGTATCGGGTATGCAAGTGGAACCGGATTAACCAATGGTTTTTACAATATTTTTATTGGACAGCAAACTGGAACAAATAACGGATTTGCTAATGTTATCATTGGGCATCAGGCTGGACTAAACTGTTCAGGGAACAGCAACGTCTTTATTGGATATCAGGCTGGTATTTCCGAGGCTAAAAGTAATAGACTGCATATTTCCAATTCTGGAGGCGATTCAACGCAAGCACTAATTTATGGCAGATTCGATAGCAAAGAAATTGCTTTAAATGCCCGAGTTGGGATAGGAACAACCGTGCCCGATAAACAGCTACACGTGGTGGGTGATGCACGAATTACAGGCAATATTTATTGTAATGACGTTATTAAACCAGACTTTGTATTCAAACCCGATTATTCCAAGCGGCTCGATCCCCTGAGCGTTGAACGGTTCATTGCTCGTAATGGCCACTTACCCTGGCTAACAAAAGCATCGGAGGAAAGGGATGGCATTAACCTAACCCGCATGCAGTTTGAAACGGTTGAAACCGTTGAAAACCTTCAGTTGCAAATTATTCAGCAGCAAAAGGAAATTGAGAACTTAAAGGCTGAACTGGAAACTTTAAAAAAGTTAATAAAGCAGTAATCGTTTACTTTTTTGTGAATGCCGGTCAACGACCGGCATTATTTTTGCTTTTACCCAATTAATGGCGATTGATTCTGTATAGATAATCACTACTTTTTGGCTAAAAAAATTTTAAGAGTTAGCTTATACCTAACTTATTCTATATCCTCCATTGGGAATAGGAAATGTTAAGGTTGGTTTTTCTAGCAATACTTCATCGCCAACGGCGTAACGTTATCCTATTCCCGCTTAGTGGATAAAGATTTTTTAAATCGGACAGTAGTGAAATTGGTAGATTTCTATTCGATATTATTAAAAACCTTATCTTTACAACTTTGAAATATGATTTTTCTTTTTTAAGAAACTAATTGGAGCAATTAGTTAAAAATATTGACTGATTAAACGTTTTTTTAATATATTTATCAAATCTTAGTATAGCGTTTTACCATGAAAAAGCTTCTATTTCTTGGTATTTTGTTCATAAGTGTTTTACAAGCGAGTGGCCAGCAATTCAATAAGTATGGCAATCCGCTTATTACAAACTATACCCCTGAGGTTTACGGTGGAAACGAGCAGGTTTGGTGTATCGCACAGGACGATAGGGGTGTGATGTACTTTGGTACAAACGATAATGGCATTCTGGAATACGATGGCAAAACCTGGCGTAGCATCCCTATGCCTGAAAACAAGTCGGTTCGTTCGCTTTGTAAGGGTGCCGATGGGGTTATATATGTTGGTTCAACAGGTGAGTTTGGCTACCTTCAGCCTACTGCAAACGGGAGGTTACAATATTTTTCACTTATCAAAAACCTACCCGATAGTATTCAGTCTAACCTTTCTTACATTTACAAAACATACTGGTATGAAGGTAAGACTTACTTTTGCTCTCTATCAAATATTTTTATTTTCGATGGTAATACTATAAAACCTATTTCATTGGGAAAGCAAAGTGAATATGCTAACTTTTTTACATTAAAGGCTAACGATAAGTTTTATGTTAACAGTTATCTTCAAGGTTTAAGGACTTTTACAAGCGACAGTACCCTTGAAGTTATCCCCGGTGGTCAGGCTTTTATTCATAAAAATGTATTCTCAATTGTAGCAATTGACTCTAGCAAAATTTTTATTTTTACTGATAATGGGTTTTATACCTATTCAAACGGTAAGGTCGAAAGCGTTGACACTCCAACGCTCCTTGCCAAAAGAATGGCCACCGAGTCAGCAATACCATACAGCGCAACTAAACTTAATGATGGCAATATTGCTTTGGGGGTTGTTCAATCCGACTTTTTTGGAGTTGTTACGCTAGCCCCGGACTTAAAAACCATAAATCTGGTTAACAAACAAACGGGAATGCACGCAGGCCAAGTGTCCGAAGTGTTTCAAAATGGCGATGCACCCCTTTGGGCAACACTATACGATGGTGGTATTGCCAAGGTTGAGTTGAACTCTGCCATAGGAAGATTTGGTCAGGAGTGTGGCTTATCGGAAATTATTGTTGACATTGTTAGATTTAATAATACTATTTATCTTGCTACTTTCAACGGGGTTTATTATTTGGCTTACGACAGCAATGGAGTTCCAAAGTTTATACCTGTAGATGGTATTAATGGAAATGTATGGGCGTTAACTATTTTTTCACCACCAAATGCACCCAAAATGCTTCTTGCAGGCAGCTATACCGATGGTGTTTTTGAAATAAAGGGAAGTAAAGCCATAAGTATTAGCAATCCTTTAAATGCAAACCTTGAATTATCAAAACAAATTCAACATAGTTGTTTTGCTTTATACCCATCTAAAAGCATACCTGGTAGATTGTATATTGGGTTAAATTCAGGTGTTGCATATATAGACTGGGCAAACGGCGAATGGAAACACACTGATAACTTATTTCGCGATTCCATTAATTTTGAAATACGCTCAATTGTTGAAGACAGTAAAGGGAACCTTTGGCTTGCCACAGGTTACTCTGGTGTGTATATGGTTAACAAGAGTTTTACCAAATTATCTAAGTTTGGCAAGGAGAGCATAAAGGGGCTAGAAAACCTTCAGTATATAATTCTTTTCCCTGTTAATGATTCACTATATATCCTTACTTCAAATGGAATATACCACTTTAACTATGAAAACAACCTGTTTGAGCCGGGAGGTTTAGTAGGTAGCGCTTTTTCAAAGCGATTTGGGATTTATAAAGCCACAAAGTTCTCCAATGGTTATGCCTTCCTATGCTACGATAGTAACAATAAGAACTGGATTGAACGAGTTGTTAAGGATTCTGCTGGGAACTGGGTAACTGACAACCGCGATCTAAAGCGACTTCCCAATAAGTGGGCCGATGCGATATATGCTGATCCTGACGGAACCCTTTGGATTGGCATGTCAAAAGAGCTTTACGTTTACAATCCTCATGTAAAACGAAGTTTTAACGCTCCATTCCGTGCCGTAATTCGCGAAGTGGTATCAAAGGATTCATTACTGTTCGGTGGAGCCTTTTATACTCAAGGGGATTCCTCGGTTCGAAAATTATCGTTAGAGCAACAACCTTACCAAATGCCGCGATTGGGTTACCACTATAATGCCATGGTGTTTACTTTTGCAGCTCCATATTTCGAACGTGAGGAGGATATAGTGTATAGCCATTACCTTGAAGGTTCTGACGAAACCACTTGGAACCAGTGGGATAAACGAACCGATGCTACTTATACCAATCTTAGGGAGGGTAAATATACATTCCATGTTAAGGCAAAGAATATTTATGGGGATGAAAGCATAGAGGCAACCTACTCTTTTGAAATTCGCCCGCCCTGGTACCGTACTATTTTGGCATTCATACTCTATTTTATACTTGCAGTTTGTTTGGTTTGGGGTATAGTTAAATGGAATACCCGCCGACTCATTGCTGAAAAAGAACGTCTTGAACAAATTGTTCGCGAACGAACGGCCGAGGTTGTTGCTCAAAAGGAAGAAATAGAACAGCAAAAGGAAAAAATTGCTGCCCAGAACGAGGAGATAACCAGTAGTATTCAGTATGCAAGCCGCATTCAGACAGCATTACTTACACCCACCGATCAGATTAACCGAATCTTTCCTGAAAACTTTATACTTTACTTACCCCGTGACATAGTTAGCGGCGATTTCTACTACATCACTCAGGCAGGCAAGTTAAAGGTTTCAGTGGTTGCCGATTGCACCGGACATGGAGTTCCCGGTGGCTTCATGAGCATGTTGGGCATATCCTTCCTAACCCAGATCATTGGTACAAAAACCGATCTGAAAGCAAATGAAGTGCTTAATGAGTTACGAAACTTGGTTATAACTGCACTTCACCAAACCGGTGAAATAGGCGGAAGCAAGGATGGGATGGATATTGCCATTTACATTATTGATGAGGAAACCCAAACCCTTCAGTTTGCCGGGGCAAACAATCCGCTTATTCTGATCCGCAACAACGAGTTGACCCATATTAAGGGCGATAAAATGCCTATTGGCATTCACCTGCGCGGTGAACTTTCGTTTACCAATAATGTTATTCAAATCCAGAAGGGGGATGTAATTTATACTTTCTCCGACGGATATGTAGACCAGTTTGGAGGCGAAGATGGCCGTAAGTTTATGATAAAACACTTTAAAGAACTTCTCCTTGAAATCCATCATAAACCCATGAGTGAACAGCGCCAAATCCTTGACGAAACTCTTAAGAACTGGCATGGTAATACCCCAAGAATCGACGATGTTGTTGTTATGGGAGTGCGGATTGTCTAGTTCAATAAGTTGTCAATTTGTTCCTGCAGCTCAACTGTAAAACTCTTTACTCTTCGGTTTAGCCTATCCATGTATAGTGTGGCTGCCTTGTGTTTGTCGGGGGGGAGCGTTTCAATTCGTTGAAGTATACTTGCTATGTCGTAAACCCTAAACTGGTTAAAAGCCGATTTCATCTTATGGGCTACCGCTGAAGCCTTAGTTAAATTCTTGCTTTTAATGAGCTGATTTAGCTCTTCAACATTTTTTCGGGTGTTTTCAAGCAACGACTCTAAAATTAGCTTAACGCTTTCTTTATTTCCCCCGGTAAATCGGTATATCTCCTCGATATCGAATTTATTGTAAGTATCAGCCCTCTCTCTTTTATCGCCCGTAACAACCCCAGTTGCTCCAATTACAGGGCCAAGCAGTCGAATAAGGTCTGCTTCAGTAAATGGTTTTATGAGGTACCCGGAGAATCCCAAACTGCTAAAATGTTCAGGATTGTCAATCATATCGTTTGCCGTAATTGCAAAAACTGGAATGCTATAACCAGCATTTTCAATTAGTTGAACCACCTCGTAGCCTGAAACTTCGGGCATTTGAATATCGGTTATAACTGCATCGTACTTCTTTGCTTTAAGCTGATCAATTAAATTTTTGGCATCGCTTATGGCATCAACCTCTAGGCCAACGTTTTTGGCAATTTCGGTAACTATTAACCGGTTAACCTCATCGTCGTCAATGATTAAGATTGAAGTGCCAGCTTTTATTCTGTAATGGGTTTCTTGGTCAACATTGGCAGTTCTGGTTTCCTTGATACTGTAAGGTATTACCACCCTTATAATGGTACCTTCATTGGGTTCGCTGGTAAGCGATATTTCACCACCCTGTAGCTCAACTAGTTTCTTTACAATGGTTAACCCTAGCCCTGTTCCACCAAACTTGCGTGATATTCCGCCATCGGCCTGGGTGAATTCCTCGAATACTTGCGACTGCATCTCAGGAGAGATGCCAATACCGGTATCTGCAACAGTAAATTGAATTTTTAACGAATCGTCGGTTTTGCGGAGTACTGCTCCCGATACTATAATGCTGCCCTGTTCAGTGAACTTAATGGCATTACTAAGCAGGTTTATAAGTACCTGTCTTAACCTAAAGTCGTCGCCAACAACAATGTGAGGTAACGATTGATCGATATTCGAAAGAATTTGTAACCCTTTTTCATTTGCCCTTGCCTCAAAAAGTTTAACCGTATCGTTTACCACTTCGCGTGGCGAGAACTCTCTGCTTTCTAATCGTAGTTTGCCAGCGGCTAGTTTTGAGTAGTCCAGTATATCGTTAATTACAGCCATCAGGTGGTTCGACGAGCTATTAAGCACATCAACGTACTCCTTTTGCTTGCCATTCAGTTCAGTTTTTGATAGTTGACGCGAAACTCCTACAATTGCACTTAATGGGGAACGAATCTCGTGACTCATATTTGCCAGAAATTGCTCTTTCAAACGCAAAAGATTTTCAGCATACTGTTTTGCCTCAATAAGTTGAGCATTGTATGTACTGTTGCGCGATATATCCCTCATTATAATTGCTATAAGTATAACCAGCACAATAAACGTAATGGTCCCAAGCAGGAATATTATTAGGAGATTTTTGGTCAAGACTTCTTGTACCGATAATGCTTGGCTAACAGCTTCAGCCTGTTCCTGTTTCTCAATACTGGTTACAATAAGCTGAACCTGATTCAGGATGGCTCTATTCCTGTTAAGCAGTTCTTTCTCCTTTTCGTCGATAAGCCTAAGTTGGTTCTGCTGATCATTCCTTATATTGTCCAGAATTAGTAAAAGCCGTTGAATGATTGAGTCCGATATGTAGGTGATGTGAGGTATGGTATCGTACGTAAATTCAACAAGGGTATCGGTAGCAATAGTGTCAATTCTTTCTGGTCCCAGGAAGAATCGTTTTATCCTGGCGGCCATCGATTCATTGTCTACCTTTTTGTAAATTACGGTATCGCGTCTTACCTGGGTTACTGTTTTTTGCTTGTAAACCTCATGGTAACGCTGGGTTTCCGACCCTGCTCGGGCAATTCGTTGCATTGCCCTGTCGTAAAAGATGCTGGTATTAATACTTTGTCGCATTTGTAGTATTTCGCCCTCAATTTCCCTTTTGTTCTGAAGTAGCTTTTCAATCTTTTTTATTGAGTTTAGCTGCGATTGGTTACTGTATGCCAGTTTTTGAAGCGATTTTATTGCAGCAGTAACTTTTTGGTGATTGTTGTTGTAGGTTTTAAGGTAATCGTCGTTTGAGGTCAGTACATACATCCTAAAATCGCTATCCTCAGTATAAATTGATGCAAGCAACCTGTTCAGAACAGTAATTTTTTGTCCGGGAAGCCCAAGCCCTTGGCGGGTAGTTTTTAGATCGCTAACCGCCTGGTAGGTCATAACAATTGCTGTAACGGAAAAAATAATTATCAGTAAGAAACCACCAATTACCTTTGGCTTAATCCAGTAATTTCTGTTTTGTATTTTTTGAAGCATTGAGGTTGTAATTAGCAACCAAAGTTAAAGAAAATTATTCCCTTTTTTGACTATACCTTTGACTTTTAGGGTGTAATAAAAAAAGACCGAACATTTGTTCGGTCTTTATTATACTTTTTACTCAAACTACCTTGAGTACCACGAGATACCTAAACTTATTGATACAAATAGCGGTGTGTCGCCAACTGGTGGTAATACAAAGAATGAGAACTTAGTTTTTGGGGTGGGGGCTAACCTATTCATTGTTGCGGTGAAGTTTGAAAATTCAAAGTCAACGCCAAAACCGCCTAGGTTGATGCTTGCATTTGTATCGCTGCTGTAATCGGTTTGGGTGGTGTTTAGTGGTGCTGGCATTTTTATGGTTGAGGTAGTGCTTACCATGTTTAGCGTTAATGAAGGTTTATACTTAAGGGTTAGTGCTACCCCTTTCCAGTTTCCTTGGTCAAGAAACTTGCCTATCCCAAAAGTCCAACCAAGGTTTGCAGAGATGGGATACGATAGGGTAAGAACCGACATATCCATACTTCCCGATGGGGAAAGGTCCATATTTAATTTGTACCTATACAGCAGCATGTCAATGCCCCATCCGTAGTTGAAACTGTTCCAGGTTGAAATTCCCGATTTGAACTCTGGAATTTTAAGGTTAATCCAGTTCTGGTAGGCCGATATACCCCCACCGTAACCATCAACGCGGGTGTCAAAATCCTTCAGGTTCATTCCGAAGTAAGTTCCAGTTAAAAGGACTGACTCGTTTTTAATTCTTCCACCCCGTGAAAGCCACTCCTGCCTTATGGCCTCCGACTCATCAATCCGCTCAATGGTAAATCCCACTGCTCGCCCGTCTTTATCAACTTTTAGAGTGGTTTCACCCCCTGCTTTTGCAGTATCTACTTTATGTACCACTTCTCCTACTGCAAGCTCTTTCCCCTCAAGGAGTTTCAGGTAAATCCCTTTGAACTCAAAACCTGTTTCAAACACATACTTCTCGCTAGGAATAGCTCTCAATCTGTACGATTGACGAGTACCACCAGCCGATGCTTCAACTAGTAGAGGTTTGCTGTAATCGTGAGGAATAATTACCGTGGTTTCGGTTCCATTTTTAAGAACATATTCGTTATCATTAATGATAATTCGGATTTTTGCAGCTGACCCTTGAACCTTTGATGGTCTAATAAATTTTATGGTTACAGTTTCCTGTGCAAGTACTGTTTGGCTTGCGAGCAAAATAAGTGCAAATAGAATTTTTTTCATGGCCTGTGGTTGGTTTTGTTTGGTTGGTCAAGTTAATGCATATTCTATGTTTTGTCAATCTGTTGGGTCTGGAATTTGATAAGATCACTTTTTGGTTTGATAGTACAGAAATAAATGAATATCAACAGCTAATATTTATAGACAAAGGCTTTAATTAAGAAACTCTTTTATTGGTGAACTAAGCCATAGCATTAAATCAAATTGAGTTCCCCTTTTGTTTAGTTTCATCCTATTAACAGCTGGGTGCAGAGCTAGTCCCGCCAAGCGAGAACTCGAACCTGCGAGTGAAAAAATCAACAGGAGATTATGCGTTAAAAAATTGGATTTAGCAGTTAAGTGAGGATTAAAAATACAAAACCCCGCCATTGGCGGGGCTTACTTCTTTGTAGCGGGGGCAGAGCCAGTCCC
>ENA-UOWE01004257-UOWE01004257.1-activated-sludge-metagenome-genome-assembly--contig:-NODE-4257-length-13963-cov-9.041271_pt1 | contig 13963 bp, 9 predicted proteins | sample MGYA00249841_ERZ761562 | MGnify/ENA primary metagenome ERZ761562 (study PRJEB28883, sample SAMN05720200) | activated sludge metagenome | isolation source: Anaerobic digester | place: Japan... | reverse complement strand
TTGAATCAAATGTTTGGATTGATGAAATATATGAAGTAGAAAGTGGAAGAACTATGAAATTAAAGGTTATTGATAAATTAGTAACCTATGATTCAAAATTTCAAAAGATTGAAATATATGAAACAAAAGCATTTGGGAGGTTGTTGGTGCTTGATGGAGTATTCATGACAACCGAACTTGATGAGATGGGTTATCATGAAATGATAGCCCATGTTCCCATGTGTGTACATCCAGCTCCTAAACGTGTTCTTGTGATAGGTGGTGGAGATGGTGGTACATTGCGAGAAGTATTAAAGCATAAAGAAGTAGAAAAAGCTGATATATGCGAAATTGATGGTGATGTTATCAGATTGTGCAAAGAATATATGCCTGCTTTATCCTGTTCATTTGATGATCCAAGGGTTACCGTTTATACTGAAGATGGTGCAAAATTCATTGCAGAAAGAAAAAATGCTTATGATATAATTCTTGTAGATTCATCCGACCCAATAGGTCCAGCAGCAGTGTTATTTTCAGAACAATTTTATAAAAATGTAAGCCAATGTTTGGATTCAGATGGTATTGCATCCACTCAATCTGAATCAATATTTTATCACAGCAATATCATTGTGACCTTAGCAAACTATAATAAAAAATATTTTAAGGTGCCATCATACTATTACACCATGGTTCCAACTTATCCAAGCGGTATGATTGGTTTTTCATTTTGTTCAAAGAAATATCACCCGCTCAATGATTTTATACAAGAAAGAGCACAGGTGCTATTGCCACAATTACAATATTATAATCCTGATATTCATAGAGGGGCTTTTGCGTTACCGCAGTTCATTAAATCAAAATTAACCGGGATTATAGTGTAAGTTCCAAAGTATTTTATTAATTAAAATATGGAGTACTATTATTTATAACAGCCAAACAAATTGGGAGGATGGTGAAGCATTAGATAGTAATAGTATTTACTATCAGCATTGATTTATCTTCCTGTTCAGGTTCAACTCGGTAAAGAATACCTTCGGGTGATGCAATAAGGCTTCGTGCCTGTAAAAAATTTTTATAATCGGATTTTACTCCGCATACCTTAACTATAATTGCATCAGCTAATTTTGCTCCCCGTATGAATATATCATTATCACGTTTATATTTTTCGTCGATTGTTTCATTACGGAATAGTGAAAATGTTGGAATAAATATTATTTGCACCCCCTGCTCTTTAAGAGCAATAAAATTTTCATCCTTAAAAACATCTGCACATATAAGAACACTGAATCGTATGCCATACGCATTAAATATAACATGACCATTGCCCGGAGTAATTTTCCCTTCTTCGGCAAAAAAAAGGTTTTGTTTACGATAAAAACCCAGTATTGTCCCATTGTGAAAAACAAAGGTTGTGTTGTGCAATTTATTTCCATTTAATTCGGGCATTGTACCGCCAATGACAACTGTGTCAAGCTCACGTGATAATAGCTGTATGCGCTTCAATTGTAATTGTTGATTGTGATAAGTCTGGGCATGGTTACCTAATTTTTTGTTTACAAAGAAATATTCAGGAAAACAAATGAAGTGCGGTTTTATTCTCTGTAAATTTTGAAAGGTGTGATGCGTGATGAAACTTCCTAATGGATATTGATACAATACGATTGTAAAATCCATAGACAATCCTTTGATACATAATGAGAAACTGTTTGTAAGTCAATATATCAATTAATAATAACTATCTCATAACAATATATCATTTATTTGGTGAGATGTTAAAAAAATGTGTGATAGTTATTTCTAAAAACTAATAAAATTATCAGTATCATTATTAAAATCTTGACTTGTTTTTACTGAGAAACTACTATTGCCCGATTACTATTTATTATAGGTGGAGACTATGGGAACTATACAAACATTCAGGGTATATCCATATTTACCTGATAATCTTAAACCATTAAAAACAATTGCATATAATTTGTGGTGGGTGTGGAATTTTGAAGCTATAGAGCTTTTCAGACGTCTAAATGTTGAACTCTGGAGGGATTTAGACCATAATCCCGTAGCTCTTCTTGGTATGCTTTCACAGTCCGAATTGGACGAAGCAGCAGATTCAGAAAGTTTTATGGCACATTTAAAACGAGTTTCTGAAGAGCTTGAGTGGCATTTAACAAAAAAATCATGGGTTGAAGATGCATATCCTACCTATAAAAATATGCAGATTGCTTATTTTAGTGCTGAATTTGGAATTCATGAATGTTTGCCAATTTATTCAGGCGGTTTGGGAGTTTTAGCTGGTGATCATATCAAGTCGGCAAGTGAATTAGGACTTCCGTTTTATGCTGTTGGGCTATTGTATCGTCTGGGATATTTCCACCAGTATCTCAATATCGACGGCTGGCAGCAGGAAAGATATCCTGAGACCGACTTTCACAATTTGCCATTACAACTGATTTTAAAAGACGATAAGCCTTTGGTAGTTGAAGTTGAATATCCCGGCAGGATTGTATTTGCACAGATATGGGAATGTAATATTGGCCGTGTTAAACTTTACCTTTTAGATACAAATATAACGCAAAATAATCTGGAAGACCGTACTATAACTGACCAGCTTTATGGTGGTGATGTTGAAATGCGTATTAAACAGGAAATGTTGTTGGGGATAGGTGGATACAGATTATTAAAAGCATTGGGGAAAAATATATCCGTTTATCATATGAATGAAGGACATTCAGCTTTTTTAAGCATTGAGCGGATTCATGATACTATGCATACACATAAATTAAACTTTTATGAAGCCATTGAATATGTTAATGCCAGCACTGTTTTTACCACACATACCCCTGTTCCTGCAGGTAATGATAGATTTGTTCCAGAACTTATTGATAAATATCTATCGCATTATTTTCAAAAATTAAGCATATCTCGTGATGAGTTTTTGGCATTAGGGAGAGAAAATCCTCATGATAAAATAGAAACATTTTGTATGACAGTTTTAGCAATTAAAACTGCTGCTCATTGCAACGGGGTATCTAAATTGCATGGTTCGGTATCACGTAGAATGTGGAAAAATATATGGCCAGGGGTGCCGGTTAATGAGGTGCCAATTTATCATGTTACCAATGGCGTCCAGATTCTTTCATGGACATCTGATGAAATGATGAGGTTATTGAACAGATACCTTGGTCCTAGATGGATTGATAATCCGGTAGATAAAACAATATGGAAAGGTATTGACACCATTCCTGATTCTGAGCTATGGCGCTGTAGAGAGCGTTTGCGTGAACGGGTAGTGGCATTTGCACGTAAAAAGTTACGGGAACAATTGATTGCACGAGGTGCACCAAGGGCAGAGATTGAGAAAGCAGATTCAGTACTTGACTCCGAGGCATTGACAATAGGATTTGCACGGCGATTTGCGACCTATAAAAGGGCTACACTTATACTAAAAGATATGCAACGTTTGGAAAGAATACTATTAAATAAGGAAAAACCAGTACAGATTATATTTTCAGGGAAGGCACATCCTCGGGATAATATGGGTAAAGAATTAATTAAGCGGATTATCCATTTAGGCAGGGATGATCGGTTCAGGAGCAAAATTGTTTTTCTTGAAGATTATGATATCAATATTGCTCGATATATTGTACAGGGCGTTGATGTATGGCTCAATACACCAATACGGCCTCAGGAGGCATCGGGAACAAGCGGCATGAAGGTTGTTCCTAATGGTGCACTCAATATAAGTGTATTGGATGGCTGGTGGCCAGAAGCATTCAACGGTAATAATGGATGGGCAATTGGAAAGGGTGAAGAATACCATGACCCTGATTATCAAGATGAGGTTGAAAGCTTATCATTATACAATATTCTGGAACAAGAAGTTATTCCACTTTTTTACAACAGGGGCGCAGATGGTATCCCTCGTGAATGGGCAAATCGTATTAAAGAATCAATGAAAACAATATTGCCGCAATTTAACACAAATAGAATGGTGAAAGAGTATACTGAAATGTACTATCTTACAGCACATGATAACTTTGTGAAGTTCAGTAAGGATGATTTTAAAGCATCTCGTTCACTGGCTAAGTGGAAAAAAGATATAATGCAAAAATGGCATCAGGTTACTCTTGAATCTATTACCTATGAAAGTAAAAAAGAGATTATTGTTGGTTCTCAACTGAAAGCAAAAGCTGTAGTCAATTTGGGTGATCTGAAACCAACTGATGTTCAGGTAGAATTATATTTTGGAAACTTAAATCAGAAAGGCGAAATTGAGGATGGGGCTGCATTGCCTATGCATATGGTAGAAGAATCGGGTGGTGGAAAATATATCTATGAGGGAAGGATGCTCTGCCTTAAATCCGGACAATTTGGATTTACCGTAAGGGTTATTCCCTTACATTCAGATATGCCAAGAAAATATGAATCGCGACTTATTACCTGGGCGTAATAGGGTTTATTCTTTTATTATTCTATCTTTAAGATAGTTAAAAAAGCTTCTTGAGGTATTTCAACCGAACCAATTTGTTTAAGGCGTTTTTTGCCTTCTTTCTGTTTTTCAAGAAGTTTTCGTTTACGGGTAATGTCTCCCCCATAGCATTTTGCTGTAACATTCTTTCTTAATGATGATATATTTTCTCGGGCAATAATGCGAGAGCCTATCGCTGCCTGTAATGGTATTTTAAATTGTTGTCGCGGGATAACCTCTTTCAACCTTTCAATAATCTCACGGCCTCGCTTATATGCTTTATCTCCATGAACCATGAATGAAAGAGCATCAACTGATTCTTCATTTACCAGAATATCAACCTTAACAATATCTGAAGCTCTATAATCGATAAGTTCATAATCAAATGAAGCATATCCACGAGTGCACGATTTTAGCTTATCGTAAAAATTGAACATAATCTCGGCAAGAGGCATTTCGTAAAACAGTTCTACTCTAGTTGGATCAATATATTCCATTTTTTTGTGTATTCCGCGGCATTCATTAACCAGAGCCATGATATTGCCAATAAATTCAGATGGAGTAATGATAGTAGCCTGTACAAACGGTTCTTCTATACGTTCTATTTGTGATGGGTCGGGCATCTTAACTGGATTATCAATTAATAGAACTTCGCCTGTTGTTTTTATAACGCGGTATTCTACGGTAGGAGCAGTTGTAATAAGGGCTAAATTAAATTCGCGTTCCAGGCGTTCCTGAACGATTTCCATGTGAAGCAAACCAAGGTAACCACACCTGAAACCAAAGCCTAACGCATACGAGTTATCAGGTTCAAAGTGTAATGCTGCATCATTAAGCTTTAATTTGTACAATGCATCTTTTAGATCATCATAGTCATCGCTTATTGATGGATACAGTCCGGAAAATACCATTGGTTTTGCTTCTTTAAATCCTATGATTGGGTGTGAAACAGGATTTTCTGCGGATGTTATAGTATCACCGGTACGGGTATCGGTTAGCTGTTTTATCCCTGCTGTTATGTATCCTACTTCACCGGCGGTTAGCTGTACTCGTTTTTCTCGCTTTAGCCGAAAATGTCCTACCTCGGTAACCTCATACTGCTTTTGTGTTGAAAATAGCATAATTTCATCATCTTCTTGAACCTGCCCATCAAATATTCGTACTTTGGTAACAACACCAACATATTGATCAAAATAGGAGTCAAAAATTAAAGCCTTAAGTGGTGCAGAAGGGTTGCCTTTTGGTGCAGGGATTATTTCGATGATTTTTTCCAGAAGTTCATCTATACCAATTCCTTCGCGTGCTGAAACACATAATACTGTATCAGGATCAAGTCCTAAACTTTTTTTAATGCTTTCTTTAGTACGCTGGATGTCAGCATTTGGCATGTCTATTTTATTAATGACCGGCAGGATGGTAAGGTCATTTTCTAGAGCTAAGTACATATTAGCAATTGTTTGAGCTTCAACTCCCTGAGTGGCATCTACAAGCAGCAATACTCCTTCACATGCGGCTAATGCTCTGGATACCTCATAGGCAAAATCAACATGACCAGGAGTGTCTATCAGATTAAATGTATATATTTTTCCATCTTTCGACTGATAGTTCAGTGTAATGACGTTGGCTTTTATGGTAATTCCACGTTCACGCTCAATATCCATATCATCCAGAAGCTGATCAACGTGATTGCGTGGGTCGATAGCTTTACAACGCTCAATAATACGATCAGCCAATGTTGATTTGCCATGATCAATATGTGCAATGATGGAAAAATTTCTGATAAGTGATTGTTCCATATAATCAAAACCTACCGTGTTATTGATACAATAAACTATAGCGTGTGTTATAAAAAAAGCAGACTGTTTATATAAATATATAAAATTTATTCTTGATGAACTATCGCCAATCCGATTTAAATAATGCAACTACTTTTTATTGAGTGTAATTTATGAAAGTACTGGTAATTTCGGATACTCATGGAAATATTGATGCAATAAAAACTATAATAGAAGCTGAAAGGAAGTTTGATTATCTATTACATTGCGGTGATGGCATCAATGACCTGATGTATGTGAGTGTACCGGAAGGTGTGTTTGTGATAACAGTATGCGGCAACATCGATAGGGCAAGGGGCATCAATGAAAAAAGCACAATTGTTGAAACAATAGGCAATTTTAAATTTTTTATAACCCACGGGGATGTATATGGAGCCCATCATGACATTACAGGAGTTTGGATTGAAGCTAAACGTTCAGGATGTGATATAGCGTGTTTTGGCCATACTCATAAGCCTTGCAATACTAATGGGAGTCCAATGATGTTTAATCCCGGAGCGGCACAAAGTGGTTTTTATGGAATTATAGAAAGTGGTGATTCATTAAAAGCTGTATTAAAAAGGATATAAAGGATACAAAGGATATAAAAGAATATACAATGTTTAGAGAAGGGTCTCTTTGATCTGCAAAAATCTATTGTGATGTTTTATAAAAGCTTCCACAATTACAGGATCAAAATATGTTCCCGCTTTTTTAGAAATAATTTCAACTGCCTTCTCATGAGGAAAAGCACGTTTATAGGGGCGTTCTGAAACAAGAGCATCATATACATCAGCTATAGCAACTATGCGTGCTGAAAAAGGTATAGCATCACCTTTCAAACCTTTGGGGTATCCTGAGCCATCCCATCGTTCATGATGATAATAGGCAATTTCTTTCCCTAAATTGAGATAGGAACGTCCTTCAACCTTTTTTTCTGCTTCCGCTATAGTTTCAGCACCTATTATTGTATGTGTTTTCATTATCTCATATTCATAGTCGGTAAGTTTTCCAGGTTTAAGCAAAATATGATCAGGAACTCCAACCTTCCCAATATCATGTAAAAGACATGAATTTACCAGATCCTGTATATATTCTTCGGTTATATAGTCTCTATAATCAGGATGTTGTGATAGCTCCCGTGCTAAAATTTCAACATAGCGCATGATACGTTCAAGATGCATGCCAGTTTCTTTGTTACGATATTCTGCCAACTTTGCCAGTGATACTATGGTAACCAGCTGGGCATGCTGGAGTTTTTTATTTAGCTCTAATGATTCAGCTTCAAGTTGCTTCTTCTCACTGATGTCAATAAAAAAGTGAAGACGTGCAAATGGCATGTCATGATCATCATGTAAAAGAGATGACATGCACAGGGTGGTAATAATAGTGCCACCTTTTTTAAGCATCTTAATCTCTGTATACGGTTGGTTTATGATTGAGGCAAAAGTATTTGATTTTGACAAAACTGAATCTTCATAATAATTAAGAATAAGATTTTGCAAGGGAGTATTGAGTGTTTCAAAGGGCTGATATTGCAGTATACTTGTTGCTGCCTTATTCCAGCTGGTAATGATACCGCTCAGATCAGTAGTTATAATTCCAATCATCTCATTTTGTAATATCTTTTCCTGAAATTCTGTTAGGTTTTGTATATGTGATTCCATTCTTTTTTTACGTTCAATATCACGAGCAACAATCTGAATACCCACAGTATGATCAAGTGGTATCATGCTCATGGCAATTTCAAACCATAAAAATTTTTCATCACAGGTATACATCTGAATCTCAAATGGGTCAGGATTAATTCCATAATTAAGCAAATGTTGCATTATTGATTGTATTAAATATTTTTCATTATCATCAATGAAATTAAAAAATGAAGGTTTTCTGGTTTCGGGATATGCCAGCAGTTTATAAAAAGCCGAGTTGCCGTAAATGATTTCACCTTCTGCAGTGCACAGCATTATTATATCCTGAGTATTTTCTACCAGATTACGATATTTTAATTCCGATTTTACAAGCTCTTCCTGATTTCGTTTGCGGTTTATTTCAACCGCTGCAGCATTGAGTAATATCTCTATATAATCTTTGTTTTCTTCAATTGACTGTTTGTCTAAAGCAATTGCTATACTTCCTTCTATCTGGTGTTTTGATCCAAGAGGATAAATGCCAATTACTTCATCTTTTAGTAATGAACTAATTTGTTTTATCTTATCGCTTTCAATCTGTGGAAATGTTGATTCAAGGAATGATATCAATTCAGAAAAATGTTCTATCATTATTTCTTTACCGCTTTTAATAACCGAAAAAAACGGTATATTTGCTGAATCATCAAAATCAAATATTATAGTGGTAATATTTTGATTGGTAACCGCTTGAAGCAATTGCAAAAAGCTGGCAGGATATACTTCAACTAATTGAAGTGTATTGACATCACTGCTGAGCAAAGTTACAATACAATATTTACAACCCAATGTATGCAGCGATTCAATAATACAGTGTATACTTTCTTTTATGGTGTTAGCCTGTTTCAATGCATACAACGTGTTGGTGGTTAACTGCAATTTTTGCTGTTTTTCCTTTAATTGTTTTGTTTGATTGTCTACTTCTTCTGCTAATCTCAGGCTAAATTTTTCTATTTTTTTCTCGGCATTGATACGTGTTGTTATGTCCTCCATAATAACAACTACTGAAGAGATGCTGCCCGATGGTGCAATGATGGGGGAAGTAATATAGTTAAAAAAACGTGTATCCTTAAAATAAGGAACTTTTTTTTCCTGTAGTATGGGAGCTGCTTTGTCCATTGCTTTTGAGGCAGGGCAGCCATTACAGGTTTTATTGCTACAACCAACTATCTCATAACATTTTTTATTGAGTGGGCGCTCTATGTTAAACCATTTTTTAAAGGTATCGTTAGTTTCTATAATAGAATACTCTTTGTTAATGACAAATAATGCCATAGGGATAGCATTGACAAGCGAAGAATATTTTGTTTCAGAAATAATAATTTTATTCTGGTAACGATATTGCCGCAACCCACTGGCTATTAATTTTGCAATAAGTTCAAGGGTTGCAAATTCATTGTCATTTATTTCAGGATAGTTTTTTGGATAAACAACATCAAACGAGCCTATGACATCTCTATCGGAAAAAAGTGGAAATGATATAGCGCTGCCAAAAAGAGGTGACTCCAGAATACGATTCTGAACATCAGGATTGAGTATCTGAAATAATTCCTTACTTGCTTGAGAAAAATCGCTTATCATTTGTTCACATGAAACAATTGCTTTATGATACTGTATTACCTCAGGTATGGAAATAGTATCGGTCAGTGTTAAATAACCGCGTAATAGTGAATGCAATATACTTTTTTTAAAAATAGCACGATTGGCAATTAACTTTTTAATGTTGATGGTGGCATATTCAAAGATATTGTTTGATATGGATAGCTCAGGCACCCATTGCTTAAGGGAATCCCAATCGGGAAATATTAATAGATGATCGGTGCCTTCGATGTTTGAAAGGCAGGAAATATTAAAAACAGGAATTTTTAGCTGGGCGATAGTTGTTTTTAGATTGTGAACATACTCTGATAGGGAAGACGTAGTATCAAGATTTGCAATCTGTAGTAAATATTTTACATGATCAGCATTTTCTGTAAAGTTGATATCACTATTCATTAATTAACAACTAATATTTGATATTATAATAATGTGAACACTATGCAAAATTGCAATATATCATAAAAAATTGCAAGAAAAAAATTCAGTCCAGTTGGTATTTTATACACCATAGTGTAGTGTCATCCTGAACGCTGATTCAAGATTTAACGTTATATATAGGGATTCCGGGTCAAGCCAGGAATAACCGGCTGGTGTATATTTCTATTTTTGGTTGAGTTGTAGTATTCAGTTCATTGATGAAACTATACGTTTGAAATCTTCGATTATGAAATAGATGAGTATGCTTGATTATATGGAAATATTCAAAACCTTTAATAATAACGGTATACACTATATCATTGTGGGTGGTATTGCGGTAAACCTGTATGGGATTCCACGTATGACCTATGATATCGATATCTTACTGTATTTAGAAGAAACTAATACAAAGCGTTTTGTTGAGCAGATGATACAATGGGATTTTAAACCAAAAATTCCTGTTAAACCAATGGACATTGTAGATGTGAATAAGAGGAATGATCGGATAAAAAATAAAAGTATGAAAGCATTTTGCTTTGCTAATCCTGATTGGGCAATTTCCAAGATTGATATTATTATTGATTCTCCCATTAATTATGAAGAGGCAATAACCAGAGCAAAGTTTGTCACAATAAATGGCATAAAGTTGCCCATTATATCTATTGATGATCTTATTACAATGAAGAAGGTGTCAATGCGAGATAAGGATATAGTGATATAGAATATTTAAAAAGGATAAAAGATGAACGATAATACAAATAAAGGATTTCGTTATTACATTGATGATGCTACTTTAAATGAGTATCAGCAAAAACATTATCATCTCCGGCTTCAATGGTTGTATATGGGAAATAAATTGCGCAAGGGATATAGTAGCACCATAAAAGCTATTCAGGATAGTTTCAGGAGGGGTGAAGGTAGTTTTAAACAGTAACTATCGCCAGAACCTAAAGAATAAAACGTGCAATTTGATAAACAATAAAACTTACTATCCATGCAACTGTAATCTGATATGCAACTGAAAAAAAAGCCCAGCGGGTACCAATCTCGCGAGCAATAGCAATCACTGTGGCTAAACAGGGAATATATATCATGACAAATATCATGAATGCTAATGCTGCGTGAGGAGTGATACCATAACGGGGATTGCCAAGCTTTTGTGATAAGCTGACAGTATTTTCATCATTGGCAGCATGATACAATACACCCATTGTGCTTACTACAATTTCTTTTGCTACAAAACCTGTGGTAAGCGATATCCCCATCTGCCAGTTAAATCCTAACGGTTGTAACAGAGGATAGATAAAAGAACCAATCCTGCCGATAAAGGTATACTGTACCATTTCCTGGCGCTTTTGTATCTCTAAATCTTCAATTATTGTGTTATACTGTTTATGAATTGTCTGGATTGTGTTTGGGTCAGCATTTTGTTTTTGATAAGTACTCAATGTTTGATTCAACTCAATTATTTTTTGCTGTATCATTGTGTCAAATTGTTTTTGGATATGGTAAGGTTTTGGATATTCGCTCAATACCCATATAATAATTGAAAAAGCTAAAATTATTCCACCCATTTTTCGTAAATAGCTTGATGCTCTGTCCCACATGTGTATAACAATTGTTTTAGTGGTTGGCATGCGATATGGCGGAAGTTCCATAACAAACGGTGTTGATTTGCCTTTCAGAATAGTGTTGTTGAATAGCTTTGCCGAAGTAAATGCCAGAATAATGCCCAATGCATAAATAAACAGGATGATAAAACCTGCATGATTAGGAAAAAAAGTACCGGCAAACAAAATATATACAGGTAATCGCGCAGAGCAGCTCATAAATGGATTGATAAGCACCGTTAGTATGCGATCGCGCTTATTTTCCAGTGTGCGGGTTGCCATTATTGCTGGGACATTACATCCAAAACCCATAACCAGCGGAATAAACGATTTGCCATGCAGGCCCATGCTGTGCATTATTTTGTCCATTAAAAATGCGGAGCGTGCCATATACCCGGTATCTTCCATGAAGCTAATTCCTAAAAAAAGGATCAGAATATTAGGCAAAAAAACAATAACACTTCCTACACCACCAACAATTCCTTGAACAATACAATTTTGTAATTCGCCAGGAGGGATAATTTCCATCAAATAATGACTTAACCATTCTACACCCACTTCAATAAGTTTCATGGGGTATTCGCCCAGTATAAATGTAAGATTGAAAAGGATAAACAGGATGACAAAAAGTAATGGAAATCCTAAAAATCGATTAAGAACAACCGAGTCAATTTTTTTTGTCAGGTCATGACGTTTGATTGGCTTTTTTTGTACTGCCTCTTTTAATGCACCGGTGATGAAGCCGTAACGCATGTCGGCAAAAACTGTCTGGATATCATCATGAAAAGCTTTCGAAAGATTGTTGCGGATGGTATAAGCCTTCCGTATTATTTCATTGCCGTCTGGCAACAATTGCACTCTTTTTTCAGCATCGATGTCGCCCTCTATGAGGTTTATTGCCAGCCATCGTGAAGGATATTCTAATCTGTTTTTATCAATAAGCTGTTGTAATTGTTGAATAGCCTGTTCAATATCATTGCCATAGGGGATAGTTATTGTATGATTTTTTGTTTGTTTTTCAAAATTTTCTACAATGCTATCTTTAAGTTGTGGGATACCAGTTCCTTTTGTTCCAACCGTTGGTATAACAGGCATATTGAACAATTGACTTAATTTTTGTATATTTATGATGAGTCCTTTATCAAAAGCTTCATCAATCATATTGAGTACAATGATAACCGGCGCTTCAATATCTATCAGTTGCGTTGTTAAATAAAGGTTGCGTTCTACATTGCCTGCGTCAATAACATTGATAATGAAGTCAGGCTTATCATTCTGGATAAAATTGCGGGTAATAAGCTCTTCCATGCTGAACGATGTAAGACTATAGGCACCGGGTAAATCAACAACCTTGATGGTATACCCTTTATGGTTAAAAAAACCTTCACGGCGTTCTACGGTAACACCAGCCCAGTTAGCTACTTTTTGACGTGCACCGGTTAAGGCATTAAAAATGGTTGTTTTTCCGCAATTTGGATTGCCTATCAGTCCTACTGTTATCGTTTTTTTTGTCATGGTGGGCTACTCGTCAATTGGTTTAACAATGATATAATTAGCTTCCTCAACACGGATAGAAATTAAGAAATCCTTTATTTCAATTTCTATAGGATCATGGAGCGGTGCATATTTTATTATATGTATAATTTCACCCTTTCTAAATCCCATCTCAAGCAATCGTTTCTTTAATGGACCGCTTCCCAGTATTGCAACTATTTCAGCCTTTTGCCCTTCTTTTAGCTGGCTTAATCTCCTTTCCTCTAATGTGATGTCCAGTCTTTTTATCCATTGTTCATTAGCCTGCCGTTCATGTTTATAAAATTCAACAAACTGTTGCATCCGTGTACTGGCATCGTTACTTAAATGGTGCTCCAGCTTGCATGCCTGCTCCTCGGCACTTTTTTTATCCATGTTCAGGATTGATTGAAAAAATTCGCTTAAAAATGAGTGCTTATGGTAAACTGAATCGGCAATCTCTTTACCACGGGGGGTAAGCTGTACATGGCCATATTTTTCGTAATCAACCAGTCCTTTTTCCTTTAGTTTTTGCAATGCAGCAGTAACACTTGGCATGGTGATGTTGAGCTTTTGAGCAATATCTTTTACACGAACAACATCATTTTCGTTTAAAAGCAGAGCAATGTTTTCCATATAGTCTTCCATATTTGCAGTAAGACCGGTATCATTCAACTCATTGGTTGGATTGTTTACCCATGGGCTGGATTTTCTTTTTCTCATCTTCATATTATGTGCGATAGTTATTATTAATCAAAAATATAGTGTTAATTTAATGAATATAATATAATTAGTCAAGTCTAATTTTATTATTGGCTGATATATGGTTATTGTATTAATAGGTTTTTTTAACTGATGACTAATGAACAAAGTTCT
>ENA-UOWE01004246-UOWE01004246.1-activated-sludge-metagenome-genome-assembly--contig:-NODE-4246-length-13977-cov-36.015874_pt1 | contig 13977 bp, 16 predicted proteins | sample MGYA00249841_ERZ761562 | MGnify/ENA primary metagenome ERZ761562 (study PRJEB28883, sample SAMN05720200) | activated sludge metagenome | isolation source: Anaerobic digester | place: Japan... | reverse complement strand
GTTTAGCGGATATTTTTCCGTTGAATCCGTTCCATCCGTTGAGGCTATTTACAGAGGAAATCAATGCACATCAACTATCCCGAAATTGGTGTTTGCGGATTGTCTTGCCGGCTTTGCCCCAATTATCACACCGAGGGCAAAAGCACATGTGGGGGATGCAAAAGCGAATATCGTATGGGAGCTGGATGCCCGTTTATCACGTGCGCTGTCAAGAAGAAGGGCATCGAATTTTGTTGGGAATGCGCCGACAGCAGCTCCTGTGAAAAGTGGCGTAGACATAGAGACCTCGGCCTGGACCATGATTCCTTTGTGTGCTATCAAAAACTCGAAGAGAATATCGCCTTCATTCAGGACTATGGCATCGATGCGTTTGTAGAAATACAACAAATGCGAGAACGTTGGCTGACTGAAGTGCTAGGAGAATTCAACGAAGGCCGCTCTAAACGTTATTACTGCGTCGCCGCAACTGTCCTGGAAATCGCGGAATTAGAGATGGCGTTGATGCGGGCGAGGGAAGATTCGGTTGGATTGAGCGTCAAAGACAAATCTAAGGTTCTGCACGCCATATTGGATGGAATTGCCGAGAAGCAGCATTACTGTTTGAGTCTGAGAAAATAAAACGAATGGGCTTGTAGCCCATTCGTTTTATTTCATGGTGCATTGGGGTAAGGAAACGTATCTATCAATGGATGAGTTTAGCGCCCACCGTGATGCGCGTGGCCATCCATACATCATCCGCGACACTGCCTTGCACGCTGACTTTGTCCCCAACTTCCAGATCTTCCAGCGTAATGGTCACGGTGCCGTCCGGCGTCTTGAGCAAAAAACGGGTGTTTGCTGTCGTTGTGATGTCGAGTATCTGCCCGAGAAATGGACGAACAACCGAGCTGCCAGAGCGCACAAGGACGGAGACGACGTCGCCATTTATAGCGGTGATTTCGCCTGCGAGAGTGAACAGAGTTCCCCGCTTGGCGGCATTGGCGTTCGCTGCGAACGCTGGAGTAGCCCCAATGGCTAACATCGTGACCAACAGTAGAACTGAGAGTAATTTCTTCATCGCAAAGCCTCCTAAAGTAATATGTGTAGATCGGATCACTTATTATGACGTACATTGGATCGTGCAGATACGGGCATAAGCTAACCCACTCGCTCCGAACGGTCATATTGCGAATCTGGCAACTCTGGGTATACTTGCCCTTTATGAGTCTGTTTGAACACAGCCGTCAAGAACAAATACGCCGCGAAGCGCCGTTGGCGGCGCGGATGCGCCCGCGCACGCTGGATGAATTCGTCGGTCAGGAGCAGATCATTGGGCCAGGGCGCTTGCTGCGCCGCGCCATCGAAAGCGACCGCCTCTTCTCATCCATCATTTTCTGGGGGCCGCCCGGTGTGGGCAAGACGACGCTGGCTGCCGTGATCGCCAACACCACGTCCGCGCACTTCGAGACGCTCAACGCGGTGCTGGCGGGCGTCGCCGACCTGCGCAAGCTGGTCACAGAGGCGCAGGAACGCCGGGGCATGTACGGCAAGCGTACCATCCTTGCGATTGACGAAATCCACCGTTGGAACAAAGCGCAGCAGGATGGCCTGCTGCCCGTCGTCGAAGACGGCACCATCACCCTCATCGGCGCGACGACCGAAAACCCGTTCTTCTCCATCATCGCGCCGCTCCTCAGTCGCTCGCGCATCTTCCGCTTCGAGGCGCTGACGGTTGCGCAGATTGAGGACTTGCTGCGGCAGGCGCTCGCCGACGCAGAACGCGGCTATGGCACACGCGCTGTCGTCGCCGACGCAGAGGCGCTGCATCACCTGGCCGATCTCTCCGATGGGGACGTGCGCACCGCGCTCAACGCGCTGGAACTGGCCGTGGAATCCACCCCGCCCGACGCCGACGGCGTCCAGCGCATCACACTGGCTGTCGCGGAGGAATCCATCCAACGCCGCGCCATGCAGTACGACAAGTCGGGCGACGAGCACTACAACACCATCAGCGCGTTCATCAAGTCCGTCCGCGGCTCCGATCCCGACGCGGCGCTCTACTACCTGGCGAAGATGGTTGCGGCAGGCGAAGACCCGCGCTTCATCTTCCGGCGATTGTTGATCGAAGCGGCGGAGGACGTGGGGTTGGCGTCACCGATGGCGATTGTGGTGGTGATGGCCTGCGCGCAAGCGTTCGAGTGGGTGGGGATGCCGGAAGGCCAGTATCACCTCGCGGAGGCGACGCTGTACATGGCGACATCTCCCAAATCCAACAGCGCCGGCGCCTATTGGGAGGCGCTCAAATATCTCGAAGAACACGGCTATGATGCGCCGCCGGCCTATCTGCGCGACAAAAACACGCTTCTCAGGGGCGAGCGGGACACAACGCCGGAGTATAAGTATCCCCACGATTATCCAAACGGCTGGGTCGAACAACGTTATCTGCCGCCGAGCGTGCCGGGAGGATGGTTCCATCCCAAAGGGCACGGGTACGAGCAGCGGATTCTTGAATTTTTGGACAGGCGCAAACCAAAGCCGTAGACATCACGACATTATGGAGTACGTATGAGAGATCCGATTACCGCGCGCGTCGCACAAATTCTGGCGCAGTCACAGCACATCCTGGTGCCGATGGCAGACCTTTACAACAGCCTGGTTGGCGAGGGGCTGATGTCCCGGATTGACCTGGACATGTTCATCTATCTGATCGCCTCAGATGGCGCTTTTGAAATCCTCGGCGGCCTGGAGGAGTTAGAAGTGTTTAGTCCGCTCCTGCGGGCCGAATTGGAAGTGCAGGGCTTTGGGAGCGGGCCGCTGGTGATGTTGCGCCGGCGCGCGACCGAGCCGACGTTGATCATCCAGGACGCTCTCATCCATCTTTATGAGATGAATGCAGCTTTAGAGTCGGCCTGGAAGGCGCGTCCTGCCGACGATCCCGAAGCTGAAGCAGAATTACTCCAGATGTTGTTGATGAGTGATATGTTGGCGCGTGAGATCGAAGGGGCGCTGCAGGTACATGCTGAAGCAGAAGACCCCATGGCGCCGCACACACACGATCTTGAAAGCATGTGAGCCTATTGTCCGTTTAACGCGCACGTTCCAGGGTGAGGAGACTTTCTTGACTGGCCGGCTGTTGCCAAGAAGCTGCCGCGTTGCGTGGTGGGTATGTCTCGTGTTGCTGCTGGCGTTGCCAGGCGCGTGTTCAGCGCCGCGCGCCGACGCTCTGCGCCGGATTCAATCCGCGGGTGTCCTGCGCGTGGCCCTCGATCCCTCGTTCCCTCCCTTCGAGTTTGTGGATGGCGCAGGGCAGGTGGTCGGGCTGGATGTTGACCTGGCGCGCGCCATCGCTACACGGCTGGGCGTCGAGACGCACTTCGTCACCACCGGCTACGACGCCCTCTACGACGCCCTCACCGCAGGTCGCGCCGACGTCATCATCTCCGCGTTGTACCCTGATCCCACGCGCACGCAGACGTTCGCGTTCAGCCCAACGTACTTCAACGCTGGCGAAGTGTTGGTGGTGCCGAACAATTCCTCCATCACCGGTGTGGACGATCTTGGCGGGCGGCAGGTCGCGCTGGTTTTCGGGACAGAGGCGCACATGATCGCGCTGCGCTGGGAAACGACGATGAGCACCCCCCCTATTGTGTTGACTGGCGACAGTGCAGAAACCATCATCTCGGTGCTGGCTGCCGGGCGGGTGGATGCGGTCATTGTTGATAACGTGACCGCGCAAATATCGTTGCGGCAGACACCCGGCTTGCACACACTGTCTCCCCCCGTCACCGACGAACCGTACACCATAGCCGCGCGTAAGGAAGACAAGAGCCTGATTGACGCAATCGGCGCGATCATCACCGAGATGCAGGCTGACGGCGAACTGGACGCGCTTATTCGTCGCTGGATGCAGTAGCGCGCGGGATTTTGACAATCGCTGTTGCCTGTGTACAATGCCGTCTGGAAATAACGTTCAAACGATCTGTTCTCATAAGGAGAGGCATGGCCAAAGTATACGTTTCTGATCACCCACTGGTAAAGCACAAATTGACCCATCTGCGCAGCAAAGACACCGACCCCAAGAAATTCCGCGAGTTGATCCGGGAAATCACGCTCCTTTTGGCGTATGAGGCCACCAGGGATTTGGAAATCGCCCCCGCCGAGGTGGAAACGCCGCTGACCAAGACGATTGGCTATAAACTCAAAGAACCCATTGGCCTGATTCCCATTCTGCGCTCGGGCCTGGGTATGGTGGAAGGGATTTGGGAAATGATCCCGGCGGCGGAAGTCTGGCACATTGGCCTGTTCCGCGACGAGCAAACCCTGCGCCCGGTCTCGTACTACAATCGCTTGCCAGTGCACCCGACGGTGTCCGTGTGTCTAATCCTCGATCCGATGCTGGCGACCGGCGGGTCGGCGGTGAAAACAGTGGAGATTTTAAAGGAATGGGGCGCGCGACGCATCAAGTTTATGGGACTGATCGCCGCGCCCGAAGGCATTGAGGCGCTCTCGTCACAGCACCCCGACGTTGACATCTACGTCGCGGCGGTGGATGATCGCTTGAACGAACACGGCTACATTGTGCCGGGCCTGGGCGATGCAGGCGACCGGCAGTTCGGTACAGGCTAAGGCAGCGCTGTGAGCCTGGGAATCCGGTACGCGCTGATTGCGCTGGCGGGCTTTGTGCTCGCGCTGGTCGTCACGCCGTTGGGCGGACGCTTGGGGCAACGTTGGCGCATCGTGGCGCTCCCTGACGCGCGCCGCCGTCACCGGGGCGCGCTCTCCAAGCTCGGCGGGATCGGGATCGCGGCGGGGTTCTTCGGCGCGCTGGCGCTGGCGCGGTTTATCGCTATCCCCACCGCCGATCTCAACGAGATGCGACGTTTTTGGGGCCTGGTGATCGGCGGCGCGCTGACGTTTGTGTTGGGTCTTATTGATGACCGTTACGATCTGCCAGCCTGGGCGCAATACGGCGGTTACTTCCTTGCCGCCGTCGTCGCCATCAGCACTTTGATTATTCTGGAACGCTTTAACAATCCCCTCACCAACACACTGGTTGTCCTGCCGGCCTTGCTGTACATTCCGTTGACCCTTTTCTGGATGACCGGCATGATCGTCACGGTGAACTGGCTGGATGGTCTGGACGGCCTGGCAGCCGGGGTCGCCGCGATTTTGGCGGCGGTGTTGAGCGTTCACATGTTTCGTTCGGGGCAATACAGCGTCGTCCCGCAGACGTTGGCGCTGTTGGGCGCGTCGCTCGGGTTCCTGGTCTACAATATCGCGCCAGCGCGCGTCTTTATGGGCAGCAATGGCGCCTTTATGCTTGGCTACCTGCTCGGCGCGCTTGGTTTGGTGGCGGGGGGGCGCGTGGCTACCGTTTTGTTGGTGATGGGCATCCCCATCGTTGATGTGGCGTGGACGATTCTGGATCGCTGGCGGCACGGAGCGAGTCCGTTTCGGGGAGACCGCCGCCATCTGCATTTCCGTCTGCAGGACGCCGGGCTTTCGACGCGCACGATCGTTGTGGTCTACTGGGCCTTTTGCGCCATTTCCGGCGCGCTAGGGCTGGCGTTGGCTTCGCGCCTGTACAAGCTGATCGCTCTGGTGTTGTTGGGCGGTTTGACGTTGGCCCTGTTGTTCTATCTCAGCCGGAAAGCAGAAGCCTGATTGCGGTTTCCGAGGAGACTTCCTGATGATGAGGAGCTTGTTGTGATACGCCGGGTCGTGATGCTTAGCCTGGCTGCTGTTGTGCTGGCTGCTTGTTCTGCTGCCGCCACGCCCACCACATTGCCGGCGACGACTCCCGCGCCTCCCGCAACACCAACCGTGGCGGCCACAAAGACAGCTGTTCCCACGTGGACGCCGACGCCCGAACCCACGCCTTATCCGCAGGAACTTGTGTTGTGTGCGACAGAACCTGCTTACGCCAGTCCGTTCATCCCCTCGCAGGCCGGCGATGATTTACTGGCGCTGTTCTATGAGGAACCGGTGGAACGGGTGGGGTATCGCTGGGAAGCGCGGCTTATTGAGCGTGTGCCCTCCCTGGAAGCTGGCGACGTGTTCACCCAGGCGGTTCCGGTCCCCAACGGCGCGCTTTACGTGGATGAGGTCGGCGCTGTGCTGACCAACGCAAGCGAGGATGTTCTCTTGTTGCCCCAACTCGTCGTGACCTTCACACTGCAAAAAGAGTTATATTGGTCGGATGGCGAGCCGTTGACGGCGGACGACGTCATCCTGGGGTATTACCTGGCGCAAGCGCCGGAGGCGCAGGGGCGTTGGCGGCAGTTGGTCGAGCGCACAGCGCGCCTTGTCGCCGTCAACCCGCGCACAGTGCGCTGGGAAGGCATCCCCGGCTATCTCAGCGCCGATTATCCCGGCTTCCTTTTTCCGCCGCAGCCGGCGCACCGCTGGAAAGACAAGAGTTTGGCGCAAATTCTCGAAGATCGCACCCCGCCGGCGACCGGACCGTTTCGCATCGTCGCGTGGGAGGCCGGGCGGGAGGTGCGGCTCGAACCTAACCCCTATTACAGCGGGACGCCGCCCACCTTGAAAAAAATCACCTTCCGCTTCCCCAAGCTGAACCTCAACAGTTGGGGGCAACTACTGCTCTCCGGGCAATGTGACATTTTGTTGCCCGACCCGGTGATGACTACTGACTGGCAAAGCTGGCTTGATATGCTTGGGCAGGGACAAGCTATGATCTGGGCCAATGTCTCCCCCGTGGTGCTGCGACTCGATTTCAACGTACAGCCCATCAATAACACGCCTACGCCTTTGACGGACGCGCGAGTGCGACACGGATTGGCCCAATGTATTGACCGGACGGCGTTGAGCGAAGCGGCGGCGGGGCAAGCGTTTGTCCCGGCCAGCGGTTTTATTCCGCCCGGACACCCGGCCTATAATCCGGCGGCGCTGCTGCAAACGACCTATAACCCCGACATGGGGCGGTCGTTGCTGGACGAGGCCGGCTGGCGCGACGAGGATGGCGACGGCCTGCGCGAGGCGCACGATGTCATCGGTTTCAAAAATGGGACGCCGCTGAGTCTAACGCTGCATTTAGCACCGCAGTATTTCGTTACAGCGGCTTACGTGGCGGCGAATCTGGAGGCGTGCGGTGTGGGCGTTCTCCCGCAACCCACCGAACCGCAGCTTCTGTATGCCAATGACGCCGTCAGCCCGTTGTTGGGGCGCACTTACCAGATGGCGCTGTTTGGCTGGCGCGCCGAGTTGCCCGAATTGTGCGGCGGCTGGCTTTCTGACCGGATTCCCACCGCCGAGACGCGCTGGACGGGCGAAAACTTCAGCGGCTACGTCTCCGAGGTGTATGACGCCGCCTGCCGCCACGCGCTGACGACGATTGACATCGCCGAACAGGACGCCGCGCTGCAAAAAGCCGACGCCCTGCTGAGCGCCGATCTCCCCACCGTCTTTCTGACCTGGCGGCCTTTCTGGTTTGTGGCGCGTCCCTATGTGCGCGGGCTGAAACCCGATGATACGGCCTACGGGACGCTCTGGAACAGCGAGGAGATTTATATCGCAGCAGAGGAGTGAAAGCTGGACTTCTCTATCCTGCCCATTCAATCCATGTCAGCCCCTCTGGCCTGGCTTCGGCGATGATGCGAGCTGTGTAGCCCATCGGCTGGTTCAAGACAAATTCGAAATCGGCATTGACCAGCACCAGCGGCAGCATACAGCGATACAGGCCGCCGTGTCCCACCAGTACGATGTTGGCCGCAGATTCCCCGTATTCTGCGCTCAGGCGCTCGATGAAGGGAACGAAACGGTCGCGGATGTCGTTGAAACTTTCGCCGTCCTCGATGCGCCTTCCCCACTCTTTGTGTTGGACCCACGCCTCGAACACCGCAAAGTGCATTTGCCACGCGGCCTCATCGGCCCGGCCTTCCAGGATGCCGCAATCGTACTCGCGCAGCGCGTCGGTGATCTCGTAAGGCACGCCGAGTGCCTCCGACAAAATCTCCGCCGTCTGTACAGCGCGCATAATCGGGCTGGCGAACAGCCGCGTGACGGCCATCCCCGCGAGGTTGCGCGCCAGCGCCGCAGCCTGCTCCCTGCCCGTGGCCGTGAGCGGATGCCGGAATCCCCGGTTCGAGTGCTCGCGCAAGAGGTTGGCCTCGCTCTCGCCGTGCCGGGTGAAATAGATTTTCATGGCGCGCTGCTCCTAACCATCCCAGGCGCTTGCCAGCCACGCGATATCCTGCGCGAGCATATCGGGGTTGTCTTGTGGATAGACGCCCACACAGACGGCGTCCCCGTTCCGCATCTTGCTCGCGGCAAAAGTCAGCGCGGCCTGTGGGTCATTCCGTCCCGCCGCCAGGACTTTGTAGTGAACCACCGGGCGCGAAAGCTGTTGGATGAGGTCGGTCATCACCCGGCGATCTTCGTCGAGGAACCATTCCTCCATCCCGCTGACGTGTTCGGCGCGCTGATCCCGGTGCGCGGCGTTGTAGTACGAGCACATATAGTAGTCCACGTCGAGGTGCTCTTCCGCCCACTCGAACACCTGCGGATTGTGTCCGGCGATGCCGGCCAGCATCCCCCGGTCGCGGATGGCCTGGATGACGTCCGGGATCTCGCCGATGCGCCCCTGCGCCAGCAGATAGTCCATCACTCCGCCGTGGATGTGACACGCCTTCGCCCCGTTGGACGCGGCGCGGTTGATGCAGGCATAGTGATCGCCCACTTCCGGGCAGGTCTGCGCGAACCACTGGATGGCGCTGCCTTCGTCCCAGTACTCCATCAGCAAACGCATCACGTGATAGTCGGTGCGCGCGATGATGGTGTTGACGCCCAACGCCTCCGCCGCGCGGATCGTCGCTTTGATGTTCGCCGCTGTAAAGTAGTGTTTCATCGCCAGGTCGCGCGCTGTCCCCTGGTGCGAGAAGCCGCTGAAGGGGTTGCTGCCGAGGATGAAGCGGCTGACTTTGATTTTGCCAATGTGAATGTAATGCATACGCTATCCTTCCGAAAACAGGTTTGTAGGGCAAACTGTCAGTTTGCCAGCCCGCAAACTAACAGTTTGCGCTACGTTTTTGTTGGCAGATTAAATAGATTAAGCAAATTATTATCGCAACAGTTTTATCCCCAAGCCAATTCCTAGAACTGCCAGCAACAGCCAGATTGCGACAATAACCGCGGCGGCGGCGCGGCTGACGGGTTTGCCGTTCGCCAACGCCTCCTGCGCTTTAGTTCTGCTTTCCGCCATCACCTCCGGCGGGATTAGCTTGAGCGCCAGCCAGATGCCAAACGGCACGAGCACCAGATCGTCGAGATACCCTAACACCGGGATGAAGTCCGGGATCAGGTCAATGGGGCTGAACGCATAGCCCACGACGATGGCAGCGAATAGCCGCGCGTACCACGGCGTGCGCGGATCGCGGTAGGCCAGATAAAGCGCGTAGGTTTCGGCCTTGAGTTGCCGCGCGCGCTGCTTCCAGGTTTCCATCTCCGTTAAAATCCGTTCAATCCGTTGACGAGCGCAGCCCTTTGAACAGCCAGACGCCTGCAGCAACGAGGGCCGCCAGCACGCCCGCGCCGATCCACACGCCGCGCCAGTCCAGGGGAATCTTCTGGCTGCCCTCTGGCATCAGCGGCGTCTCAGGGTCGAGATACGGGTAGAGCCGCCCAATGTTGGGGGTGGGGACCTGCGTGGTGCGCGCGAGCGTGAGAAACTCGTCGGTGAGGTGTTTGATCTCGTCGCGGGCGGCGTTGGCGTGCTTCACCATCGCAATCTCCATCCGCTCATCGGCGAAACGTTTGCGGAGCACCCACACCAGCAGCGGCTCCGGCAGCCAGGTGAACATCCGAAAACTCGCGGGGGTCAGCGGCAGCCCTTTCGCTCTCAACACGCGAAACCCCTCGTGGACGGCGCGAATCGCCAGCACAATGGCATCGCGCGTGCGAAGCAGCCGCATCCGGTCTGTGCCGCAGGCATACAGCGCCGGGGCCAGCGAGGGCATCAGCAGCGCGACGTGATACTTGAGCCAGACATCCATATCTGTGCGAATCTCGGCTTTGAGGCCCGGCGCGGCATCGAAGGCCGCCGCGATGCGCCGCGTGCGCTCGGTGATGCTCCCATCCACTTCGCCAAACGGGATGGGATACGGTTCGTTTGCTGTTCCTGTCAGGCAATGGATCACGTGTCCATCACGGTATCCGGCGGAGGCCGGGAAGCCGACCAGTACACGTTCTTTGCCTACCGCCTCGATGAGCTTTTCCGGCCCGGCGGCGTTGTTCATGAGGAACATAATCGTGGGCGTTCCTGTGTTGGCGGCCAAAATCGGCAGGATATCCAGCGCGTTGTTTTTGCGCATGATGACCATAATCACGTCGTAGACGTCGTCCGGCGCAAGCTGCTCCACAACATTGACCTGCGCCGTGATCCATTCATCGTTGTAGACATTGTGAATCACCACGCCGTGCTCGCGCAGATCGGCTAATCGCTGTCCCCGCGCCAGAATCGAAACCGCGTGTCTCCCCTGGTGGAGTTTTGCGGCGAACACACTGCCCAACGGGCCAGCGCCATAAACAAGGATCTTCATCATACATCTCCCGTTTAGAACCGAGAATCAGCGAATGGAGAATCAGCGTACTTGAGCTTCGATGCGCTGATTCTGCATTCTTTACCTTCCATCGCAAGCGGTTGCGGCAGGTACAGGTTCGAAGGTTACGTGGTAGCGTTCAATTCTGTCTCCCACTCGGCGAGGAAACATTCGTGGGCGGCGACGACCGCATCCAGTTTTTTGGTTTCCAGCACCCCGCGCCCAATCCAGTCGTCGCCCTGGCGGGCGTAAGCATCCTTGAGGAATTGGCGGATATCCTCCGGCCTGAAGGTGGGATCGGTGCGGATACGTTCTTCGAGATAGGCGAAGATGGCTTCGAAGGTTTCTTCGTAGACTTGTCTGGGAAAATCGTCGCTGTCGCAGACGGATGATGGCATAGGTTACGCTCCTTGCTTGCGTGTGACGCGGGCCATAAAGCGCGCGGTATCCACGATAAAACGCTCGTGGTGGCCCTCGCCGATTTTCTCCACGGCGTCCCAGGCCTCCACGCGGAAGCACACGCGCGGGAGGGCCACCTCAGTCACTTCGGCGCGGATGCGAACAGCTATCCCGACCGGTGTGGCAGCCAGGTGGCGGATGTCAATGCCTGTCCCCACCGTGCTCTGTCCAGATTCCAGGTAAGGTGTGAGCGCCGTCCGCGCCGCGTTCTCCATCAGCGCGACAAGGTGCGGCGTGCTCAACACCGGGGCCAGCCCGCTGCCATAGACAGCAGCCGTATCGCTTTCCGCGACGATGTGGGTGATTTCGTTGGTCAAACCAGGTTCGATGGGCATACAGGCTCCTGAGAATCAGCAAATCAAGAATCAGCAAATCAAGAATCGGCCAATGGAGAATCGGCGAATGAATGAATTCCTGGTTTAGGTTACGCGATTACCGATCCCCGATTACCGATTCCCAATCACCGCGTTAGAATGGGGACGATGAAGCCAAACAGGCACCAGACGTCCAGGGCGGCAAACGCAGCGAGGAGTCCGCCGCCGAGCAGACCGCGCCAGCGTTGCGGGACGAAGGCGGCGACCGGCAGCGCGATCATCGCTGCGGCGAACAGCGCCATAGACCAGAGCGGCAGGTCGCCGGCAATCCATCCCACGACGCCGGCCACGATGAGCGCGAGCAGCATCAGCAGCGCCGTGCCCACCGCCAGTTTGCGGTCCAGCAGATGCTTCAATCCGCCAGCGATGGCCAAACCGACGAGCGGCAGCGCCGGGAAGAGGTAGCGGCCTTGATGTTGCACGAACGTGAGGTTGTAACCGGCGAACAACCCCAGGGTGATGAAGGCAGAGGCGCCGAGCAGCAGCAGGCCATCGCGTTGGCGCGCTTCCAATCCGGCGCGCAGCCCCGTCGCCAGACGCCACGCCGCGCCCCACACGCCGATGACGGAGAAGATCGCCAATCCCAGGTAGATGCGCGCATCCAGCACCACGCCCATCCAACCGAACTGCCCCCAGAATGAGCGGAACGTCGTGCGGAACGCGCCGCGCAGGAAGGGGAACAGGCCATCGCGGGCGATCCAGTCCGCCGTGCGCGGCTGCCCGACGACGACGCTGTCGTGGCGGAGCAGGCCCATCACGTCCGGCCAATCGTAGACGGCGACGTTGCGTATCCACCACAGCGCGCCCAACACCAGCGCCGGGCCGAGGATGAGGAGCACTTCGCGCGCGCTCCACCGCAGCGATTGCCCCGTGCGCCGGGCGCGCAGCGCAATCGCCAGCACGGCCAGCACAATCGCGCCGTACCCCGTGGATTTGGTGAGCAGCAGCAGACCGAGCACGCCCCCCAACAGCCACGACGCTGTCTGTCCGCGCAGATAGCGCAGCGCCAGCCAGAGCCAGAGCCACAACAGCGCGAGCGTGAGCGCGTCGTTGTTGATCGCGGCCATCATCGCTATAAACTGGGGGATGAAGGCGACAATCCCGCTGCCCAACCAGGCCAGCCTCGGACGCTCCGGCCAGAATTCGCGCAGTATCGCCATCACCATCGCCACGCCCACGCCGCCTAACAGCAGCGAAAACAGCCGCAGCGCCACGACGGAGCCGCCGCCGAGCCAGTAGATCGGCGTCGCCAGCAGGTAGTAGAGCGGCGGTTGGTGATCTTCGTATTCCAGCGTCGCTACCGAAAGCTCCGGTGGGAAGCCCTCGGCGGTGAGGCGCGAGAGGTACCCCTGGTCGTAGTCGCCCGGCTCCATCACCGGAAAGCCGCGTCCTTCGGCCAGCGCGCGGATGTAGTTGTAGTGTGCCGGTTCATCGGGCGCTTGCCACGCGGGCGTGTACACGGCGTAAAGCGTCCCGACCACCAGATAAGTGATGAGTATAGCGATCGCGGGCCAGTTCCCGATAAACCAACGCTTACTTCTTGCTTCTTGCATCTTGCTTCCTTACCGGTACTCTATGCGCACGCCTTTGACGCGCTCCAAAATCTTCTGCGCGACGAAAATCGCGGCGAAGAAAGGCAAATCCACCAACAGTGTGCTGCCGCCGAGTAACACCATCAAGCGCACGGCGACGGTGAGGAACTGCCCTAATCCATCCAGCAGCAGCGCGCCCCCGCCGAGCAGCAGCACGATAAACGCGAGCACCGTGACCACAAATCCCACATAAGGCCAGGCGTGAATGTCGGAGCTGCTCGGCAGCATCGTATTGCCGATGGCGAAAACCAGATAGGCCCAGATCCACACGTCGGCGGCGTGCAGGGCGGCGGAAAGGCCCCGCAACGCGGCGAGCCAATCCTGCGCGACGAGGGCGGCGATCACCTCCGGCGTGCCGAAGACCTTGTAGCCCAACGCGATGACGGCTAATCCGCCACAGAACAACGGCGCTGCACCGATGAAACTGGCGCGGATGAAGTCGGTCTGCTGCACCGGCACGAAGCCCAGTTGGATACGCTTGCCCACTTTGCGCGGCAGAATGTTGATGCGCCCAATTTTGACGCCGACGATGGCGGCGGCCAGCGCGTGGCTCAACTCGTGCAGGAAGACGCCGGGGAGCAGGATGATGGCGTAGAGCCAGATGGCGATTTCCTCATCCCCGCTCAGGAGGTACATCACGCCCTGGAGGTGACGATGCAGCCAACGGTCGGCCCAGAGCAGCAGCCCCAGGACGACGAAAAGTTCCGCCAGCAGCACCACCACTGGATTGAGCGTGTTCACGGTTCCTCAGAATGTGTCGAAAGTCTAACGTCGAAGGTCGAAAGTCGGTCGTTATCCCAATGATTATCCCAAATGATACCATGAAAGAGCGAATGAGCGAATGAAGAATGAGCGAATGAAGAATCAGCGAATGAGCGTAGCAGATTACGCTTTACGCCGCGCGCACGCTCGCTGCCCCCGTCTCGGGGGCGGGTGTTGCCGGGCAGCAAGCATAGTTTTCCGGTAACTATTCAGCCGTCTGCGGTGAGAGGCGGGAGGCAGGCTGGTCGAAAGGGT
>ENA-UOWE01004236-UOWE01004236.1-activated-sludge-metagenome-genome-assembly--contig:-NODE-4236-length-13997-cov-7.470019_pt1 | contig 13997 bp, 19 predicted proteins | sample MGYA00249841_ERZ761562 | MGnify/ENA primary metagenome ERZ761562 (study PRJEB28883, sample SAMN05720200) | activated sludge metagenome | isolation source: Anaerobic digester | place: Japan... | reverse complement strand
TCGGGGTTTCTGATGTATATTTCTTTAACCATTCTAGTTTTTATTTATATATCTTTACCCTACGAAAAGACCACAAAAAAAGCCCCGAAGGGGCTGAGACAATAAAAAATCATATTTTATAAATTATTTGCCATAAAATGCTTCCCCTCATAAACCTGATGAATTTTTGAAGGAATATTGCTATTCTCCTTAAGATCTGCAAATTTCATCCCTACAAGTTTGTCCTGAAGATTAAGGCCTGGATTCTTCTTCTTAGCGTTATTGATATAAGCAGAATAATAAGGAATAAGCTTGTCATAATCGTTTTTGTCATAAAGGAGACGATTACTTTCTCCAATGCAAATATTATCGGTATCCTTATATCTTTGAACCGTAACAAATCCAGTTTCTGCAGGAAGCTGTTTACTCCATTTTTTGGAAAATTCGCCTTTTAGAATACCTTTAGAAAATAGGATCTTAAGAATGTCATGATGAATTTTTTCAGAGAAATTTTCCATATAAATGTCACCATCTTTGGAAATAACTCCTCTGATATTAGGACCTAAAGAAGAAATAGAAGCAGGGTTTTTAATGAGAGCCCATTTACCATCCCTTGCAATAATATCTTCAGATGAAATGGATGCTTGCTTTTCGCTTCTATCGGTTTCATCGAGGATGCCAAACATTCTTTCGGCTGCTTTATCAGCTACACCTTCTTGAATAACATCTATGACTTTTTTAGCTTTCATGGAGTAAATGTACTAATTTTTTCCTTAGAAAAAAAATTTCCTAAGTTATTTTTATATTTATCACAAAAAAAGAGCCATTAGGCTCTTTTTTATTGAATTGCTATTCTTTTTTGTGTTTTAGATTCTTGAGATTTAAATTTAATTTCCAAAATTCCATCTTGTAATTTAGCTTCGACCGATTTAGAATCTATTCCAAATTTTCTCATTTTATAAGAGAATTTCTTTTCACCGATCCTTTTCTTTAGCTCCTCATTTTTGAGCTCCCCTTCTATAGTTATTCCCGTTGCATCAATATCTATTTGGATATCCTCTTTAGAAAAACCTGGGGCCTGGACAGTAATTATCATTTGCTTATTTTCTTCATCGAAAAAATAATGAGCAGGCTCTGCGGAATAATCCCAGTCAATTTTTTTCAGCCAATTATTATTAAAAAAATCATTAAAGAAAAAATCATCAAATAGGCTAATGCCCTGATTTCTTAAAGCTAATTTATTTTCCATAATTTTATAATTTTAAGTTATTTTTAATTTTTCATACACATATTTTCAAAAAATATGCCATTGAAAAAATATGACAAAATGGCAATAAATCAAAAAAATTTTGACAATTTGACAAAAGAATATATAAAGAAAATGTCAATTAATGATTATTTACGAGTCTGTATATCCTTTTTTAAATGAAGAGTTTCTAGCATCCGAGATTCTAAATGAAAAATTCGACATCAATAGTATAAAAAATGTTGCTAAGAAAGCTGCTATTCTTGCATATATGTTTCTAATGACAGCTTCTAATAAAGGATATAAGGATTTACCCAGCAAAGAAGAAGTTAAGAATTCCAAACCCCTTATCTATTTAGCAAATCAAGATCATATTTCAAAAAAAGAGGTGGATGAGGAATTCAATAAATTATTCAAAAAATATTTTTATCCTTGGAGTGAGCCTCGATTAAATTATGATATTCTCCAAGATCCATTTCAATTATCTACAAGTCCTGAAGGAATGGAATTTATTAAAGAACATGAAAAATTAAAGCTAGAAGCTTATGAAATTGGGGATGGAATGGTTACCATTGGATATGGGCATGCCGAACCAATCCAAACTTCCAGGTTTAAAAAAGGAGATAAAATTACCATAGAGGAAGCGAACAAACTTTTTATGGAAGATCTTAAAAAAGCAGAAGATGGGTTAAGAAGATTATTTACTATGTGGAATGACCAAGGAATAAATGTTATGATTTCCCAGCACATGTGGGATTCCATGGTTTCTATGGCTTATAATATGGGGGTTGGCGGATTAAGATCCACAGATTTTGTTTTATCTCTTAAAGATCAAAATTATATAGAAGCTGCAGATAGCATATTATCTTCTGGAGTTAAAAAAGCGGATAAATTTCCGGGATTAATAAATAGAAGAGAAGCAGAAAAAGAGTTATTTCTTAAAAATCTTTTACCAATAACTTAGATCCATTCCCCTTCAAGACTAGGATCCTGGGCATCCAAAGCCATATCTCTGGTGACCTGAATTCTGTTATAATAAGGGTCGTTAATGCAGCAATCCCCATGAAGTAATTCTGTTTTTGAATCTCCTATTTCATCAATAATAGATGTAACCCTTTTAAATTCTTCTCCAGTAAGAGGAACTCCATTCTCATCAGTGGGTGTTCCGCAATGACCGCATCGATAAATTTTAATACCAATGCCCATAGCTTTTAGTGGATCCTGTCCTCTTTCAAAATTCATTGTTTATCGGATAAATAAAATCTGAAAAATCCTCGGGTTTCTCTTCTCCTGGGAATTTTATTTTAAAATAAAGCCCTTCCCTATCCATGGTAACCTCTATCTTTAATTCTAATCCTACCTCTTCATTGAAGGAACGCATAATTCTTTCTCTCACCGATGGATAAATCATTACAGTTCTATTTTCATCGACGAGTTTTAGAAGAACCTCGGATGCTTTTTTTCTGATCCCTATCCCCATTATTTTTTTCGGATTCTGTCCTCTTTCAAAATTCATCTTATGAAATATTTTTTGCCTTCATATAAAACATAAGAGCCAAATATTTCTGAAAAACGAATGGATTCTACCCCTTTAATAATTCCATCCGTAATAATAAATTTTCCTTTATCCGTTTCATTTATAATTTTTCCCACTCCATAATATTCTTTTAAAAAAGGAGTTAATCCCTTGGAATTTATAAATTCGAGAATCTTTTTAGCAGTTTTCTCTGCAAAAATTGTTTCTTCAAAATATCCTTCCCCGTCACCATCCAAATTTACACAAGGTATAAAATGATAAACCCCAGAGATTTCAATAGGATTTTGACTTCTCCCTATTCCAATTCGATCAAATATTTCTCCTTCTCTTGTAAATTTCATCGTATTTTAAAATCTATTTGAATTGATTCGATACTTTTCTTTACAGTAAACATTACCTCTTTCGAAATTCATTTTGGTATTTTAAATGTAAATTCCTGTGGCTTAATATCATCACTCCAAATCTGAGCCATTATTCTAGGATAATAAATGTATTTTAAATATTTCCCTTTATATTGAGAAAGATCTTCAACCATTTCTTGTCCTTTGATAACAACTTTAAAAAGATCCGAGCTAAGTTCCCCATCCTCTATCATTTGTAGCATATCTATAACTTCTTTTGGGTCTTCGATAAATTGTGTTCGCTGATGTGTTCGCCAAATATAATCGTCGAACCTACTTATCTTAATAAGTGATTCAATGTACAAGGCTTTTGATATTTCCCCTATATTTAGGGATTTCTTAGGATCCAATCTTCTTTCAAAGTCCATGATACTTATTATAATAATCCAAAAGTAATTGCTTAACCTCCGGATTTGGTCGATTTTCATGCATATATCTCGAAGCAAGATTAATATAGGCCCCGAAATTTGTAGCTCTCATAGGTCTTTTTTCATCACCTCTCTCTACATATTGTCCTTTTAATTCCGAAGTTCCATGATCCAAAATAAACGTCTCCTCCGGAAATAAATTAGGAATGGTTAAAAGAGCTTTTACAGCTGCTACATTTCCTTCTGATACAGAATCCCATAGATAATCTGGATCCGAGAAATCAATTTTTTCACCATTAACCCATTTTTTCCCATTTAAACTAATAAGATATGGAAAAACAATATCCTTTTTTCTTCTCAATGCCCATGTCCAGACTTCAAAAATATCATCATAAGAAAAATCCCTGGAATGACTCATCCAGTTTTTAATCTTAGGGCCTAACCCTATTCCTAATGCTTGTTTAGGATCTGCTCCTCTGACAAAATTCATAATACTCCGTCTTTTTTAAGCATTTCAACAACATCTGGGATAGAAGCACCGCCATAATTAAACATGCCTAAATCGTAAGATATAGAATATTCCTGCCCCATTTCAATTAACTTTATATAACTACCGTTAACCGAACTTGACCAACAAAAAATTATTTCTGGATTATTTGGATAAGGTGATGAACTTGTTAAATCAAGTTTAATTCTTTTTGCTAATAATCCTACCATCTGGAGAGCATATTCTCTTCGTCCTATGCTCATAGCTTCTTTGGGGGCTTTTCCTCTTTTAAATTCCATTTTAGATTTTATCATTAATTTCCCAATCTCCGTTCTCGTTCATAGATGAAATAAATTCTTCCTCACCTATACGGCACTTAATAAAGGTATGAGGCTTAAAATCAAAAGGATCATAAATTAATCTAGGATGACCAATACAAATAGCAACTATTGGTTCTCCCTTTCTCTGCTTTTCCTGAAGAGGATAAAATTCTGGACAAGATTTTCTCAAGAGAAATTGAACTATGAAAGATCTCCCTTCTCCAGGTATACGGCCATTATGATTTAGACCAATATCCAAAGATCTTTTAGGATCAATTCCTCTTTCGAAGTTCATTTTAATCTTTTTTGCAAATATACAAAAAAGAATCTAAAGTAAAAAATATTTTAACGATTTTTTTGATTGGCGGACTCGCTTGTTAAAGAAGCCATTTGCCATTTCCTTTGGTCAAGATATTTTGGGTTTCTTGAACCATATCCATAAGGAACATTTTTTGTTTTTAATAAAGGCGATTTTATATGTTCTTTTCCCATTTCGAGTTCGGATCTTTCTTCACTTCCTTCATATTCAGCAACGGGGATTAATCTAGATGTATAATTATCGTCTTGTTTCCATGAATTTTTATCAATGACTTCTACTTCCCAACCTATCATATCTTCTCCTAATTTATCAGAAAGAAGATCTATAGCTTCGAAGAAAGTTTCCCTATCTGGATATTTCCAAAAACTTATTAATTTTTTATCGGTCCATAGTCTTCCAGATAATGTATTTCTGGTTCCTTCAGGATGGGTTTCCCCGGCTGGGCCAATATGAAAGATTCCATCTTCATACCAAAAAGCATGAGCATCTTCATCGCTAAAATGAGGGGATTTAAAAATATCATTTTCCAAAGGCTCTCCATACTTATTATAAGTAAGATGAGGCATGGAAATTTCATCAGGACTTTCAAATATTTTTAACGATTCTTTAACTATTTTCATATCTCATCTAATCTATTTGAAAGGGAATCATTAAAAACCTCAGAGGTTATATCTCCATTATAACTATATTGAGGAGGATAATATTTTATCTTATAATCACTATCGTATAATGCTAAGCAGCCAAATAATTTTTCAATACCATTTAGAGAAATTGGTGCATAAAAATGGGAATAATTATTTGGTTTTTCCACCCATTTTATTTCTTCATCATTAATATCAAAATGCTTTTTAATAGCATTTTTCAAATCTTTAAAAGCTTCATCCTGATCTGCCATTTCTTGGGAATCTGTCCAAGCAAATCTAATAGCATCATGAAGATCTTCATACTCATCATTTGATTCTATTTCATCAAATAGTTCTTCAAGATTATTTGCTGTTTCTGGATCCCCGCCTCTTTCGATAAATTTTTCTTTAAGATCGTCTAAAGCAGGTATTTTTCCTTTTGCCAAAAGCCTTTTAAGAAACCAAGTCATTTCAGTAATATCGCCGAAATTAACGCTATCATATTCAAAGTACTCTTCAACATTTTCCCCCGATAAAACAGCTTCAACGAAATCTTTACTTAAATTCCTTGTATCTGTATCAAATAAATCTGAGAAACTTTGCCATCCATCAAATGAAAGAAAGTATTTCCCATTTTTAAATTCATATTGAATTTCATCACTAGGAAGCTTAACATAAGGAATCCATTGAATACCCCATTTCTTTAATTCATAAAAGTCATTTTCATCAAGACTATTATTATATTCTGGATTTTTAATCAGAAACTCAATCCATTGTTTCCTTGTTTCGTGATCAAGTTCGGCATCTTCTTCTGTAAGTAAATAGGAGATCCACATGGCAGGACTATCACTAGTTCTTTCTCTTAAAAAATTAGATATTTTTTGTTCCAAACCAACATTCATTGCTTTCTTTGGGTCCAAACCTCTTTCGAAATTCTGAGCCTCCGACATGCTTCCGGAAGTATCCCCGCCAAAGCCAAGAAAAAGCTTATCTAAAAGTTCTTTCGATCCCAGATACTCTTTATGATTAACTAAAAATAAAAGCCATGATTCTTTTGTCCTATCGTCAAGATCTTTATCTTCTTGTATTTCCCATATCCAACCAGTTGGAGAGGACCAAGATGAATCGCCTTCAGACATTTTTTTTCGAGCATAATTTATAATTCTTGGGAAAATTCCAATATCGATGGCTTGTTTAGGATCTAAACCACGTTCAAAATTTATGGATTCTTTTACTATCATACAACAATACGTCCGCCAACGGTACAGATCTTTTTAATTTCATCGACAGTAAATTTTTCCTTATTTCCTCGAATATAAAAATCCCCATCGACCTGTTTTGGACATCCTTCAAGATCCTCTATTTTATTATTATCTACGAAGAAATCTCCTTTAACAACTTTAGGAAGACCTTTCATAGACATTAAATTTTGATCTCTTATAATAACACTGCCATGACAAATACCGAAATCAACATATTCTGGTATTTCTTTAAGATCCCAATATCTTTGAGAAGGAATAACTAATTCCCTTACATCAATTGTCCAATCTGAATTGATTTTATATTTGGTATATTTGGTATATTTGTTTATCCATTCTTCGACTTTTCGTTTCCTTCCTAAATCTAAAGTTCGAGAAGGGTCTTCACTCCTCTCGAACTCATTAAGCCTTGGATAAAAAATATCCTTCATTTTAGAATATATCTTTATATTTTTCAATAAATCTATCTACGCCCTTCTGATATTTGTCTCTTCCCTCAACTTCTCCAAGTTCATCGTGGATATAAGGATGAAGGTCAATCATCATCTTAATAGCTCTGGTTGCAAGAGAACCATTGTCAAGACGGATAAGATAGGTTACAAAATTATCAAATTCTTCAGGAGTAATATCTCTTCCCCTGGTTGATGTACAAACGAGAGATAGAAGAGCGTTAGCTTCTGACTGATCATATCCGGATCCAGCTTTCTTAGGCATACGAGCTTTTTCAGGATGGGCAAGAACCTCTTTAATATCTTCTTTTTTGAAGGATTCAAGAAGTCTTAGGAATGTTTGGAACTCTGTTGCAATATCCATACCAACGTCTGAACCAACTACGTTTGTTATATCCTGAATAGAAGGCTTATAACCTTCATCAGCAGCATCCTGCATTAGAAGAGCAATATTCTTAGAAGCTGCTTCCCATGAACGAGGGCTAGCAAAGATGCTCTTTTCTGGATCATCGTCAAGAGTATAGAAATATTCTTGGTTAAATTCTAGGAAGTCAAGTATTCTTTGGTCAACTTTATTCTGTGCCCATTCTTTCCAACCAGCAAAATCAGGAATATAGTTAACCTGCGAGAATCTGTTTCCGAGAGCTGTTGAGAAGTTCTGAACACCTTCAGGGTCATCTCCTGCTCTGTTGGATGCTGAAACAATCGTCCATTTAGAACCTAGAACTGCGTCCCCAATAATTCTTTCATCAATAAGTTTTAAGCAAGTATTTTGAACGGACCCGGATGCACGGGAAAGTTCATCCAAGAATAAAATACCTCCTTCACCCATATTAGCTATGCCATCTCTTCTTTTATCTTCTTCTGCATCGCCGCTCTTAATATAAACAGGAAGCCAAGATTTAGGAATATCCCTAGCTTTTAATTCATCATCAACTTTATAAGTTGCTGGAAGTGACCAGTCATCTGGGGCCATTTTAGAAGTTTGGACATCGATCAATCTTCCTTTTGTATTCTGTGCAAGAACTGCTTTAACAATTGCGGTTTTTCCAATACCAGGAGCTCCCCAAATCATAAGAGGTTTCCCCTGTGGGTTCTTTAAAACCATACGAATTCTTCTATATAATTCTTTCTTTCCTACATTAGGAACGTTTTTATCAGGGTGTTCAAGTTTTATTCTAGCTTCATTAATAGTTCCCTCTTTAAGATCCGGTCCTCTTTTCTGAATAACTTTTTCAGCGGTAAGGGATTTTAGTTCAGGGCTTAATTCAACATCACCCTGGGAAGCTACATAAGAAATAGATTTTGGTAAAGCACCATCCTTATCTAATATCCCAATATTAACAGGAGCCATAGCTTCTGTAACAGGTTGCCCCTGGAAAATGAAGAAAAAAAGCTTTCCAACTTTCTGGAAGAATTTTTTAATAGCTTGTCCTATTTTGCTGAAGATCGCTTCATTTAGTTCTCCTCTAGCAATCTGAAAATCCTGGAGAGATTCAAATACTAATTGTTTTTTCATTGCAGTTCTAGTTTTATTTTATATTTTATTTATCTTAGCTTTTATCTTATCAATTTCTTTATCCGATAATTCCTCGTGGATCTTTGGTTTTGACAAAATAATTTCAATCATCTTTAACCAATTCTCCTTTGCCTTTTCTGAAGTTCCTACCTTACTTATCTTAGAAATAAGCATTTGAAGTGTTTTCTTTACTTTTACTCTTGGGTCTTTTAAAAGCTCCTCAACAGCAGCAAAAGCTTGATTAGCAGCAGCTTCATAAATTATATAATTATCTTCATAGACAATATTATAATTTTTATCCAAAGATTCTTTTGCATCGGCAGGATTAACCCTGGGATCTTCCATTAATTTTTTTACGGCATCAACATTATTATTTTTTGCTGCTTGATATAATGCTTCATTATGATTATCAGCTGGATTTACTCTTTCATCTTTTAATAGTAATTCAATCACATCTGGATTACCTCCCATAGCAGCTGATGCAATTATAGAATTTTTTCTAAAAGCTGGGTTTGCAGCAGGATCCGAAAGGAGGAGTCTAACAATATCTACATTTCCCTTCATAGCAGCTCTTGTTAAAATCCCATTTTTATCTTCCATTTTTAAAGGAAAATTCTTTAATGATGGATATTTAGCTATTTCATTATTAACTTCTTCAATAAAATCCCCAAGAAGCTTCTCCCTTCCTATACCTATATTAGCTTTAGCATCCCCGCCTCGTGTAAAGCCTAAAGCTTCTCGGATCGGATTATTCTCCATCATTTTTCTAAGTCTTTTCTGAGAAAGTTCTTTCATATATGGAACTTCTTTTTTAACTCTAGGATCTGATAATAAAAGACTTACCATTTCCCTATCCCCATTATTTAAAGCCGCTGCTAGAGCCCAATTATCTCTGCTTGTGGGATCTACTCTTTTATCTTTTAAGAGGAGTTTAACAATATCTACATATCCATTTTTTGCAGCTCTTCTAATGCAATAATTAGTTTCATCATTTCCATATCTTTTGCCATCTCGGGTTTGAGCTGCTGGATCTACAATAGGACTGGATAAAAGAGCTTTGGCAACTTCTAGATCTCCTCTTTCACAAGCTTTTTGGATAGGGCCATCAGAATCTATATTTAAATTGGTTGCTCCGTTTTCAATAGCCCATAATAAAAGCTCCGGGGTCCAATGAGAATACGATAAAGAAAATGCTTTATTTGGTCCTAATTTTTTTATACCATCTATAGTTCTCTGAGGTTCATATCTCATAAAATCAATGAAAGTATATTCAGTTATCCATGATTTAGGAGCATTCCAAAGATCATCTTCTCTTCCTAATAAATAAAATGCTTGAACCCATCCAGAAGCATAACTTTCCAAATTATTTGGATTAAAGGTTTTTATTTTGTCCAATAATTCATTAAAAACTTGCATCATAGCAGGCCTGTTTTGATTCATTGAATAAAAACTAGCGATTTTTCGAGTATCAATATGATAGATCTTTTTTTCTGTAAAATCATTAAGTGATTTTGGTGCTTCTGATTTTAGAGCCCAAGAATGATCATGAGCTAAATCTTCCATCATCTCTGGAAAAAGCGCAGCCTTTCCAATAGCCATTCCTTCTTTAGGATCTATATTTCTAGTAAAAGATATAGCTTCCCTGACAATCATTAGCTAATATTAATTTGCTTGCCAAATGGTTGCTGCCATTGAGGATTATCATAAACCATCCAAATGAATTTATGAGCATAAGGTGGTTTTTTTGGATTGGGGGCTCCTCCATCTGTAAAGAATACGCAAAGAGAAACTCTATCTTTTAATTTATCATGTACCCAATCAAGGGCTTTTTGGAAGCTAGTCCCCCCACCCCCTCTAACATTTTTAGGGATATAGGGTTTTCCCATTTTTTTAATGGTCTGAACACTTCCTTCGTCAACTCCATCATCAAAGAAAGCTACTGTAATTTTATTAACTCTTTTTGAGAAAATAATTTGGTTAATTTCATTTAATATTTTTTCTAGAGCTTCCCTACCCATAGAACCAGAAACGTCGACTAATACTACAATATGTTCCATAGCATCCATCTTATGTTTCTCTCCATAACGTAGAAATTCCCCGCTTAAGTGTTTTTTATTTCCAATTTTCTGATATGTTTCAGGGGATAGAGCAGTTGCAACATATCTTCTGAACATATTTTGCCAGTTAACATCTCCTCTATGTAATCTTGAAAGTGCTGTAACAAGAGCACCTCCTTTTCCAGTACCTCTTCCCTTTGATCCTTTTAAAGCACGATCGAGCATTTTTGCCCCCTCAACACGCCATTTATCTGTCGGACTTTCGTCTGGCCCCATTTCCCCTTCTCCATATCCGCTTGCTTTAGCAATTTTCTTTCCCATTTCTGGAGTAATAATACCTCCTGTTCCAGCAGGGTCATATTCCTCAGCTTGATCGAAACTTTCTTCGTATCCATCACTTCCGGATCCACCAACACCTTTATCTTCGCCTTCTCCTTCTTCTCCTTGTCCCTGTCCTTGGCCTTGCCCTTGCCCCTGACCTGAATCAAGAGGAATTAATTCATCTTTTTTATAACTTTCAAAAAGATAGGTGACTAAAAGACTTTCATTAAGAGGACCTACCTCATAAGTTCCATCAGGATTAACTGCAGTAACAACTCCTTTTTCCCCTGTAGCTTTAATCTTAACTTTACTACCTACTTGAAGAGGTTGGGGTTGACCTTTTCCACCGCCCTGCTGACCTTGACCCTGTCCTTGTCCTTGACCGCCACCTTGCTGATCTTGTCCCTGATTTTGCCCCTGATTATTCTTTTTAAATGGGTTAGGTGGCATTTTTGGAATAGTTTTCTTTAGATCATCATAAATCTGTTCAACGGGAACATTTAAATATTTTTCATCATAAAGACCATAAATTTTTTCTACAAATTCCTTATTGAAGTCACTTAAAGTATCTACTATAATGGTATTAATTTCATAGTCCCCAGCAATATTAAACAATGAAGCTGGTTTTCCTTCGGAAGTCATGACTGTTGCATTTCTAGATTTCATACGTTCCATGTGAAGGAGAACGCAGTGCATGATCTCATGAATAATAACAAAAATCTTCTGCTCCCATGAAAGCTTATCAGCAAATAATGGATTTACAAATAATCTTGTTCCATCGGTTGCCATTGTAGGAACAATCCAAGTGTAGATTGGGGTAAATTTATGAACATAAGGGGCAAATAAAGGAGATTGAGAAACAATAGCTGTTTTAGCACTTTCCATTTCATTTTTAAGATGCCTCATGTCAATTTTGGTTCCATCTTTAGCGAAAACATATCTATAATCTTCGATCTTCGCTGATTTAGGAATATCCATTCCTTCTTTAGCTTCATACAAAAAATCGTTTATTTGAGGATAAAATCTTGGATTTAATAGTTTCATATTCATTTATTTTTTTAATTCCATACTGTTCCGAGGACTTTTATTTTCTTTCGGATCTCATCCTCCTTCCATTTTTTTGATCCCGGATAGCTTGAATAGATTGAAAGATCTCCTTTAACTTCTTTTGGAAACCCATCAAGTTTTGTAAAAATATTTTGAGCTACATAAAAACCTCCATATATTATCTTAAATTTAATAAAATATGGAAAATTATTTATATTGCAATCAACTAAATTTAAGTCATCTAAAACATCGATGGTTCCATCTTTATTTATCCTATATTCTACATACTTATCATCATTTGGATCTTCAGAAATACCACATTCTTTAAACCAATTTTTTATCTGAGCATGGTATCCTATATCTAAAGAGGATTTTGGATTAATATTTCTGTGAAATTCCATATTCTCTTTTATTGGTACATCAACTATTTCTTGTGGTTCATCACCCCAAGCAGATCCTTTTACTCTACAGACCTTTCGTATATCTTTTTGAGAAAATAACCCTGGATTATTATGGCAAACATAATTTCCATCTACATGTCTTGGCCCATCCTCTAATGTCATTAATTTATTGTTAGAGCATTTAAAATTACCTTTTAGATTTTCAGTTCCTACAACCTTTTTGGGGCACCCCCGTAAAGTTTTTAATTGGTTATCAGAAATATCAAATCCTCCGATAACAGTTCCAAATTGAATATATTCTGGAAGGACTTCTCCTATATTTCTTAATCGTATAACTAATTGAACCTCAGGAGCTGTATTTATAATAAGATCTTTCGAAATAACAGTATCCTCTAATAGATCATGTTCATTTAACCATTTTTCAATTAATGCCCTTTTACCTATATTCATGGAAACCATTGGATCCCCTCCTCTGTGAAATTCTTGAGCTTCATTCATACTTCTGGGAAGAAATTCAAATAATCCGTTCTTAAATTGTTTTGGCGTTCCTTTTACAAATCCATGTCTTGGGCGAACATTATCATTTTTATTTGCCTTAAAATCTTCTAAATCCACAAAATATTTAAACCAGATAATCCATTCCTTAGAAGACGAATTATCAAATTCTTCCGTCTGTAATATAACACCTATTGGTAAATCGGAAACCGGGAAATCGCCGTATGATATTTCATTATTAGTGTCCAGAGGAATATTTTTTATAACTTTTAGCAAATCTCCCTCATGAAGATTATTCCATGAAGGCATCCCAATTTTCATGGAAGACTTTGGATCTATTCCCCTTTCAAAATTAATATGTTCCTTTACAATTTTCATTCGCTATCATCTACTTGAATGTTTGGGGCAAAACAAACTTTTCTTATTTCAGCTTCGGTAAATTCTGCTTTATTTCCAAAACAATAAACACACTCACGGACCTCTTTTGGAAACCCCTTTAAATCTGTAATTTCATTCATTTGACAAGAAAAATATCCATTTACTTTTTTGGGGCATCCAACCAAGGAAACTATTCCGCAATCATCAATATCAAAAGAACCTGAAGAATTAAATCTAATATAATCAGGAAATCTTCCATTTGGAAATAATTCCGGTCTTTCAACTGCAATGACATCCAAATCCGTATCTATAGTAAAATCCGAATTAAGCTTATAATTTCTTACCCCGATATGAACCTCATCAAGCCAGCCCTGAATTAATTTAGCTTTTCCAATACCTATGGCTTCTTTAGGATCTAATCCCCTTTCAAAATTGATATTTTCCCTAACTATCATATAAAAAATAATTCACCTATTTTCCAAAGAAATATCATACCCCAACCTCCGCACACTGTGTAGAAGAAATCATAATAATCTGGAGTTCCCTTTCCTAGCAACTTATCGTAAATAACTTCTTTGAAAGCACCTGCAACAACAGTAAGAACTGCTGCTACGCCAGCATCCCATCCATAAACGGGAACGTGTACAAATATCGCAAAAAACGCAAGAGTTATTAATGAAATAAGAGCTCCTGCAAAAAAGTGTTTAGGGTAACCTTTCATTTTTATAATTTATTTTTATTTCTATTTAAGATATATTCTTTCTTTCTCTCTTGGACACTCATTGTATGAG
>ENA-UOWE01004230-UOWE01004230.1-activated-sludge-metagenome-genome-assembly--contig:-NODE-4230-length-14006-cov-5.759659_pt1 | contig 14006 bp, 15 predicted proteins | sample MGYA00249841_ERZ761562 | MGnify/ENA primary metagenome ERZ761562 (study PRJEB28883, sample SAMN05720200) | activated sludge metagenome | isolation source: Anaerobic digester | place: Japan... | reverse complement strand
ATCTCAAATCATTTTACTATATTTACAACTTGTCAAAAAAGACAGCCATTTACCCCTTCGTGTAAATCACAGTCAATTCATTACACCGTATTTGGTTCCGGAACCAACAAAGCACGCACTATATTTTTGATACTCACAATAAGTTTACACACCTGTTGTTTGATGTTGGCGAGAATTTAGAGATAGTTTGAAATTACAATCCTTTCCCCAATACTACAGTTTTAATAGTATAAATGAGAATTTTCACATCGAGATACAACGACATATTTTCTATATAAATAATATCATATTTCAGTCGTTCTATCATTTCGTCCACATTTTTGGCGTAGCCGTATTTTACTTGTCCCCACGATGTAATACCCGGACGAACTCTATGAAGCAATACAAATTGCGGAGCAATAGGAAGAATTTGTTCTATAAAATATTTTCGTTCGGGGCGTGGGCCTACTAGCGACATTTCGCCAATCAACACATTATAAAATTGTGGAATTTCATCTAAACGCGATTTACGTAAAAATTTACCAAAGGGAGTAATTCTCGAATCGTTTTCTTTGGATAATGCAATCCCTTGTTTTTCGGCACCTACATACATCGAACGGAATTTAAAAATCCGAAACGGTCTGCCGTATCTACCTATACGAATTTGTCTGTAAAAAACAGGCCCGGGTGATGATAATTTTACCCCAATGGCAGTAAAAATATATAAAGGCGAACATATTATTAATACTAAAACAGAAACCAAAACATCGATCATTCGTTTTGAGTTTTCTTGCCATGCAGGCATAGGATTTCTCGAAAGTATCATTAGAGGTTCGTCGTGCAACGAGGTCATTTGCACCCGCCCCGATACTATATCGCAATTGTCGGGAATAGCTTTAATTGTGGCATTTACCCCCTCTAATTTATATAAAATATGTTCTATGTACTGATGTTCTTTTGATTCTATTGCAATGATTACTTCTTCTATATTATACTTTTTAAATACTTGTTTTATATCGTCTATGTGTCCCAAATGTGGCATAAATTGGTTCAAAACATATGATTCTTGTTGAATTACATTTACAAAACCTATAAATGCATTACCCGACGAACGCTTTTTACATTGCATTCGTTCGTACAATTGTTTTGCTTTTTCGTTGCTTCCTACCAGCAATGTTGGGAATTGTATTACTCGTTTGTGAATTTTATAATTGGTAATGTTTGTAATAATTGCACGAGGAATATATGTAGCCAAAAAATGAATAGAAAATAACAAAAATATGGATTTGTAGTAAGAAAAATATGAGTTAATATTGTCGTCGAGTAATAGAGCAAAAAAGATAATTAATGTACCAAAAAGTGTGAGTATACATGTTTGAATAAGTTCTGTTAAACGCGATTTTCTGTATATATTTTTATAATATCCATTGATATAATACAGTAAAACCCACATGCTTGGTATTATTATAAGTCCGTATACATAATTTTTATCAAATGAAATTTCGTTCGAAAATTTCATAAAATAAACGTCAATATATTTTTTTCGTAACAAAAAAAACAATGTCCAAGCAAATGCTGCTGCAAAAAAATCGGAAAATATATACAGGAGCGTTTGTCTAATTTTATTCATACAATACTTTTTTTAATACCACAAATATAATCTATTTTGTGTGCTACAAATAAATAAGAAGAAAATTTTTGTAGAGCAATTTTTTTTAAACAAACTATATATTCCATGCAATTTATATATCTTTGTACATATAGTTTTTACCAAGAATTTTAATTCATGAAGTTATTTAATTCCTATATTTTTAGAATACTATTTCTTACAGTATTATTTGTGTCGCCATTACTACTTACAAGCTACGACGATACACGAAACTTTGAAATCTCAAAAAATCTCGATATTTTTTATTCAATTTTTCAAGAAATTAACACTCATTATGTCGACGAAATAGACCCGGGTGAATTAATGAGTTATACCATTGAAAAAATGTTGGAATCGCTTGACCCGTATACAACATATATCCCCGAATCGGATGTAGAGCGGTTTAAAATGATGACCAAAGGTGAATATGGCGGTATAGGAGCTATGATAGGCAAACGCGATAGTGTTATGATGATTTCGGAAATTTTTGAGGGGTCACCTGCATATAAAGCCGGATTGTTGCCCGGAGATATTATTGTGAGTGTGGAAAATAGGTCAATTATAGGGAAAAGTCGTGAAGAAATACACGAATTGTTACAAGGTCAACCCGGTACTACCCTCACTCTGGGGGTACAACGAAAAGGAGTGCAACAAACAAAATCGGTGTCGATTAAGCGAGAAAATATAAACTTAAAAAGCGTGCCGTATTATGGTTTTATTGATAAATCGATAGGGTATATTAAATTAAATCAATTTACCCAAAATTGTGCTGCCGAGGTACGTTCGGCGTGTAATGATTTACGAACAAAAGGGGCAACAAGTTTAATTCTTGATTTACGCGACAACCCCGGTGGACTGCTTTTAGAAGCTATTCAAATTACTAATTTGTTTGTAGCTCAAAATAAAAAAATAGTGTATACCAAAGGAAAAAATAAAATTGCAGAATCAACATTTTATACCAAAGATGTTCCGTGGGATACAAATATTCCATTGGTAGTTTTAGTAAACCAGTTTTCCGCATCGGCTTCAGAAATTGTGTCGGGTGCATTACAAGATTTAGATAGGGCTGTTGTTGTAGGAAATCAAACATTTGGCAAAGGCTTAGTTCAAACGCGTAAAGATTTGGCTCACAACTCATTGCTTAAAGTTACTACGTCAAAGTACTACATTCCTAGTGGCAGATGCATTCAAAAAATGGATTATTCTAATCATTCATATCGAGGCAAGGGTGTTGCTTTTGCCGATTCGCTTCACAAAATATTTTACACAGAAAATAAACGTCCGGTAAAAGATGGTGGAGGAGTTATTCCCGATATTTTTGTTCGCATAGATACAAATACAGTGCTTGTAAAGGCACTCAAAAATGAATATGTGTTCGATGATTTTGTGAATTCTTCGTTTACTTTTGCTGATACTTCTCATGTGCGAATTTTATCATTTACTGTTGATGAGTCTCTGTATCAATCGTTTCGGACATTTGCTTCCGAAAGAAAATTTACCTATATTTCGGAAAGCGAAAAAAAATTACAGAATGTAATTGCTGAATTAAAACGTGAGAATATTTCTGCTAATCAAGAAATTAGTGAATTACAGAAAAAGATTACAGCTTCGCAAATAGCATTGTATACCACAGAAAAGGAATATATTAAACAAGAACTTGCACAATATATTATGCTGCGATTATACTTTGAACGAGGAAAAATTCAATACAATACCTTGCATGATGACTATGTGAGTCAAGCTACGCGAATACTTCAACAACCAAAAGAATATAACGATATACTTCAGGGTATACGCGGAGTGCATAAAAAAATGTGATAATTATAGATAAACGTAAAAATTATACTGTCTTTTTTTTGTAAAAGTTATTACAAATACTATTTTTACGCTCATTACAAAAATATACAATATGAAAGTTTTAAAATTTGGCGGGACATCGGTTAAAAATGCCGAAAATATTTCTAAAGTAATTGATATAGTTCGCAGCGAAATAGCTCGCGAAGAAGTGTTAGTGGTAGTGTCGGCATTTGGCGGCATTACGAATTTACTTATAGAAACCGCTACCAAAGCTGCAGCCGGCGACGAATCATATAAAGTGTTGTTCAATCAAATAAGCGATGCTCATGCTCAGGTTATAGAACAAATGCTTACTGGAGATATTCGTACCAAGTGTGAAGCTTATATAGTAGAGCAATTATCTAATTTTAAAGATATTCTTCATGGGTTATTTTTATTACGTGAATTATCTATTCGTTCGCTCGATTTGGTTTCGAGTTTTGGCGAACGATTGTCGGCATATATTATAGCTCAAGCATTTACTGCTAAAGGAATTTCGGCTCAATATTTAGATGCACGTGATGTTATAAAAACCGATAAAACATTTGGAGCTGCAAAAGTAAATTTTGACAAAACAAATGTATTAATTTCATCGAAAGTTCTTAAATCAAATATTCTGTGGATTGCTACCGGATTTATTGCAAGTACCGACGATGATGAAACAATTACACTTGGCAGGGGAGGTTCCGATTATTCTGCGGCTATATTTGCTCGCGCCTTGCAGGCAAGTATTCTTGAAATATGGACCGATGTTGACGGTATGATGACTGCTGATCCGCGAAAAGTTAAAAAAGCCTATCCAATTTCTCATATTACCTATTCCGAAGCTATGGAATTGTCGCATTTTGGTGCCAAAGTGCTTGAGCCTCGTACGGTTATTCCAGCTATGGCTATAGGTATTCCGGTGTTAATTAAAAACACCTTTAATCCTTCGGCTCCGGGTACTCTTATAACTGCCGAACATGGAAATACTGCACATCGTGTTCAAGGTATTTCATCTATCGACGATATTAGTCTTATTACGGTGCAAGGAAGCGGTATGATTGGCGAAGCGGGAATTTCTATGCGATTGTTTCGTGCTATTGCAAAAGATGCTATTAACGTAATTCTTATTACACAAGGGTCGTCCGAACATTCAATAACATTTGCAGTATTACCCAAAGATGCCAATCGTGCAGTGGAATTGCTCCGTCAAGAATTTGAATTGGAAATTAAAACAAACTTGATTGACGACATTAAAGCTGAACATAATTTAGCAATTGTGTCGGCGGTTGGTGAGCATATGAAAAATATTCCGGGTGTTTCGGGACGATTTTTTAATGCATTGGGTATTAATGGTATTAATGTTCATGCTATTGCCCAAGGAGCAAGCGAACTTAATATATCTGCGGTAATTACCGGAACCGATACTCGAAAAGCTTTAAATGCTCTGCATGAATCGTTTTTCTTATCGAATACTAAAACTATTAATGTATTTGTGGTTGGCACCGGCATTATTGGCGGCGAATTGCTTAAACAAATTGAAGCTCAGCATGCTACTCTTGTGTTGCAAAGTAATATTGATGTAAAAGTTGTAGGTATTTCAAATATCGACGGATATCTGATTGATGAAGAGGGTATAGATTTGCTCAATTGGGAGCTTGAAATTAAAAAATCGGGCAAAAAACCCGATATCACTGCATTTGTAAACGAAATGAAAGCATTGAATTTGCGTAATAGTGTGTTTGTAGACAATACCGCAAGTTACGATGTAGCCGATAGATATGAAGAAATATTAGAAAAAAGTATTTCGGTGGTAACTCCTAACAAAGTTGCAAATGCCAGTGAATTTTCTCGCTATTCAAAAATTCATACATTAGCTGCCGAAACAGGTGCTCGGTTTTATTACGAAACCAATGTTGGTGCTGGATTACCTGTAATAAACACCTTAAAAGATTTGATAAAAAGCGGTGACGAAATTATTAAAATAGAAGCTATTTTATCGGGCTCACTCAATTTTATTTTTAGTAATTGTTCGTCGCAAAACGATTTCTTGTCAACAGTTAAACTTGCACGTGAAAAAGGCTATACCGAACCAGATCCTAAAATAGATTTGTCGGGTAAAGATGTGGCACGAAAAATATTGATTTTGTCGCGTGAAATAGGGTGTACATTCAATTTGGAAGATGTGCAAGTAGAAAATTGCTTAAGCGAGGAAAGTCAAGCTACTTCAACCGTAGATGAATTGTGGAAAACACTTGAGTCATATGATAATGCTATATATGCTAAAAAATTGCAAGAAGCCGAAGCTGCCGGTAAACGTATAAAATATATTGCAACTTACGAACAAGGTAAAGCAAAAACAGAAATAAAAATGATTGATGCTTCTCATCCGTTTTATAATGTAATGGGTAGCGACAATATTATATCATTTACAACAGCACGGTATCGCACACAACCACTTATAGTTATTGGACCCGGTGCCGGTGCAGCTGTTACTGCGGCAGGTGTATTTGCCGATATTATTCGTATTGGAAATTTTTAATAGTAGATGACGCGAATAGCAACGATTATATGTGTATTGCTTTGTATTTCGTGCGGATGTAAACAATCGCATATCGCATATACGTCGGTGCATGTATCGTCAAATTCATGGCTCGAACATACTGTTTGGAAAATAACGTATACTCATAAAGAATGGGGAAAACGTACATTTGAAGTGTATTTGGGAGAGCAGGGAAAATTGGCATGTTTCAATCCGTTCGATACTACTCCATATAATGATGAGTGGGAATTACGCAACGATAAAATTATACTCTATTTTAACAATCGCGATGCTGTGTACGAAGCTCTTGTATTCGACGATGAAGTACTCGTAGGCACTGCTCATAGTTATGTGGGTGGCACGTGGGATTGGTTTGCTAAGCGGTATAAACAGTAATCTTCTTCTTGATACACTCTTATAATATCCCGATATGATTGTGTGTGTATCAATTGAATCTAGCTATCTCTAAGCGGTCTGAACAAAAAATTACGTCGAACTCACGTTATTTTAGTAATAATTGTATTGATTTCGCCTGCATATGCCATATGCTATGAAATTGGCTGAAAGCCATATCTAATTCAGCTCAACGGCAATTCCTTGGGATACAATGAAAATCCCTGTAGCATACGCCCTAAAAGGTAGAGTGTTCAAAATTATGTTACGAAAACACCACTAATATTTCAGTATTTTTCACATAAAAAGCCAATAAAAAAAATTTGTTTAAAAAAAGGCACTATCCTATTTTGGTGGCATATTATACTTTATTTTTAGCATCAATTACATCAACTCTTTCGAAATATGAATAGCGGCAATTGTTCCATCGGCTACTGCGGTGGTGATTTGTCGGTATTTTTTGCTGCGAACATCGCCTATGGCATATACCCCGGGTATGTTTGTCTGCATATCTTCGTCGGCAACTATATAGTTCCAATTGTCGGTTTGTAAATCGGCTCCAAAGAGCGATGTATTTGGTTGCATGCCTATAAATACAAATATTCCGTCGGCTGAAATTGTCTGGCGTTCTTTGGTTTGTAAGTTTTCGTATTCTACGGTCATTGTGTCGCCTTGTTTGGTAAATGCTCGTGGTTCGCTTTGGAACAATACCGAAACTTTTGGGTTTGCCAGAATTTTTTCAACTGCTTGTTTGTTGGCGGTAAATTCTGCAAATTGATGAATCATGGTAACTTTTTTGGCAAATTTTGTAATAAACTCTGCTTCTTCTACTGCCGAATTACCACCGCCTATTACTATTACATCTTTGTCGTTGAAGTATTTGGCATCGCACGTAGCACAATACGAAATTCCACGTCCTTTATATTCTTTTTCGCCGGGAATGCCAAGTGGTCGGGGACTTGCTCCTGTAGCGATTATTATTTTTTTTGCTTGAATAGTTTCAAATGCATCTATTTCTACTGTTTTGTTGTGTAAATCTACATGTGCTACATCAACCGCAACTTTGTATTGCGTACCACACAATCGTGTTTGCTCACTCATGTGGTGCGACAGCATATAGCCCGGCTGCGGCTCTACAAAGCCCGGATAATTCGACACTTGATGGGTTGTCGATACTTGTCCGCCCGGTAATTGAATGTCTACCAATATTGTGTTTACTTTTGCTTGACATAAATATAATCCAGCCGCCAATCCTGCTGGACCACCACCTATAATCAATGCATCGCAATAGGTTGTATGTTTTGTGATTTTTGATTTAATTGTAGAGACTGTTTCTTTGGGCAACATCGCATCTAATCGTTCTACTAATTCTGATTTTTTGATGCCACCCGAAATCATATCGGTAACTTGCTTGCCATTGTCAAAAAATAGTACCGTTGGCGAACTTTTTACGCCTAATTGTTCTGCAAGTTCTCTATTGCCTTGGCGATATATTTTAACAAATGTAATATGTTCGCCATATAACTCTGCCATATTATCGAATTTTGGTGCTAATGCTTCACATGGCGGGCATTCGGTTGAATAAAAATCTACAACTACTTTGTTGCCTTGCAACACTACTTGTTCAAATTCTGCTGAGCTAATTTCTTTCATGACTATTTTGTGTTTAATTCTTGTAATGGTTGATGATTGTATACGCGGTCTTTTACCAATAGGGTGGTAACATCTACGCCTATGTATTTATTGAATAATATATCGTGTCCTAAGCATAAGCCCATAGTTATAGCAAAATCAACACCTTCGGCTTGCATTTGAGCTGCCTGCGATAGAGGATTGCACGATACTTTGTGTATGCAACTTTGTTGGTTTACTTCTGCTTGCGTGTGTGCACCAACGGTACACGATACCGGAACCATGGGCAAACCGGCATTGCGAAAGTAGTGAGTAACTTCTGCTGCTTGCACTTCCATGCCATAGCAGTAGGCAAGTCCTATGTTTTTGTATTGCATGGTTTTGGCAAATTCTACTATTTCTTGCATTCGCGATAGTGAGCCTGCTCTACCGTTGTCTACCAATTGTGCTGCTGCTTGTACTATAGTTTGATTGTGCGGTTCGTGGTACATAGCACGCACATCATCGGCATTGCTCTTGGTGGCTTTGCATGCAGTGCCGGTTCGGCATTGTTTAGTGTTACATTTGGTGCAATCCATATTTTATTCTTTAAACGTCTACTCGATGTAATTATTTAAGTTCAGATTTTATAAGGATTTGATTATCAAGGCACATATTTGAAAATGTAGCGGGCTACTTTGAAAATATGTAACGAAGAGAATCGAATTCTTATAAAAAGCATAATAAAACCGCTTATAGAAAGTAATCTTCTTCTTGATAAACACTTATAATATCCCGATATGATTACGTGTTTATCAATCGAATCTAACTCTCTCTAAGCGGTCTGAACTCAAAAATCACGTCGAGTTGACGTTAAAATAAAGTCCAATACCCAATTCCAATAATTCTGTAATAGGTCTACAATCGTGAGCCGAAACACTTCCGTGATTGTTTTTTGCCACTGCAGCACAACCTCCGCCACATGCCAGTTGTACGTTGCATTGTTTACAGGCATCTATACTCAACACATCGCGTTCTTGCCATTCTTCTATATCGTTGGTGTTGAGCGAAATTTCGGGGAAGAATGTTCCCAATCGCTCTTCGGTTTTGCCTACTGTTGCGGTGCAAGCGTATATACTTCCGGTATAATCAAACGCCCATTCGGTTTTAGTCCCGGTACACGAATCATACAATGGTGATGGCATTTCGCCTTGTTCCCACAAAAATTTACTGATAGAAAATGCCGGTTTGTGAAATTCCAAAATTTCGGGATTGGTTTTACACAATTCGTATATGTCTTCGTACATTTCTAAACGAGTGTAGAGTCGTTGATTATTTGTTTGACAATGGTGCAATTCATAATTTCGTCCCAATTGTGTTTTGAATAGTGGTGATGATGTCCAGCCTTTATCTATAGCAAATTGTGCCAATTTTGGTAATTCTTGTATGTTTTCTTTATCAACTACCATTCGTAAATTTACTGGAATTTTGTGTTCCAAAAGACTGTCAATTCCAGCTACAATTGTATCGAAACTCGGTTTTCCACCACGGAGCATTCGTCGGCTGTCGTGCATGTGTTGCATGCCATCGAGTGTTACTTGAATTTCGCGAATATGTCCCGTTTGTAATATGTCAATATATTCAGCAATATGGTAGCCATTGGTTACCACAGCTATATCTATATGTTGCTCGGTAGCCTTATGAATTAGGGTAGAAATAATTTCTTTGTATTGAGCTCCCGGTAACAAAGGTTCGCCGCCAAAAATGGTTATATATTTTTGTCTACCTGCAAATGCAGTTTGTATATACGAAAAAAACGAATCAATTAATTCGGGACTACTAATATTGTTTGGGTTTGTGTATTCATCTTGAAAACAATAGCTGCATGCAAAATTGCAGGTGTACCATGGAACAAAAAATAACTGCACCTCATCGGTTTCGCGCGTATCTATAAATTCTAAATATTTTTGACGATACAGTTTTGATTCTTCTTCAATAGGTAATATATATTTTTTTTCTGCAAGAGCAGGCAACGAATAGTCGTGAGCTACTATTTTTTTTACTTCATCAGCCGTTATAATATCAGCTTGTTGCAACAACGGATTCAGTATAAAAAAAGAATCAGAATCTTTGATACGCGAAAGTATATTGTGTTTTGAAAAATACATATGAGTGGTGTTTTGTTTGGTTGAAAATGGTAAAAAATGCGGAATGCGATTGCACGCACTCCGCATTGTTGTTAGTCGTGACAGCCTGCTACAATTTTTGAATTTTTAGCACAACATTGTGCTACTTTCGTTTCTTGAGCTTGCGTCTTTTTTACTAAAGATTTCATACGCTTAAAAATTAAATATTACTAACAACTGCAACAGCGTTCCTTACGTCCCGCTATTGTAAAACTTGATACTTGAATTTTGCCCTTATCATAGGGAGCACTTTCTTCGAGTATTTGAATATTTTTGAATCCGGCATTACGGAGTTGTTGCATATACACATCTTTGGTTACCGAGCCAGCCCAACATTCTGCCACTGCTTGCGGGTCGTTTTTGTATTCGTCGGGCACCGGAGCAAGGGCATAAATATCGCTTACTACGAATCGTCCGCCGAATTTTAAAATTCGGTATATCTCATTCCACACCGCTTGTTTGTCGGTAGCATGGTTTATGGTGCAATTAGAAATGAGTACATCGGCACACGCATTTGGTAATGCAATTTTTTCGAGTTCCGATTTTACAAATTTCACGTTTTCTACACCTAATTTTTCGGCTTGTTTTTGAGCTTTTTGTAGCATACCATCCGAAATATCAACACCATAGGCAAAGCCAGTTGGACCAACGTCTTCTGCCATACGAAGTACGTCGGTTCCTCTGCCGCTACCCAAATCTACACACACTTCGCCCAATTGTGGTTTCGAATAGTTTATAGCACCGCCACAAGATAGGCAGCACGTTGTTTCTGCCAATTCCGAATATCGAATTTGAATGTTTGAAGTATCCATAATTATTTAGTTAGAATAGAATCAATCATACGTTTGTACTCTTCTTTGGGATATGCCCCCATAGTGCCTTGCGGATTGCCTTGCACACCACAAAATACAACTAATGGAATACTGCTAATATTAAATGCACGAGCCAAATCTTGTTCTACTTGTGTATCTACTTTATAAAAATTTACTTTGCCTGCATATTCCAATGCCAATTCATCGAGAATAGGAGCTATCATTTTGCATGGACGACACCAGTCTGCATAAAAATCAATTACACAGGGTTTGTCGCCACGAAATACCCATGCTTGCGGATTGGCTTCGTAGTTGTAAATTAATTCTTTAAATTCCGCAGTACTTATTTTTACAACTTTACCGTAATGTTCACCTTTTGTAGGATCCGAAACAGTTGATTGTTGTGTAGAGTCTTGCGATGTTTGCTTAGAATCATCGGCATTTTTTTGAGTATTCCCACATGCAAACAACATCGTAGGAATTAATAGAAGAAGTGCAATATTTTTTCTCATTGTGTATAATTTTTTTTACAAATATAATGCATATCGTTTTAATATCACTATATTTGTGTAATTATTTTTCAAATTGTTAATAAATTTATCGTTTTAGTCGCACTTTATGGCAGGACCTTTCAGTTCAATTACAGAAAAAGATTTTGAGCAGCGATTTGCAAGCGAAGAATCGTGTTTGCAGTATTTAGCAGAAACAAAATGGCAGCAAGGGTATACCTGTAGACGATGCGGGCATACCAATTATTGTACGGGCAAGCAAGCACACTCGCGGCGATGTACCAAATGCAAACACGACGAATCGGCAAAAGTAGGTACAATGTTCGAAGGCTGTCGATTTCCTCTTCCCAAAGCATTTTATATTGCATATATTGTATGCAATGCCAAAGAAATTTCATCGCACGAATTATCTCAAAAACTCGAATTACGACAAATGACTTGCTGGAGTTTCAAGAAAAAACTTTTAGAATGTGTGCAAAGTCAAGGCGATATAAGTACTGACAAAAAAATTGAAATAGAGCGGATTATATTGCAGACGTTGTAGAAGTGTATTTATTACTGTAGCTATAATATTTTATAAGAAGGAATTTGTAAATCATAATCATTTAAATCCTGAATAAAAAAAAGAATATGAAAAAAAATAAATCAGATTTTATTTTATTCAAAACCGAAGATGAGAAAATTTCTGTAGATGTGCGGTTTGAGGATGAAACAGTGTGGTTGTCGCAGGAGCAAATGGCTCAACTTTTTGGCAAAGCACGAACTACTATTACCGAACACATTAAAAACATTTTTAAAGAGGGAGAGTTGCACGAAGAACTGGTATGTCGGAATTTCCGACATACCAAGCAACATGGTGCTATTGAAGGGAAAACACAGGAAATTTCGGTAAAATTATATAATCTCGATGTAATTATTTCTGTGGGCTATCGTGTAAAATCTCTGCGTGGAACCCAATTTCGTATGTGGGCAACCAAACGTCTTAATGAATATATTCGCAAAGGTTTTACCATGGACGACGAACGCCTCAAAAATTTGGGTGGTGATGGTTATTGGAAAGAGTTATTGCAACGTATACGCGACATTCGTGCATCCGAAAAAGTGTTTTATCGTCAGGTGCTCGATATTTATGCAACCAGTATCGATTATGATCCCCAAGCAGAGATTTCAATTGATTTTTTTAAAAAGGTTCAAAACAAAATACATTATGCTGTACATGGTCAAACCGCAGCCGAAGTTATTTTCAACCGTGCCGATGCGGAAAAAGAATTTATGGGATTAATGACTTTTCCCGGTAATCGTCCTTATTTAAAAGATATTGTAATAGCAAAAAATTATTTAGATGAAAAAGAGCTTCGTTCTTTGGGGCAAATAGTTTCCGGATATTTAGATTTTGCTGAGCGTCAAGCCGAAAGAGAACAAACAATGACAATGAAAGATTGGTCGGAACATTTGGATAGAATTCTTACTATGAGCGGCGAAAGGCTGTTGCAGGGTGCTGGTTCAATAAGCCATGATACCGCTATTGAAAAGGCTAACGAAGAATATAAGAAATACCAGCAAATGACACTGAGCGAAGTAGAAAAGAATTATTTAGAAAGTTTAAAAATATTGGAAAGTAAAACAAAAAAACAAAATATGTAATCTATACGCTACTCCCAAAAATGAATTTCTTCGATAAAAAATTGAAATAGAGCGGATTATATTGCAGACGTTGTAGGTATATAACGTTATATACTATCATTACAATAATATTAAGCCCTATAATTACTATTGATAATTTGTTACTTTTTTCGGTAATAATACAATGAATCTGAATAATCATAGCGGATTATACCGTCCTTATATGAGTAATAGATAGTTTTTGGAATTGTATCAGTGCTATTATATCTCTCTAGTTTAAATACATCAGTATAGGTTGTTACATCGATTTTAAATGTTTTTGGAGTATCATTTTGATATATTGTTTGATAATATTGGCTTTCTGATGAAATTCTAATCGACTCACCTTGTTGTATAGAGAATGAATTTCTAATTTTTGAAAGATTAATAGAATTATAATCACATGAAATAAACTCATGATAATATTTTTTATCATGAACAATATATTCATCTGTTCTTTTAATTACGAATGTGTCTATAGTATTGTTCAAATTAGAATAAAATAGAATCGTGTCATTTGTTTCTAATAACGGCTTTTTATCGTCAGTTATATCATAGTATACAATTTCATCACATGAAATGCATAGAAATAGAAAGGGTAAAAGTTTAAAGAGTTGTTTCATAGTTAAATAATTGAGATTCTCCAGCATATTTCATTTTTCACTCCTTCAACCTCCAAATTCTACGCGTACCATCTTTATATACAGTTGTGTATTGTATCAGTTTTATAACAGTGTCAGTTATAAAATAAAAATTATTATATGCAAATGTTGAATCTTTGCTCACTGTATAATTCCATATTTCACTACCTACAGTATCTACATTACTATAAAAACAAAGTGCTTT
>ENA-UOWE01004223-UOWE01004223.1-activated-sludge-metagenome-genome-assembly--contig:-NODE-4223-length-14020-cov-4.226423_pt1 | contig 14020 bp, 11 predicted proteins | sample MGYA00249841_ERZ761562 | MGnify/ENA primary metagenome ERZ761562 (study PRJEB28883, sample SAMN05720200) | activated sludge metagenome | isolation source: Anaerobic digester | place: Japan... | reverse complement strand
CCAGTTCAACCTCGCGAATGTCATGAATGGCGCGCATGCGGAGATGGATCCTGTCCAGGACCTGGCGCTGGTAGCGCATGGTTGTGCCGGTTTCGGCACCTCCCCCCGCATCAACCCACACATCAGCGCGAGTAGGCTTTTTCTGCTTAAAGACCTCACAGCTGATACTGCGAATCTCAGCCCAGGTCTGTGGCAATTCCTTCTCGGGCATAGTCACCTTTCATGTCGCCAAGGATCCCAGGGGGGCTGGCCGCAGCACCGCCGGTTTGCACCAGGCTGCACAGCGGCAGGCACCCCCTGGTTTCGATGGACGACTTGTCCCGCCGTTGGGTCAAACGGGACCGGTCAACTCGACCCCATGGAGCCGGGTCGGGTCAGGCTACTGCTCTACGTACTCGTCGGCGTTGGCCGCGGTCACGATGGCGGTGGGGGTGCGGATTTCCTTCGGCACCTTCTCGCCGTTCAAGAACTTGATCATCGCGGCGACGGACCAGTAGGCCTGCTTCTGCGGGGCCTGAGAGATGGTAAAGTCGATGTCGCCAGCCTTGAGGGCCTTGACGATGTCGGGATAAACATCGACGCCACCCAGCACGATCTTGTCGTTCGGGATGTTGGCGGACTTGACTGCCTCAACGGCACCGAGCACCATTTCGCCTGATGCGCCGATGACGGCGTTCAGGTCGGGCCAGCGCTGCAGCGTGTTCTCAGTGACCTGCATGCCTTCGAGGCGGCGCCAGTGAGCGGTCTGGGAAGCGACCTCGATGTTCGGGTACTTGGTGAGATAGTCATTCATGCCCTTGCGGCGGTCGTCAGCCGTCTGCTGGCCAGGAAAACCCTCCAGGATCAGAATGCGGCCCTTTTCGCCGATGGCCTGCACGGCACCTTCGGCCACGGTCTTGCCGACCAGAATGTTGTCCGCTCCGATGTAGCAGACATAGTCGCCGCCGCTGCCACGCGTGTTGTCATAGATCACGGGAATCTTGGCCGCGTTCAGCTTTTGGATAGCGGTGGCGATGGCGGTGGTGTTGGCGGGGGCGATGACCACGCCGTCGACGCCCTTGGTGATGAGGTCTTCGACGATACGGATCTGCTCTTCTACGTTGTCGGGGTTGCTCGGGGCAAGCACGGTTACTTCGACGCCAAAGTCCTCACCGGCCTTGAGCGCCCACCGCTGGTGGGTCAGCCAGAAAGGATTGGTAAAGTTCTTGAGGACGACGGCGATCTTGTACTTCTTGGCTGGCTTGACCGTCGGGTCAAAGTCATACACGGGGGTCAGGTCGACAACCGGAAGAGGCGTGGCGGTTACAACGACGACCTTCTCTTTCTCAACTTCCTTGATGATGGTCACGGGAGTGGGAGTGGCGGCGGGCGAGCAGGATGCCAGGGCGCCCAGGGCCATCAACACACTCAGGAGCAACAACACTGACTTGGTGAAGCGTGACATAGCGAGATCTCCTCCTGTCTTGAATGTGGCAATTCGCGAACCAGCAACTGCGAGTCACCTCATTGTGTCCGTTGTCTTGCTGCGCACCTCCCTCCACGGGCATAAGCCAGTCTCAGCATGCGCCAGGACTGAGCTGTCTGTACTATTCTTGGCCGATCAAACGCCGGCTCCACTGGTCGAGGAGTACGGCACCCAGAATGACAAGGCCCTGGACAACGCTCTGCCAGTTTGAAGACAGGCCCATCAAGTTCATGGCATTACCGATGAGGGTCATGATGAGTGCTCCGATGACCGTGCCAAAGATACCACCCTGACCACCCCGGAGCGAAGCGCCGCCAACGACGACGGCGGCGATGGCTGGCAGGAGCTGCTGGTCCGACATGCCTGCTTCCCCAGAGTTGAGCAGCGACGCCATCAGAATGCCAGAAAAGCCCGCGTAGAGTCCGCTGAGGATATGGGCCTGCATCAGCACGCGCCGTGTGTCAATACCGGACAGACGGGCAGCCTCGCGGTTCGCGCCGGTGGCATAGAGGCGCCGCCCGAAAGTGGTCCGGTTCAGGATGAACCAGGTTAGAAGCCACACGATCACCAGGAGAAAGATGGGCACAGGGATCCCCGCCACGCGCCCGATGCCAAAGAAACGAAAGCTGCGCTCGAAACCATAGATGTTGTAGCCGCCCAGCATGACCACGGCAAACCCGATGGCCATCCACTGGGTGCCATAGGTGGCGACAAAGGTAGGCAGGCCAATGTAGGCGCGCATCAGCCCGTTGGCACTGCCCGAGACTGCACCCACCGCCAGTCCGGCCGCCATGGCCAGAGGAACAGGTACGTGGGCTCGGTCCAACAGCCAGGCGGTCATAATGGCGGCCAGCGTGGCCACCGTGCCCATCGACAGATCGATGCCGCCGGTGAGCACAATGATCGTCTGGCCGATGGCGAGGATGGCCAGCAGGCTGGCGGAGCGAAGTACATTGAGCAGGTTGGCCGTACGGAAGAACTCGGGTGCGACAAAGGCCATGAACACGCACAGCAGTGCCAGCATGAACAGCCGAGAGAAGCGGGTGACGAAATCGGCCAAGAGCGGCCGCGCCTCGATTCGGGCTGACATTGTCTTTTCCATCTACAGTCCCTCCTGGCGCCGCTTCATAACCACGTCAAAGATGATGGCCACAATCAACACGATGCCGAGGATCAGGGCCTGATACACCGGCCTGATGCCGATGACATTCAGCCCATTGCGCACCACCGCCAGCAGCAGCACTCCAAGGACCGTGCCCTTGATGCCGCCGCGTCCCTTTTCAAATGACGTTCCTCCGATGATGGTGGCGGCGATGGCATCAAACTCCCAGCGCAGGCCGATAGTTGGTTCGGCAGCGTGCAGGCGCGCCGCCATGAGCACTCCGGCGACCCCGCCCAGACCGCCGGCCATGAAGTAGGTCATGAGCTTCCACAAAGCGGTGTTCACTCCGGAGAGCCCCGAGCCTATTTCGTTGCCGCCAAGGGCAAAGATATAGTGACCGAATGGCGTGTGGTAGAGGATCAGGTACACAGCGCCAAAGGCCAAAGCAGCTACCACGATGGGCATCGGGAGCAAGCCGAAAAGACGCCCGCTGCCGAAAAACACAAAGGCGGCAGGATCCGCGTAGACCGAGGATGCTTTCGTGAGGACCACTGCCGCTCCGGCGCCCAGGCCCGACATGCCGAGCGTAGCGATAAACGGAGGCAGGCGACCACGGGCGATCAGCAACCCGGTGATGGCGCCGCAGAAGAACCCTGAGGCGACGCCGGCCAACATGGCCAGAACTGGCGTGACTCCGCGGGTCATCAGGAGGACCGCGACCACGCCCCCCAGAGTGAGGATAGAACCGAGCGAGAGATCAATGCCTTCGGTAAGGATCACGCAGGTGGCACCCAGTGAGAGCACCAGCAGCACAGAACCCTGAACGGCGATGTTGAGAAAGTTGGAGATGGTAAAGAAGTGGCCCCGACTGGCGATGGCGAACCAGACCACGATGATGCCCAGCACCCAGAGCACCGGCGGCACCCGGTCGTACCACTTCTTCTGCAGGGGTTTGCAGGTCTGCTCCACGCTACGCCTCCTGTCCTGGCTGTGCTGCCGCTACACCCGGTGAGGCGCTGCCCCCCGACACGACCGATGGAGCCGCCTGGGCCTGACCCATAGCGCAGGCAATGACGCGTTCTGCCCTGGCCTCTTCGCGACAGAATTCACCTACGACCTGACCCTCGTGCATTACATACACGCGGTCACTCATGCCCAGAACCTCCGGCAAGTCCGAAGACACCATCAATACGGCTGCCCCCTGAGCCACGAGTTGATCCATAAAGTCATGGATTTCGGCCTTGGCTCCCACGTCAATGCCGCGCGTGGGTTCGTCGAATATCAGCAGTCTGGACTCGGTGGCCAGCCATTTGGCCATCACCACCTTCTGCTGGGTGCCGCCGCTCAAGAACTGCGTCAACCGTTTCTGCGAAGGCGTCGCGATGCGCAGGTCCCGAATGTACTTGTCGACGACGTTTCGTTCCTTGTTGAGGTCGACCACGGAGCGAGGAAACAGTCGGCGCAGGCTGGCCATGACAATGTTCTCGGCGACAGAGAGCTTGAGTGCCAGTCCGGTGAGCTTGCGATCCTCGGGCAGCAGGCCGACTCCCTGTTCGACCAACTGCGTGGGAGACGACCCGGTGACGCGCTTGCCGAACACGAACACTTCGCCGCAGTCGATGGGATCGGCACCAAAGATGGCCCGAACCAGCTCGGTGCGGCCCGAGCCCACCAGCCCGGCCAGGCCAACGATCTCGCCGCGGCGTACTGTCAGGTCAATGCCCTTGATGCCGTTGCGGGCTGAGGTGAGGTTCTCAACACGCAGAGCCTCCTCGCCCGGACACTGGTAGGTTCGCGGAAACAGGTCGCTGATCTCTCGACCGACCATCATCTGTACCATCTGGTCGATGGTGAGATCTCTGATGCTCCTGGTATCAACCAGTTGGCCATCACGCAAGACCGTTACCCGGTCGCCCACTTCGTGGACTTCGTTCAGGCGGTGAGAGATGTAGACAATGCCCATTCCGCGCTCGCGCAGCCGCCTGATCATCGCAAACAGCTTGTCAATCTCGCGGTCGGTCAGGGTGGCCGTGGGCTCGTCCATGATCAACACCTGGGCGTCGATGGAGAGCGCCTTGGCCACCTCGACCATCTGCTGCTGGGCCACACCGAGGTCGGCCACGATGCTGGTGGGATCCACATCCATGTTGAGCGAGCCCAGCACCTGTCGGCTCTTGTCCTGCATCGCCTGGTGGTCCACCATGAAGCCAAGCGGTGGCTTTCTTCGGGGATAGCGGCCCAGGTAGATGTTCTGAGCGACGTTGAGGTAAGGCACCAGGTTGAACTCCTGGTAAATGGTGCTAATTCCGAGCTGCTGGGCATGAGCCGGGCTGTTGATGCGAACCTTCTGACCCTTGATCTCGATCTCGCCCGAATCAGGCATATAAGCGCCAGCCAGCACCTTCATGAGCGTGGACTTGCCGGCACCATTCTCACCCAGCAAGACGTGCACCTCTCCGGGGAAGAGGTCAAAGCTCACGTTCTGAAGGGCGCGCACTCCCGGGAACGTCTTGGTGATGTTCAGCAGCCTTACCAGCGGAGCTGTCGACATAATCACATCCTCCTGAATGACGAACAGGGAGATTACGCCTGGGGCTCGAGTACGACCTTGATGGCTCCATCGCGGCGATGGATGTAGGTGTCCAGCGCCTTGTGAATCTCGCGCAGCGGGAAGCGATGGGTAACAATCCCTTCGGCGGAGAGCTTGCCGATGCGAAAGAGCTCCATGGCGCGAGCGCAGTTGGCTCGGCCCTCGCCTCGCACTCCAGCGGCGCGCATATCATCGAGGACGAACTTTTTGATGTTGATCAGAGCGGGCTTGAGCGGATCGCCGATGAAGGAGATGCGCCCGCCCTTGGCTGCCATCTCGATGGACTGAGCAGCGGCGAGCGGGTCGCCCGTTACCTCGATGACCAGATTGGCGCCCAGCCCGCCCGTTTCGCGCCTGACAATGGCCACGGGGTCTTCCCTGGTCACATCAATGATCACGTCGGCTCCATAGCGCTTGCCTACGGCAAGGCGCTCCGGGCGAGTGCCGGTGAGAAAGACCTTGGAGGCGCCCAGGGCCTTGACAATCTGCAGCGCCATCAGGCCCATCGGACCGGGCCCGAGCACCGCCACTGTTTCGCCGGCCATAAAGCCGCCGACGTTCTCGATGGCGAACATGGCGCACCCGGCAGTCGTTGCGAGAGCGGCGCCCCAGAAAGGCAGCGACTCGGGAACGGGATAGAGGGTGTTGATGTGGTTGACAACGTACTGGGCATAGCCGCCGTTGGTGGTAAAGCCGTAGTGGCGATGACCCGTCTCCATCTTGCCATAGTTGAGGCAACTGGTGTATTGACCGCGCATGCAGTTGACGCACTTGCCACAGCCCTTGTGTGCTTCGACGGCGACTCGGTCGCCGACTTGCCAATGGCCGACCGTGTCGCCCACGGCGACGATCTCGCCGGCGTACTCGTGGCCCGGGGTGAACTCGCCGTAGCGCAAGGGATAAGGCCAGTCGGCGCTGATCACCTTGGGGTCCGTGCCGCAGATGGCGCAGGCCTGCACCTTGAGCAGGACTTCTTCTGGTCCTGGTCTGGGCACCGGGACCTCTCGCAGGCGCAGGTCGTTCGGCCCATAGAGTACCGCTGCGGTCATCGTGTCGGGAATCGCCATGTCTCTGCTCCTTCGTCTACTGAGATGGTTTGTTGCGGCCGCTCATGTTGGCCAGTTCCGGCTCGGCCTCTTCCACCTGCTCCGGCTGCGCCTCGCCCAGTGACCGCGCCACAGCGATCACGGTGCGCGCGTTGTTCTCCTGATGCAGTCGGGCGATGCGCTCCGCCTCTTCGGCCTGGCCGGCGATGACTGCCGCGGCGATGGCCCTGTGCTCGCGGACGATCTCTTCAGCCCGGCCGGGCCAGGTGGTGGTGAGACCACGGTAGCGAGCTGTGCTCGCGTAGAGCGTCGAGATGTAGCGGTGCAGCAGTGGCGACTGGGCGGCAGTGAAGATGATGTCGTGAAAGGGGAGATTCAGAGTGGTGATCACGTGGTCGTGCCCCTTGTCGAGTTCGGACTGCATCTCCTCGACTCGCGTGTTCAGGGCGTCGACTTCCTCTGACGACAGTCTCCCTGCGGCCAGGCGGGCGGCCAGCCCTTCGAGCACTGCGCGGATGCGGTAGAGTTCTTCGATCTCCTCTACCGGCAGCTTGGACACAACAAAGCCCTTGTGCGGCGCAGCAGTGATCAGTCCATCGGACTCGAGCCGCCACATCGCCTCCCGCACCGGGGTTCGACTGGTGCCATAACGGGCGGCGATCTCGTTGAGGTCAAGCCTCTCGCCCGGCAGGTGGCGACCGGAGACGATTTCGTCGTACAACTGCGTGTAGACGATATCCTGCTTGGTCTTGTACTGCACGGATGGTGTGTTTGTGGCCATTTTCGCCTCCAACCCGACAACGGCGCCGTTGCCGGCCAGGACTAGCTCTCCGCTTCGATGACAACCTTCATCGCCCCTTCGCGGCGATTGACAAAGGTGTCCAGGGCCTTGGCAAAGTCACGCAAAGGATACACATGGCTAATTAATGGCTTGAGTGCCAGCTTGCCAGCCTGGACAAAACTCAGAACCTGAGTGTAGGTGTTGGGATCTGCCTTGACCCCGTAAAGCGTCAACTGCTTGTAACCCACGTCCTGCATGGGCACGGTCCTGTCTGGAGGGACAAAGAACGCCAGAAGAACCACCTTACCGCCAAATCGGGTCATCTTGATGGCATAGGTCGGTCCCTGTTCAGCTCCGGCCGATTCAACGCTGATGTCGACTCCGCGCCCTTCGGTCAGCTCCAGCACCTGCTCAATGGCTTTGCCTTCCAGTGAATCTACCAGGTCATCCGCGCCAACGCTCGGGCCATCTCAAGGCGCGCTCCCTTCCGTCCCACGCAGATCACGCGGGTCGCGCCCATGGCTTTGAGAAGTTGAATCGCGCAGAGGCCGATAGCTCCTGGGCCGATCACCAAACCGGTCGAGGCTGGCTCTACGCCGGCGAGTCGCAGACCGTGCAAGGCCACGCCAGCGCTGCCAACCATGGTCCCTTCTACGTAGCTGATGCTGTCCGGGAGATGGTGGAGGGCTCTCGCTGCGACTACCATGTAGTCGGCGTAGCTGCCCTGGGACTTGAATCCGTAATGCCGATGTCCGGTGTCAGGCTGGCCATAGTTGTCGCACATGTTGTAGTTCCCGGTAAGACACTGGCGGCAATTGCCGCAGCCCTTGTGAGGTTCGCCGACCACTCGATCACCCAGCTTCCAACCCGTGACCGCTTCGCCGAGCTCGACGATCTGACCCGACCACTCGTGTCCGGCGATGAATGGGTAGCTCGGCGGCCAACCGGGAATCTTGCCGTCGATTACCTTGGGATCGGTGCCGCAGATGGAAGTGGCCATCACGCGACACAGAACTTCGTCAGGTCCCGGGTGAGGAATCGGGACCTTCTGGATTTCAAAACGATGCGGTTCGAGCAGAACCAGGGCTTGCATGGTCTTGCCTGGCTTGCGAAGGTATGTCTTGTTCGGCATTGTGTCTTCTCCTTTGGTGTGCTGGGTCAGCGTTCGCTACGAGTACCAGCTGTGTTCGACCGCGCAATCGAAGCAGGCAACAACATTCTCCGGCGGCACATCTCTCTGGATGTTCTGCACCGCTGCGAACACAAAGCCGCCACCGGGCTTGAAATCGTTCATGCGGTGGATCACTTCGGCACGCACTTCATCAGGCGTTCCAAAGGGGAGCACTTTCTGCGTGTCCACGCCACCACCCCAGAACGTGATCTTGTCTCCGAACGTCGCCTTCAGTCGAGCTGTGTCCTGGAAGCTGGGGCAAGAGACTTGGACCGGATTCCAGGCATCGAAGCCGTTCTCTGCAAAGTCATTTAGGTACTGCCAGACGTCGCCGCAGCTATGGTAGAGAACCTTCACGTGAGGCGCTTTGCTCTTGATGAACGAGGCAATCCTCGCGTGGGTAGGCTTGAACAACTCACGGTAGAGCGCTGGCCGGAACTGTGGACCCGTCTGGAAACCGATGTCGTCGGACATCAGTGCCACGTCGATGTATCGCCCCGCCGCGTCCAGAATCATGTCCCACTGTTGGAGGTGAAAGTCCTCGAGAATGGAGATGAGGGCGCGCACAAAGGGCTTGTCGGCAGCGATCTTCATGAACCAGTCCTCAAAACTGCACAAGAAAGCGCCCTGGGCGACCACACCCGTCGCACCGACTGGGTTCATGACCACACAATAGTCGGTGTCCTCGTGCAGGTGCTTCGCCTCGTCGGCGAGGCCGGCAATACGGCCCGGGTCGCGAGGGTTCGGGAATCTAGTACGCTCCAGATCAGCGAGGCTGCCTCCGCGGAGAGGGTTGCCGGCAGGATCATAATAGAAGCCTCCCGCTGGCTTAGCCTGGCGAACGCCCCATTCATCAACGAACCACGACGAACCGTCCGGCTCTGTGTGTAGCTCGAGTTTCCAGGCGTTGGGGCTGCGCACCCACAGCGGATAGCAGTCGACATCCCAGCGTCGCATGATGCGGGGGTCAGGTCGCACGCTCTGCGAGTTGATCGAAGTGAGGACAGGGCTGCCGCCGGCATACCCTAGGTGAGCCTTAAGCTTAGTCTCCGCGTCGATGTGAAGAGTGGTGAAGATGGGAACACCACCCAGGTCAATTGGCACCCGGTCCGCTTCTTGGTGCTCGAGGGCCCGCCGAACTCGCTCGCGGTGGGTCAGTTTTGTCTTGGTCATTGTTGTTTGCGCCTCCCTTCAGAATTGGTGAGCAGCTACAGGCCGCGAGGGTAGATAGACAAGAGCTCGTAGCCAGAGTGCGTCACGACCACGTTTTCCTCGATACGAACCCCGCCCCATCCTGGAATGTAGCAGTGCGGTTCTAGGGAGATAACCATCCACTCGGAGAGGAGCTCGTTGCTGGTGGGGTGGAGGGTCGGCGGCTCATGAAACTGGAGGCCTATTCCGTGTCCGGCATGGTGCACAAACCCCTCGGGGTAACCGTGCTTTTTGACGACCTCCCAAGCCAGGCGATTCAGTTCGCGTGCCGGCACGCCGGGCTTGATAGCCGTCAGCATCGTCTCCAGCGCCTCGTTCACGACTCCCCAGACGTCCTGGGATCTGGAATCAGGTTCACCCACGCACATGGTCCGGCTGAGGTCGCTGAAGTATCCATCGGCAAATGTGTCCAGTTCGATCAACACCACGTCACCCCGCTCAAGTGCTCGCGGACTCGAAATGAAATAGGGGTTCTCGCCCATCGCTGCATTGGGGCCGGATAATGCGTGGCAGAATCCACGCGCGCGGCGCAATCCCTTGTAGCCTACTCCACGACTGTAGATTCGGGCTTCAACCGCTGCAGATACCTCCGCATCCTTCAGCCCGGGGATCATAACCTCTCGCGCAGCAGCGTAGCCGTGGCAGGCGAGCTCATTGGCGAGGCGCATCATCTCGACTTCGGCCGGCGACTTGATGAGTCGGGCTGCCCTGAGCATATGGGATGCATCCTGGAGGTTGGCCTTCGGCAGGATGCAGCGTAGCATCTCAACACCCGACTCGGAGGGAACGCGGACTTCGGCGCCAATGTTGTTCGCAGCGACCAACTCAAACGAACCCTCATAACCTACTTGGGCGCCAGCGTCGTAACCTCGCTCCCTCCAGAGTGCGAGCAACATCTCGCCTAAGGAGCGGTTGGGGCTGGCCATTTGCTCGAGGTCGAAGTACTTGTACGGCCTGGCATCGGCTACCCAACCGTCAGCAACAAAGAGCTGCTCACCGTCGATATAGAACACGGTGGCATCGCCTTCGGCAGGCACGACGGCCATCGAAGCGCCGAAGACAGGCCAGTATCCGGTGGCATACAGCACGTTCTCAGGCAGGCGCAATATGAGGAAATCCAGACCGGCCTGTTGCATATGCTCGTTCAAGCGGCGAATGCGTACCTCGTCACGTCCCCGATTCATGGTTTCCAATTCCTACCGTTTCCGAAGTGCATCGAGCGAGACAGCGCCGAGCAGGAGAACGCCTTTGGCCAGGATCTGCCAGAACGGTGGAACGTTTAGCAGGGCCATGCCGTTATTCAGGACGCCTATGATCATGACTCCGAACAGCGTGCCCCAAATGGAACCCTCGCCTCCGCGGAGGCTTGCGCCGCCCAGCAGCACAGCGGTGACCACATCAAGCTCGTAGCCGACACCGACGGAGGGCATAGCAGTGGCGGTCAAACCCACCAGCACCGTACCTGCGGCGGCGGCCGCCAGCCCGCTGAAGGCGAACACTCCCGTAATATACTTTTCAGTGTTGATACCGGCAAGCCGGGCAGCGACCGGATTTCCGCCAACAGCGTAGACATAACGCCCGAACACCGTGTAGCGAAGAGCAGCCCACATGCCTACATAGGCAGCGATCATTAGGATCACCGGGACGGGAATCCCCGCGATGCGCCCCACTCCGAACCACTCAAGACCCTGGCTTGAGACAAAGATTGCGTTGCCTGTGGTGTAGATGTATGCCGCCCCACGTACGATGTTTGACATGGCCAGCGTCACGATGAACGGGGCGATCTTGAGCTTGGTGACCACGACAGAGTTCAGCAGCCCGACGAGCAGACCTACGGCGAACGAAACGAGTAGTGCGAACCACCAGGGCTTGCCCTTCTGCATGATCAGCACGCCCTGGATACTACCTACCAAGGCCATCGTCGAGGCCGCGGACAGGTCAATGCCTCCCGATATGATGACCAGAGTCATCGCCACGCCGATAATGCCAATGATCGATACCGAGAGCAAGATATTGATCCAGTTGCCGGGCGTGAGAAAGTACTTGCTGGTAAGGCTGAAAGTAACCATCACCGCTACGGCGAACACCAGCAGTCCCGCATCCAGTAACCTGCGGGCGAAGGTCTTGCCTGTCTTGGCTGCTGTGGCTGCGCTGGTGGTTCTAGACTCGGCGATGCTCATGCCTGTTGCCCTCCCTCTATTCCGACAGCGCACGACATCAGATGGTGCTTGGTGACTTCGGCTCGTCGGTAGGGTCCAACCATGCGACCCTCGCACATCACATACACACGGTCGGCGACGCCAAGAACTTCCGGCATCTCGATGGAGATGATGACTACGCCTACTCCCTGCTCGCAGAGATCTTCCAGTAGCCGGTAGATCTCCACTTTGGCGCCCACGTCGACGCCACGTGTTGGCTGATCTAGCACCAACACACGCGATTGGTTGGCGAGCCAACGCGCGATGATCACTTTCTGCTGGTTGCCCCCGCTGAGAAAGCGGATTTGCTGCGACATGCCGGCGCGCTTAACATTGAGTCGATCTGCCCAACGCGTGGCTTCGTGATCCTCCAGCTGCATACGGACAAGACCGGACCGCGCATAACGGGGCAGGGCCGCGAGGGTTAGGTTGGTCTTGACTCCCAGTTGGCCGACCAGTCCGCCGGTCTTGCGGTCTTCTGGCACGAGTCCGATGCCCGCTTGGCGCGCTTCAGAGGTTGAAGTTAGTTTGAGCGGGCTGCCTTCGAGAACCACGGTGCCGCTGGTGATAGGGATGACCCCGAAGAGGGCCTGCGCTAACTCACTTTGGCCCGCTCCGAGGAGTCCAAAGATGGCGACGATCTCTCCCCGGTGTACCTCGAAACTCACGTGGCGAACTCGGTCGCCCGCTGCCGAAAGGTCTTTGACCTCGAGCAGTGTGGAACCCTGCGGGATTTGGCGCTTGGGGTACATCTCGGTCAATTCGCGGCCGACCATCAATTGCACCAGTGCGGACGGAGTGGTCGCACTCATGTCGAAGGTGCCGACTGTGCGTCCGTCTCGCAGTACGGTGACGCGGTTCGCAAGCTTGAAGAGCTCGTCAATGCGGTGCGAGATGTAAATGATCGATACGCCGCGGTCGCGAAGGTAGCGGAGCAGCTTAAACAGGTGATCGGTCTCCTGATCGTTGAGGGCTGACGTGGGTTCGTCCATGATCAGGACAGTAGGTTCGCGGAGCAGCGCCTTGGCGATCTCAACAACCTGCTGTTGGGCAACCGATAGGTTGCGCACCAGGCGGTTCGGAGGAACGTCCTCCCCGAGGCGTTGGAGTACGTCTTGCGCCTGTTGTCGCATGGTGGTGGGGCTGATTGTTCCTGGGAGGCGTCCGCTGGGATAGGACCCAAGGCAGATGTTTTCTGCCACAGTCATGGTAGGCACCAGGTTGAATTCCTGGTAGATTACCCGAATGCCGAGGTTGCGCGAATCCGCGGGGCTGCGAAACCGCACGACATTGCCCTCGTATCGGATTTCTCCCTTGTCCGCGCCATAGTCGCCGGCAAGGATCTTGATCAGAGTGGATTTGCCTGCGCCATTCTCGCCCAAGAGTGCATGGATCTCGCCGGCGCGAAGCTCAAAGTCAACCTGATCAAGCGCCTGGGTTGCCCCGAAGCTCTTGCTCATCTGACTTGTACACAGACGGACACTTGGATCCACGGCACACCTCCTATCAGCGCATCGAGGCGGGCACCCGGGCTATCCGGATGCCCGCCTCAGTGCGACCTACTGCGGGTAGTAGGTATTGATGTTGTCGTGGGTGATGAAAATGGTCTTGGGCTCAATCACTGGCGGCGCCGTGACCTCGCCGTTCAGCATCTGGATGGCCAGGGGAACCAGATCCTCGCCCCACATCTCAGGGAAGAAGCTCGCGGTGCCAACAATGATGCTGTCGGCCTTGCGCAGCTCGGGGAAGATGCTCGGGTCGCCACCGGTCTGAGCAATGTAGACATCGCCGAGTCGGTTGGCGCCCTTGACTGCAGAGAGACAGGAGAGAGCCATCTGGTCCACATGCGTCCAGAGGATGATCTTCTCATTCGGGTGAGCGGTCAGGAAGTCGGCCACGACAGACCGACAGCGCTCCACATCTCCCTTGGTCGTGTCCTCGTAGATCTTGATGTTGGGGAAGACTGTCTTGGCTCCAGCCATGGCACCATTGGCTCTGGATTGGAACAAGGCACCGGATTCGGGATAGCCCATGACCAGCATTATGGGTTCCACGTTCCAATCGGCCTTGGCCTTTTCGGCTATGGCGCGGCCGCCGAGAGAGCCAGCCAACACATTGTCGACGCGGTACAGCGGGAAGCCGGTCATCGGGACCTGAATGGCAATACCTTGGATCCCGGCCGCGATGAGCTTCTGGCCAACGCGGGTGTTGATTTCCGTGTCCTGGTTGTACTGGAAGTAGAAATCGACCTTCTGGGTGATCGCGTTGTCGGCATTGATGTTAGCTTGCTGAGGGTCTTGCTTGTTATCCATTGAAATCACGGTTACGCCGTAGCGCTTGGCGACTGCTTCCACACCTTTGCGCACGAGCACCGAGAAACTGTTGGTCTCGTTCCAGTTGGCGAAAGCCAACACATAGGGCCTTTTCGCGGTGAGGTGGCCGACCGGTGCGAGTG
>ENA-UOWE01004220-UOWE01004220.1-activated-sludge-metagenome-genome-assembly--contig:-NODE-4220-length-14030-cov-4.313059_pt1 | contig 14030 bp, 10 predicted proteins | sample MGYA00249841_ERZ761562 | MGnify/ENA primary metagenome ERZ761562 (study PRJEB28883, sample SAMN05720200) | activated sludge metagenome | isolation source: Anaerobic digester | place: Japan... | reverse complement strand
TGGTCTTGAGACTTTTGATTTTGAACATTCTTTTTATTCTTCCCTTTTTTTTGATTGTTATAGCACCTTCGGAACATTGACCTATTCATGCCCCCAGCCCGTCGCACATGAGTTCGCTAATAAGCCTTACCTTTCCATCAATTATCTGAAGAGCCCCTTCGTGGCAGTTAGGAACGCACAAGCCACAACCTGTGCAAAGTTCTTCATCAATTCGTATAATATCCCTTAACATTATTTGTGAGTTGTTTTCACAAACAAAACAAACCTTTTAAAAAATTGTTCAGGATTTCTGTTAAATTTTTACAGCAACACAGGACTTGAAGGCAGCACAATCTGAAAACATGAGCCACTACCTTCATGGCTTTCAGCAGAAATATGTCCTTTATTAATCAGCATTAGTTCATGGCAAAGTTTCAGTCCTATGCCTGTACCTTTCTCATTCTCAGTGCCTGGTGTACTTATGATTTCAGTCGGATTGAAGAGGTTTTTCAGATGCTCCTCAGGGATGCCGGTTCCGTTGTCGCAAACTTTAACGGATAGAGTGTTCTCATTTTTGTTTTCCTTCACAAGAACGCTTACGATTCCTCCTGGATACGAGTATTTTATAGCGTTTGACAGAAGATTTCTTATTACGATATCAATCAAGTCTTTGTCGCAGTATGCCATTGAATTACCTTCCTGATTGAAACTGATGCTAATCTTTTTCCTGTTTGCCGTTTCTTTAAAAATACTGATATTGGTCTGGATCATCACAGCAAGGTCGTGCATGCCAGGTGAATATTTGATTTTATCTTCCTGTCCTCTGCCCCACACAAGCATGTTTTCAAGAAGAGCAATCACCATCTGGGCGTACTTTATGCTGGAATCTGCAAATTCCTCATATTTGTCTTTGAATTCTTTTTCTTTGAGCAGATTGAGAATATAAAGTATGTTTACAACCGGACTTCTCAGGTCGTGAGCAATAACTGAGAAGATTTTATTCTTGAAATTTATTGTTTCAGTCAGTCTCAGATTCTGAGCCTCTATCATGAGGTTCTTTTTTTCTATTTCTTTAGTTCTTAAAGTAAGTTCCCGGGTTCTTTCAGCAACAATATTTTCAAGATTCCTGTTTATTTTTTCGAGTTCAACCTGTAGTCTTTCTTTTTCGTAGAATGCTTTTATCCATTTGGAAAGAAGAAGGACCGACTGGGCAAACAGGAAGATAACCATTAAAAATGGCATAAGGTATCCAAATGAAGATTTGGTCATTCCTGCAGAAACAAAAATATCATGCAGGGCGCCGAAAGATATTATCAGAAATAGAATGAAATAAAATGCATCTGTTATATTTTTTTTCAGGATTCCTTTGAACGATGATATCAAAGCATGTGCTACAAGTGACACTATTCCAATATAAAGGATAAATACGCTGTAGCTGAATACTTTGACACTTGTAGCAAGTATGGCAATAATAGATGCTACAAATAGTACGGTAAGAGATTGTGAGAAAGCTTTGTTATATTTCGAGGGGTAGAGGTAGTAATTATACCATGCCCAACCGCCTAAAGCGAGAAATGAGCAAAGGTATTCATACCGTATGGTCCACGACCAGCTCACGTCGGTATAATCATAAATAAGGTATTCAGAAGTGAAAAAAGGTCTGATAGCGAGAAAGAGGAGGGTCAGGCTGTAAATTAGGAGAATTTTGTCTCTGGGGTAGAGCAGGAAGAATAGCATAAAAAACAGGGCAAAGCTTCCAAGTATGCCAACTGTAATATAATCGGCAGCCAATTTGCTGGCCACTGATTTCTGGACGTCTTTATAGGTTCCGAATACCATGGTTTGCCAGAACCCACCCCTGCGGTGGTGAAAGTTTGCTACGTTAATCAGAATACTTAATGTATCTGATGAAGAATTATATACTCTTAATCCAGGTCTGTATTCGGGTATGGTTGTCTCACTGGTTGTTCCGGGCTTGCCGTTTGAGTAAAGCAGGGAATCGTTTACCCAGAGTTCGAATGAAGAGTCGAAAACGGGAATGTCGAATGCATATGATGTTTCAGTGTTTTCTGGCAGAAGTATAACAAGGCGGTACGCTGCGTATCCGTATTTATTAACCGGTATTTCCCCGGAATAGCTTGTCCAGTAAGCAGGAACTTTTCCATATATGTCAGGCTGTGGCCTCTTTTCAGATGTTGTGAAATCAGAAGGATAAAGGAACCTGTTCCAGTAGAATTCCCATTCGCCGTTCAGGTTAACCTTTATCCTGTCACCAGGTTTATATTCTCTGAGATCAAGTACTCCCTTAACTGCAACAGGCTCTTTTCCGGCAATGCTAACATTTACCGGCAATACCAGGCATAAGACGAGATAGCCCTGGCATAACAGTAATATTTTTAACAGTTTATGAATATTATTTTAATCCTCTGTTTTCAAGTAAAGCATCTACACTTGGTTCTTTTCCTCTGAAAGCCAGATACATGTCATGCGGGTCCCTTGTACCGCCTCTTGAAAGTATCTCTTTTTCAAATCTTGATGCAACCTCTCTGTTAAAGATGTCACCAGTTTCCTTAAATGCCTGGAATGCATCACAGTCCAGTATTTCGCACCAGATATAACTGTAATAGCCTGCTGCATAACCGCCTGCCCAAATATGGTTGAAATATGTCGACCTGTACCTGGGTTTTATTTCAGGGATTAATCCGTATTTATCCAGAACTTTCTTTTCGAATTCTCTGATATTTAGTTCTACAGGTTCCTTAAGTATATGGTACTCCATATCAAGAAGTGAAGCGGCAAGGTATTCAACTGTAATAAAGCCCATATTGAATTTGCTTGCCTTATCAAGTTTATCAACAAGATCCTATGGAATTATTTCGCCTGTCTGATAATGTTTTGCATACACTTTGAGCACTTCAGGTTCCAGTACCCAGTGTTCCATTATCTGGGAAGGGAGTTCGACAAAGTCGCGAGGAACTGAGGTGCCTGACACCCCGGGATAGGTTGAATTTGAAAGAAGTTGATGGAGAGCATGACCGAATTCATGGAATAAAGTAGTTGCTTCTTCCACAGTAAGTAATGAAGGTTTGTCGCCTGAGGGAGGAGTTGAGTTGGTTACTATATAAACCACAGGTGTAACCATTTTTCCGTCGGGTTCTCTGTACTGCCCTCTGAATGCACCGCACCATGCTCCACCTCGTTTTGATTCACGAGGATAATTGTCAATATAAAGAACTCCCACATGCTTATTGTCTCTTGTAACTTCATATGTCTTTACGTCGGGGTGATATTTTGGAATGTTGTTTCTTTCCTTGAATTCGAGATTATAGAGGCGGTTGGCAACATAAAACATTCCTTTTATAACATTTTCCGTAAGAAAATATGGCCGTGTAGCTTCATCATTCAGGTCAAACTTTTCTTTTTTTATTTTTTCGGTATAGAACCACCAGTCCCACGGCTGAAGTTTGAACTTGCCTCCTTCCCTGTCTATAATCGCTTGCTGGGCTGCAGCTTCTGCCTTTGCGACCGGAAGTGCAGCATCCCAGATCTGCAGCAGCAACTCAAACACTTTTTCGGGTGTCTTTGCCATATTTCTTTCAAGCACGTATGAAGCATAATCTTCGTATCCAAGTAGTTTTGCCCTTTCAACTCTTAGTTTTGCCATACGTGCTATTATTGCTTTGTTATCGCGCTCATTATCATTATCGCCTTTCATGAAGTAAGCTGTAAAGAGTTTCTCTCTGAGGTCTCTGCGTTCAGAGTATTGCAGGAATGGAGTCATTGAAGGTACCTGAAGTGTAAATACATATTTACCGTCGAGCCCCATGCTTTTTGCCAGTGCAGCTGCCTGAGCCCTCACACCTTCCGGCAGACCAACCAGTTCTTCTTCTTTTTCCAGTACAAGCTTAAAGGCATTTGTCTCGGCAAGCAGATTCTCTCCGAAACGCACTGAAAGAAGCGATAGTTCCTCGTTTATTTTACGAAGTTTCTCTTTATCTTCCGGCGATAGTGCAGCGCCATTGCGGACAAACGACTTGTAAGTGTCATCCAGAATCTTCTTTTCTTCTTCGGTGAGATTAAATTTATCCCTGTTCTCATAAACCTGTTTTATTCTCTGAAAAAGGCTATCGTTCAGATTAATATCGTCACGGTGCCTGGCCATTAGCGGGGCAATCTCCTTATTTATTGCCTGCAGGGTGTCGTTGGTGTGGGCTGAATTTAGAGCCCCGAAAACCCGTGAAACCTCCCCAAGAAGCTTGCCGCTATATTCTAAAGCCTTTATGGTGTTTTCGAATGTAGGAGGTTCGGGATTGTTAATAATTTCCCTGATGACAGCCTTCTGCTCCTCAAAGCCCTTGAGATACGCAGGTTTGAAATGCTCTGCCTTTATTTTGTCAAATGGAGGAACTTCAAAGGGAGTATTATACTTCCTGTTTAAAAATGGATTCTCGTTCATAACTTTTTGCTTGCAGCCTGAAATAAGAAACGTTGCTATAACTGCCAGTAACAGAATTTTTTTCATAGGTTTCGATTTTTACGGGATGTTTTTTCAAATATAATGCATGTATTTAATTTAAAAGCAGGTAAAAATTATATCAGGCAAAAAAAATAAAAAAATACTACATTTATATTATTAATAATAAAGTAAAAAGGTGAAAAAGAATTTATTACTGGTTCCTTTTTTGCTTTTTCTTCTTGAATCAGCAGGGCAACAGCCGGAAATCATACTTAAAAAAGGATGGAACTTCGGGTTTTTACCAGCAGTTGCATATGATTCGGACCTTGGTATATATTACGGAATTATTATTAACCCATTTGATTATGGTGATGGTTCTGTTTACCCGGATTATCTGCAATCGGTTTTCCTTCAGGTATCAGGTTATTCAGGAGGTAGTTCAGAACATATACTTGAATATGTTTCATATTCACTTTTACCAAGCACCCGTTTTAGTACGGGCATAAAATACACAGGTTATAAAGCTTATCCCTTTTATGGATACAATGGCAATGAATCGTACTATAATGTTGATTGGGAGAATGATGAGAGTTCTGCTTACCGGACACGTATGTTTTACAGGCTGGCGAGAAAGAATTTCAGAATTTTGACAGATATACAGGATACTGTTGGAAATACGAATTATCAATGGCATTTAGGTTTCATGGCAAACTATTGCAGGACAGGTGCTGTTGATATAGTAAGAATGAATAAAAGACTTCCTGCCAGCAGGCAATTACCTGATACAGCCACTCTGTACGACAAGTACTGTGAGTGGGGACTTCTTGACGATGCTGAAAGAGACGGGGGTATAACCGGAACCCTTATGGCAGGTTTAATATATGATTCGAGAGACCGGCTTACATGTCCGGGAAAGGGAGTATTTTCAGAGGTTAACCTTTTGTGGATGCCTCCATTTCTGTGCGAGAAAAACTATTCATATCTCAAGTTCGGGTTAATACATCGTCAGTACATTACTCTTGTCACTCGCCGTTTGATTTTTGCATACAGGTTCTGGCTGAATGTCAATCTTGCAGGGGATCAACCTTTTTATACGCGTCAGCTGATAGCAGGTTTTCAGGGGAACGAAGGATATGGCGGCTATTCTACACTGAGAGGAGTGCTGATGCAGAGAATAGTGGCAGAAGGATTTATCCTTGGTACTGCAGAATTAAGGTCGCGCCTGGTAAATTTCAGGTTTATCAATCAGAACTGGTATATCGGGGCAGTAGCTTTTATTGATGCCGGACGTATTATAAAACCCGTAAGTCTTAACCTGTCAAATGTGCCGCAGGCCGATTATGAGATTTTTTTCAGACCATCCGACAGGTCTCTGCATAAATCGGCCGGAGGCGGACTTAAGCTTGCAATGAATGAAAACTTTGTTCTTTCTGCTGAATTTGCAGCACCTTTCGACAGGCAGGACGGAGTTTCGGGCCTTTATCTTGGACTTGGATATCAGTTTTAAACATTATACCATAAAAAAGAGGAAGGCGCCGGGCGGCGCCTTTTCTACCCTCCTGTCAAACTAAAACCTGATTGAATCTGCCGGTTGGCTGGTAGAGATGTAACTTAATGTCAACCAACATAAATACGCAAAAAACGAGCCAGTGTTGCATAAAAAATGTTAAAATTTTCATAAAAGTTACATACTATAAGATTGCGTTAAAATCAACCAGCAATATGAATTTAAAATACAACATATTAAAATAGTTTTTAACTTGCATCCTCATTTATCATGCAAACTGTGCTAGAAAAACTCAGATACAGTTTTATGTTGTGCCGTCTTGGCCGCAGACTCTATTGCTGCCTTATGTTCTACGGCTGTTAATCACTTTTTTCAGGCTTAATATCTCCACGCATAATTTTTCTGTTAGCACATGAAAGGTCTTGTTTTCAGTATAAAACGTTATTCAATACATGATGGTCCTGGCATCAGGGTGACTGTTTTCATGAAAGGTTGTCCGCTTTCGTGCTGGTGGTGCCATAACCCTGAAGGTATATCACCTGAACCTGAAGAAGTTAATGAGATAAAGCGAATAGGGAAGAAGGAGTTTTCTGTAAAAAAGATGGCAGGTGAATATTATGAACCGGAGGATATCGTTGCATTGATTGAAAGAGACAGAGTTTTCATAGAACGATCTGGAGGGGGCATTACTTTTTCAGGAGGAGAACCATTTATGCAGCCTGAATTTTTGCTTGAAACACTGAAAGTGTGCAGAAAAGCGGGGTTCCATACTGCTATTGACACATCAGGGCATTTTCCGTCGGAACTTCTTCCGGAAGTTTTACCATATACGTGCCTTTTTCTGTTCGACCTGAAACACCTGGATCCGGAAAAACACCAGAAATTTACAGGTGTTACAAATACACTTATTCTGAAGAATCTTCAGCTAATGCTGAAATCCGATGTCGAAATAATGCTGAGGATACCTGTTATTCCAGGAATTAATGATGATGAACAGCATCTTTTTGAGTTAAGAAAATACATTAGTGAAATAAAAACAGGCAGAATAAGGATGATTAATCTTTTACCTTACCATAAAATAGGTGCCTCAAAGTACAGGAGATTAAACCGTGAGGACAAAATGAAGGATTATAATACACCATCATCCGAAAGGATGAAGGAGTTGAAGGAATTTTTTTCCGCCACAGGTATAAAGGTTAAGATTGGAGGGTGATATAATTGTTAAATCTGAAAAAATTTTAGAAGCCATGACTGAACGAGTAAGAAAACTAAGGGAACAGAGTCTTAATGCTGAGGAGACTATTTCAGCCGAAAGGGCAATACTGATAACGCAATTTTACAAAAGTGATGAGGCCAGGGGTTTGTCGGCTCCGGTATTAAGAGCCAGAGCATTTGAATACCTGCTTCGCAACAAGCATATATGTATAAATGAAGGTGAATTGATTGTGGGTGAAAGAGGTCCTGCCCCTAAAGCTACACCCACCTATCCTGAGATATGTGTTCATAGCATTAAAGACCTTGAGATACTGAACAGCAGGCCTAAAGTATCATTCAAGGTAAGCAAAGAGGTTTTTGAAGTTTACGAAAAAGAGATTATCCCCTTCTGGAAAGGCAGGAGTAACCGCGACAGGATTATGAGTTTGATGACCCCTGAGTGGCTCGATGCATATGAAGCAGGAGTGTTTACAGAGTTTCAGGAGCAGCGGGCTCCCGGACATACGGTACTGGGATATAAGATGTTCAAAACTGGCTTTCTGCAGTTAAAAGAAGAGATAAAGGCAAGTATAGCTAAGATTGATTTTTACAATGACCCGGATGCACTGAGAAAGCTGGAGGAACTTAAAGCAATGGATATTGCATGTGATGCGATAATTATGTATGCCCGCCGTCATGCTGAAGAACTTGAAAAGATGGCTCAAAAGGAACCGAATCAAGGAAGAAAGAAAGAACTTGAAAAAATGGCGGCAATATGCCGCAAAGTGCCTGCCCATGCTCCAGAAACGGTACATGAAATGCTTCAGCACTACTGGTTCATCCACCTTGGAGTTATCACCGAACTAAATCCGTGGGACTCATTCAATCCCGGACGCCTTGACCAGCACCTGCTGCCTGTATTCAAAAATGATATTGAATCGGGGAATGCTTCCAGAGACGAGCTTTATGAACTGCTATGCTGTTTCTGGGTAAAGTTTAACAATCATCCTGCCCCTCCCAAAGTAGGAGTAACGGCACAGGAAAGCAATACTTATACCGACTTCTGCCTGATCAACCTTGGAGGTGTAAAGCCCGATGGCAGCGATGGAGTGAATGAAGTAACATATATGCTGCTTGATGTGATAAAAGAGATGAGGCTGGTGCAGCCAAGCTCAATGATTCAGGTAAGCAAAAAGTCGCCCGACAGGTTTGTTCACAAAGCCCTCGACATCATAAAAACAGGGTTCGGGCAGCCTTCGGTGTTCAATACCGATGCCATTATCCAGGAGCTTCTGCGACAGGGGAAGGATATTACCGATGCCCGTAACGGAGGTGCCTCAGGTTGCGTGGAGACAGGAGCCTTCGGGACAGAATGTTATTGGCTTACAGGTTACTTTAACATGCCAAAGGTTTTTGAAATTACAATTAACAACGGTATAGACCCACGCACTGGAAAGCAGATAGGTCTTAAAACCGGAGAGGTAGAGTCATTCAAGACCTTTGAAGAACTTGTTGAAGCCTTCAGGAAACAGGTGAACTATTTTATTGATATCAAGATACGAGGGAATAATGTGATCAGCAAGACATTTGCTGAGTTCCTTCCTGTACCATTCCTGTCTCTTCTTATAGAAGACTGCATAGCTAATGGCAAAGATTACAACAACGGAGGAGCCAGATACAATACTACTTATATTCAGGGAGTTGGGCTGGGAAGTATGGCTGACATACTTACTTCGGTCAGGTACAATATTTACGATAAAGGCAAATATTCATGGGAAGAGGTCAAGGAAGCGTTGCAGGCTGACTTTAAGGGGTTTGAGCAGATGCAGTACGATTTTCTGTACGAAACACCCAGATACGGTAATGATGATGATTATGCCGACAGGCATGCCGTAAAAGTTTTCGAGATATTTTATGATGCAGTGAATGGGAGACCCGATTTGCGGGGAGGAGTTCACAGAATAAATTTACTTCCGACCACTTCACATATTTATTTCGGAAGTGTGACAGGAGCTACACCCGACGGGCGTAATGCCAGGCAGCCCCTGTCGGAGGGAATTTCTCCAGTCCAGGGAGCTGACCATGAAGGTCCCACGGCAGTTATTAAGTCAGCGTCGAAGATTGATCACCTTAAGACAGGCGGGACATTGCTGAACCAGAGATTCTCACCTTCCTTCTTTAACGATGAAAACAGCTATGCAAACCTTACAGCACTTATAAGAAGTTATTTCAGCCTCGATGGACATCATATTCAGTTCAACGTGGTTTCAACAGAAACCCTGAGAGATGCACAGAAACATCCGGAAAAATATCGTGACCTGATTGTGCGCGTTGCAGGATACAGCGACTATTTCAACGATCTGGGTGAAGACCTGCAGAATGAAATAATACGGCGGACAGAGCACGAAGAAATTTAGCGGTTGCATAATAGCTTTCCCCGCTCCGGTACACTAAATCCGGTTCTGTCTTAAAGTCTTAAATCAGTTTCCTGAAAATATCAGGACTGTTTTTTCTGCTTATCCTTCACTTCGTTGAACACTGCTGTTGCAGTGGCTATGATTCCTCCTACATCAGTAAGGTTTGAAGGCAGGATAATCGTATTATTCTGTTTTGCAAGCTTTCCAAATTCGGTAAGGTATTGTTCAGCTATTCTGAGGTTCACTGCATTAAGTCCATTCTCTTCTGATATTGCCTGAGCAATTGCCCTCAGTCCGTTTGCTGTTGCCTTTGCTATCTGTTCTATCTCTGAGGCTCGTCCGGCGGCTTCATTGATACGCCTTTGCATTTCACCTTCCGATTTTTTGATAAGTTCCTGCTTCTCGCCTTCAGCAACATTTATTTTTGCCTGCTTCGTACCTTCTGATTCGGCTATGATAGCTCTCTTTTCCCTTTCAGCCCTCATCTGCTTCTCCATGGCGTCCCTTATGCTTTGCGGCGGAGAAATATTCTTTACTTCATAACGTGTTACCTTTACACCCCACGGTTCACTCGCTTTATCCACCGCCTCAACAATGGCATTGTTTATTGCTTCCCTTTCCTCGAAAGTTTTGTCTAGCTCCAGCTTGCCTATGACACTTCTCATGGTTGTCTGGGCTATCTGTATTGAAGCAAATTTGTAATTGTCTATTCCGTACGATGCCTTCATCGGGTCAAGAACCTGAAGATAAAGAATACCATCAACCTCAACAGCAATGTTATCCTTTGTGATACATACCTGGGGTGCAACATCCATCGCCTGTTCTTTAAGGGTGTGCCTGTACCTTACTTTGTCGATGAAAGGAATGATAATCTGAAAGCCTGCTGTATAAGTTGCTTTGTATTTGCCGAGACGCTCTACAATTATAGCAGTTCTCTGTGGTACAATTTTTACCGCACTACTGATCAGAATGAATCCGAGAAGGATTAATCCGAGAAGAATGAATGTTGTGGTTGAAGCTAACATTGTTATTTATTTTTTGGTTTGACTTTAAGGTTGAAATTATCTTTACTGATGATTATTACTGTTTCACCTTCATCAATATCGGTATCAGATTCTGCCGTCCAGACCGTACCTTTAAATTCTACCTTGCCTTTTTTGCCCGGTTTAATTTCAGAGAGAGTTATGGCTTCTTTCCCGGTAAATTCATCTTCTATCAGATGGCTGTTGTCGTTTTTTCCATAAAAGAATTTCTTCTGGATCATACGCCGAAGCGCGACCAGTGATAGAACAGATGTTAATGCAAAAATCAGAATCTGAATATCAACACCGGGGTTAAAAAGAAGACATACAAATGCTGTTGTCCATGCTCCAACCCCAAAAAAGAAAATTACAAAACCGGGAAGTATGAGTTCCAGTAGAAACAGGATAAGTCCCAGTAAAAACCATAATAATTCGGGTGTTGAAAGAATAAAATTTATCATATTAAAGGTTGTTTTATCTAAATAAATTACAGCAATTCATAATGAGTAAAGATATAACAAAATGAGCAGGGATTACAGGTTATTAAAAATTTTTTTGTGAATTACAGGAAATTAATTTAAGGTAACAGATTTATTTATTAAGAGATCTGTTAATGTCTCTCATCCATTCTATTACTCTTCTTGAAAAGAAGTTGAGATTTTCGCATTCAACTTCACCTTCGGTTTTAACCGTTACCACTTTATATTCTGAGTCGCTCTCCGAGAAAATAAAACAGTAATAGCTCAGTGTTCCTGCTTTTGAAGCCCTGTGTCTGGTTCGCGGTGCAGAAACCTTACTTGCTGCGATATTATCGATATAGTTTACAAATTTTTTAAGTTCATTTTCGGGTATCTTTTGGCCTGAAGGAGTGCATGATGAGATATTCTCTTCTATTTCTGCCTGGGTAAGTATTTTATTCGAACCGGGGAAGTTCCATTTCTCGGGTTTATTGAAAGTCAGGACGTTGCCTTCATTGTCGATAATGAATCCGTAATGCTGAAAGCCAGAAGAATAATTCACATATTCATACTGAAAGAAGATTTTCTGACCTTCACTCACGACATGTATTTTTTTACATGCGGTGAAGAGTAATATGCTGATAATAAGCGTCGAATATTTTAGTAAGTTTTTCATTTCTGATTGATGCAAATATACAAAAATCGCGCCATACTCAATTTTTTATAGTAGAAGCAGGTTATTTAAATTTTTCAATAATTATAACGCATTCCTATGGAGAGATATTTTTTCAGAAAAGTATCTGAATAAATTTCCTGATTACAATTTTTTTTCGTAAATTATGGCAAAAGATTCTAGCGGGTTGTTTTATAATTACCCTGTATTTCTGCCGTTTTCAAATACGGGATAAGTGGTTGATAATAAACTTTTTAAATATTTCCCACTGAAGGGATATAAAATTTAAGGTTATGAAAAAAATATTCGATTACTTCGACCACCGTTACAGGGAATCGATAATGAGCAGGTCTGCCTCGCAGGATGGCCCTGTAATAACAATATCGAGGCAGACAGGATGTGATGCACGGCAGATTGCCGAGATGGTAGTTGATAACCTGAACAGGAAGTACTACACTAACAAATGGAAATGGATTGACAAGGACATAATCTACAAGGTTGCAGAAGAGCTTAATACGGATCCTAACCGTATAGAAAATTTTTACAAGGGTATTGAGCTTACAGATATTTCTGAAATGATAATGGCTTTTTCCGGAAATTTTGTCAGTGATTTAAGGGTAAAAAAGGCAATTAAAGATGTGGTTCTTTCCATGTGCAAGGAAGGTTATATTGTCTTTGTAGGTAGAGGTAGTGTGGCAATTGCACGCGATTTTCAGAATGCCCTTCATATAAGGCTTATTGCTCCATTCTACTGGAGGGTGGAGAACGTAATGAAAAAGAAAGAGATGGATATTGAGACAGCCGAAGAATATGTTGTTGACACTGACGAGAAAAGGTATAATCTCATTCTGAATTTCCTTGATAAAAAGCCATTGTCAATTGATTATCTTTTCGATGCAATTATCAATCGAAGCTCTTTTACAATTCAGGAAATAGCAGATTTTATTACTGCCATGTATGAGAAGAAGATTGCAAAGCGTTTAGCAGCAACTGTTTAGATCGCTTTTCTTCAGGCTAAATGCCAATAAGTCCTGCAACCTTCTGGATATGATCCCTCAGCCTCCTGTCGAGGCTCTTTTTATATGCTTCCCAATCGGTTATCGGGAACTTTGCTACTCCGGTATCCATTGCTGCTCGGGCAACAGCAGGAGATACAGTTGATATCAGTCTGGGATCCAGTGGTTTGGGGATTATATAATCCTTGCCGAATTTTAGTTCTTTCAGGTTATATGCTTTCAATACTTCAGGTATCACAGGTTCTTTGGCAAGGCTTGCCAGTGCTTGTGAAGCTGCAAGTTTCATTTCTTCATTAATGACTGAGGCTCTTACATCAAGTGCACCCCTGAAGATATATGGGAATCCGAGCACGTTATTTATCTGATTTGGGTAATCCGACCTTCCTGTTGCAAAGATAAGGTCGTTACGGGTTGCCATTGCATCTTCATAAGAAATTTCAGGGACAGGATTTGCCATTGCGAACACTATCGGATTGGGCGCCATCGAGGCAAGCATCTCCCTTGTAACGACATTGGCAACCGAAAGTCCCAGAAACATATCAGCCCCTTTCATGGCTTCAGCAAGAGTGTCAATATTTCTGTCAGTCACAAATTCCAACTTGTATTTGTTCAAGTCCTTTCGCTTTTTGTTCAATACCCCTTTACTATCGGTCATTACGATGTTTTCTTTTCTGACGCCAAGCGATACATAAAATTTTGTACAGGCAATAGCCCCGGCACCTGCTCCGCTTACAACCACTTTCAGGTCTTCTATATTTTTCCCTGTAATCTCGAGAGCATTCAGTAATCCTGCTCCTGAAATTATTGCTGTGCCATGCTGGTCATCATGGAAGACAGGGATGTCGAGCATCTCTATCAGTCGCTTTTCAATTTCAAAACATTCAGGAGCTTTAATATCCTCCAGGTTTATTCCTCCAAATGTGGGAGCAATTTTTGCACATATCTCAATCAGCTTTTCCGGATCTTTTTCGTCAATTTCAATATCGAAGACGTCAACATCGGCAAACACTTTGAAAAGCAGCCCTTTGCCTTCCATTACAGGTTTACCTGCCATTGCTCCTATGTCGCCAAGCCCAAGAACTGCCGTGCCATTCGATATCACTGCAACAAGATTGCCTTTGGCAGTATACTGGTAAACATCATCGGGGTTCTTCTCAATCTCGAGGCATGGAAAAGCAACACCGGGGGTGTAAGCCAGACTGAGGTCGAACTGGGTTCCGTATGGTTTTGTGGGAATTACCTCAAGTTTTCCCTTCCGTCCCCTGCTATGATACAGAAGAGCATCTTCCTTTGTGACTTTAGGCATAT
>ENA-UOWE01004218-UOWE01004218.1-activated-sludge-metagenome-genome-assembly--contig:-NODE-4218-length-14032-cov-5.630464_pt1 | contig 14032 bp, 12 predicted proteins | sample MGYA00249841_ERZ761562 | MGnify/ENA primary metagenome ERZ761562 (study PRJEB28883, sample SAMN05720200) | activated sludge metagenome | isolation source: Anaerobic digester | place: Japan... | reverse complement strand
GGCGCAGAACTCCGTAACCGTGGCGTGAAGACGATGTCAACGGAATACGGGACTCACGAACGCTCGCAAGTCCCGTATTGTCACATGGTGGAGCTGACGGGGATCGAACCCGTGACCTCATGTCTGCCAGACAGGCGCTCTCCCAGCTGAGCTACAGCCCCTGTTTCCCAAATAATGCCGCTAAAAAGATAGGCACGAAACCGGTGTGTGGCAAGTGAACACCATCCGGTTGACTACACCGCGCCCATCGTTTTCAGGTTCTCAAAGCTGATTTTCGCGCTCTCCAGCGGCGGGCGCTTGCACGAATCCTGCTCCACGATCAACCACTTCGATCCGGCTTCTTTGGCGACGGCGAAAATCGCGTCCCAGTCGAGGATCCCGTTGCCGATTTCCGCGAACGACTTCATATCGTCGTCCGCCATATCCTTGATATGCACCAGCGAAAGGCGGTTGGCGACCTTCTTCATGTACGTGGCCGGGTCAACGCCCGCATACTGCACCCAGTAGGTGTCGATCTCGGCGTGGAGTGCCTTCGGATCGCTGTTTTCATACAGAATGTCCAGGCCGTGCTTTCCGCCAAAGAGTTTGAACTCGTGGTTGTGGTTGTGGTAGGAAAGCTGAATGCCTTCCTTCAGCAGTTTCTGTCCGATCCCTGACAACAGAACGGCGGTGCGCTTCCACGCTTCGGCGTCCTCGGTGTAGGTGCCCGGAAGACCGGGGATGGTCACAAACGACGACCCGAGCGCCTTCACGTCTTCAACCGTCTTGTCAAATTCCTTCTCCAGCGGTTCGACGCCCCAGTGTCCGCCCGCGCGCTTCAGGCCGAGGTCATCCAGTATCTTTCCGAGTTCCTTCGGCGCAACCCCGTACATCCCTGCCAGTTCCACACCGGCGTACCCGATTTTGGCGACGGCTTTCAACGTGCCGACGAAGTCCTTGCTGCAGTCCTCGCGCAGCGTGTACATCTGAATCGCAATGGGAATTTTGGCCACGGTGAGGCTCCTTTTCCAATGGGGCCGGCGGTTCCGGCATTTTTTGCCGTACTCCGCGAGCAGTTTTTCATGCAACAAAGTATATCGCCTGCCCGCCACCGAACCAATTCCGCGGGTGGTGGCGCGGGAAAATCGCCACGCCGAAAAGCTCAGGCGAAGGCGCAGTGCGGCGGCGGATGGTTATTTGTTCGGGTTCACGGTGCGAAGCTCGGGAAGGTCGGGCTCTATGTGGACGACGATATTCGCCGGCCGCTTCATGGAAGATCGAATGGCTTCTTCCACCCGATCGGCAACCCTGTGCCCCTGAACCACGCTCAATGCCGGGTCAACCAGAATGTGTACGTCCACGAATATCTCCCGGCCGACAAGACGGCTGCGCAGGCGGTGAAACGCGCGGACCCCCTCCTCGCCCGAAATTGCCTGTTCCAGCGCGGCAACCGTTTCGACGTCCGCGCTTACGTCGAAAAGCTCCACCAGCGCGTCCACGCCGATTTTCAGCCCCACGCCGACCACCATGATTCCCACCACCACGCCGGCCGTCTGGTCACCGTGGCCCCACCCCATCATCCCGGCCACGGAACCGAACACCACGGCCAGCGCGCCGAGGGCGTCCGAACGGTGATGCCAGGCGTTGGCGAACACTGCGGCGCTGTTGCATGCCAGCGCCACCCGGCGCGTGATCCGGAAAAGCCATTCCTTGCCCACCACCGAAATGGCCGCAATCACGAGTACCCAGATGCCGGGGTAGGAGTGATGGCGGAGGTACATCTCCCGCCCTGCCACAAACGAAATCCGCGCGCCGACAAACACCAGCGCGAAGGCGATGAGCAGGGCACTGATCGTCTCGATCTTGCCGTGGCCGTACGGGTGGCGCTTATCCGCCGGCCGCAACCCCACGCGCGTTCCGACGATCACGAGGGCATCCGTGGCAAGGTCGGAAAGCGAGTGCACTCCGTCGGCAACCAGCGCGATGGAACCAAACGCCCACCCGGCAAGTATCTTTGCCAGAGTCATGATCACGTTCATCACGATGCCGATATTCGTGACACGCGTGATCGAAGCGGCCTCTTCGCGCATGCGTTCCGACGTCGTCAGCGATGAGCTTTTCGAAACCGGCATAAGCCCTGCTTTGTTGGGAACTGTTCTCCTGAGTCCGTATCGTTAAGTATCCAGAAGGCGCCGGCGAGCACCAAGTGCGGGTAATTGAACCGCGTGATCGAACGGACAGGGCTGCCGACCGGCGGCAGTGAGGCGTAATGCGGAAAGCGTTGATTTTTCTTGCGATAGCAATAGCAGGCGCTCTGGCCGTTGCCGGAACCCAATCGGTGCGACGCCTGTTTTCCGTTGCCCGCACCTTCCGGGAAGTCACATTCGAACGCGCCCACGCGGATACCCTGTCCCTTCCCGGCCTCGCGGCTTCGGTGGTGGGACAGAAGGTGCTCGCGGACCTTGGGCTCGATTCCGTCCAGCAGGAACACATCGCCCGGTTATACCGCAGGCTGCGCGAGAGCACCCCCGGCGATTCCGCCGCTCCGGTCGGATACTCGCCTGCCCGCCGCAGGGACCCGGCACCCGCTGCCGCCGATGCGCTCCGCGACAGCATCCGCGCCGTATTGACCCGGGAACAGTGGAAAAAGCTGCAGGATTCGCGTTCAACCGTCGCCACTCTCCGCAAGAACTGGACCGACTACCTCAGCGACCCGATGGTTCGCGACGTGATGGGGCAACTCGACCTCACGGCATCTCAGAAGGCGCAGATGAAGTCGCTGGCAAAGGTGTACACCGGCGATCTGGCGACGCTGCTGACAATCTCCGACCCGGTGGTCCGCCGCATGCGCGTGGAAGCCCTGTTTGACGACGGCTGGTCACAGGCGCGCCGTATTCTCACTCCGGATCAACAGGCCACCGTCGAGAACTACCTTGCCACCCATCGCGAGCAGATAGAAGCCGGCCTGCGGGGCCTCTGGCTGCAAGGCTTGTAATAAGTGGCGTCCGCCTGAATGGCCCCAGAACAAGTGCTAGCCAGAGCCGCGCCACCTGTCGTTCAGGGTCTTTGAGCCGACCGTTCCGATGCGACATCCAGGCCTGTACATCCGTCCCCTTGAACCGCGGGATATCGTTCCGGTTGCCCAACTCCTGGACGACTCGCTGCCACACGACCGCGTCACTCCCCGCTGGTTGAAAGAAAAGGCCTTCGCCGACCCGGATTACGACAGCGCGCTCACCCTCTGCGCCATTGACGGGGGTAATCTGGTGGGGTTCGCGCATGGCGTGGCGCGTCCATCCCATGCACCGGTGCGGGGATGGTTCAAATGGTTCGCCGTGGCGGAGACCCACCGCCGAACAGGCATCGCGACGAAACTCTTTGACCAGATCGAGCGGGTGATGGCGCGCCGGGGAGTTCGGTCGGTCAGTATCGCGGATTCAGTGCCCAATTACACCATGCCGGGTGTGGATCCACGGTACGCGGAGGCCCGCGTCTTCCTCGCGCAACGGGGGTACGTCGAAGGTGAACAGCGCGTGAACATGGCCTGTCCGTTAACCACGGCAGACTGGCGGACGGATGAGGAAGAGGACCGGCTGGCCGCACAGGGAGTGCGCGTCATCCGCGCCGCCCGAACGGATCTCTCCCACGCGCTCGAATTCGTCCGCACCCAGTTCCCCTCATGGACGCCCGAGGTCGCACACTGCTTTCTGCGTGAACCAATCAGCCTCCACCTTGCCGTTGAGGCCGCGGGTGTGGTCGGGTTTGCCGCGTACGACGCGAACAACCCCGGCATGGCATGGTTCGGTCCCATGGGCACCCATCCGGAAAAGCGCACGCGCGGTATCGGCGGCACGTTGCTGAAACGCTGTCTGCGCGATCTAACGGCACAGGGACACGCGGAAGCCATCATCCCCTGGGTGGGACCGGTGGTGTTCTACGAGAAAACCTGCGGCGCCGCGATCAGCCGGACGTTCGTGGCTGTTTCAAAACAACTGGTGGCAGAGCGAAGATAACGGCGAGAGATAAGCTGGTACCCCGGACTGGAATTGAACCAGCGACACCAGGTTTAGGAAACCTGTGCTCTATCCAACTGAGCTACCGGGGCACCGAAGTGGTCTATGGAAAAAGTACGGCCGGCGCCGCGGTATGGCAAGATCGGAACGCCGCGTAGTCCGCCGCGCCACATTTTCTACCCACCCCAGAAAAAACCGTACCCCGATTGAACCATTTTCGCGAAAACCCTTGACACGAAGACGACGCGTCGCCTCATCTCTCATGTGCCGGAATGGCGGCGGCCCTTTGCGTTGTCTCCGCGGCCCGCTGCGCCGTATTCTCATGAAGTGCAATCCATCCGCCTGTCCGCGGCTTTTTGAAGGGAAGGCATAGCCATGCAGGGAATCATGTATCTGGACGCGCTGGCGTCTTTCGGCAAAATGGGTCCCAAGGACGAGGAAGTGTCGTGGAAACTGGAGACACTCCTCGACGAAATGGCGTGGTGCGGCATTCACGGAGCGCTTGTGTACCACAATGTGGCGCGGGAGTATGACCCGGCGTACGGCAACCGGATGCTCATGGAGGCGATTTCCGGCAATCCGCGGCTGTTCCCCTGCTGGGTGGTGCTGCCGCATGATTGCGGGGAAATGCCTCCGCCGAAACGGCTTGTGAAAGAGATGCTGGCCGCCGGGGTGAGGGCCGTCCGTATGGCGCCGCGCTCGCAGAACTACCTGCTGGAGGAGTACGTCTGCGGTGAACTGCTCGATGCACTGGCGGGAGAGCAGATCCTCCTCTCCATCGGCATTGATCAGACGTCGTACGGCGACCTGTTTCAAATCGCATCGCGGCGGCCCGGGCTGCCGATCCTCATGACGGGCTGTTCATGGGCCAGTACGCGGAACATCCTGCCGCTCATGGACAAATGCCCCAACGTGCACATCGAGTTCTCGACGTTTCAGGCGAACTACGCGCTGGAGGAGTTCACCGAGCGATACGGCGCCGAACGGCTGCTTTTCGGCACGGATGCGCTGCTCAAAAGCATGGGCGCGGCCAAGTCGTTCGTGGACTACGCCGAGCTGGGCGAGACGGACCGGAAGCTCATTGCAGGGGGCAACCTCGCCCGACTGTTGCGGCTGGAACGGCTGCCGGAGGAGTATCCTGCGCGGACGGACGGGCCCATCCTGAGCCGCGTGAAGGAAGGGCTGCCGCTGGAGCACATCACGGTGATCGACTCGCACGCGCACATGTCGCACAACGATGCTCGCGGCGTGGGGTACATGCCGATGCCGCGAAGCGACGCGAAGCACATGATCCGCCGCAACCGGCGCCTCGGCATTGACAAAGTCGCCATAAGCTCCTGGATGGGCATATTCGCCGACTGCGAAGAGGGGAACGTCATCCTCAAGGACGCCATGGATCAGTTCCCGGACGACATCATCGGGTATGCGACGCTCGACCCGAATTATCTCACTGCGGAGGAGTTCGACCGGTGGATGCGTCTGGCCCACGAGGAGTGGGGTTTCAAAGGCATGAAGCCGTATAATCCGCGGGTCCGGATTCCGTACAACTCGCCGCGGTACGACCAGTGGTATGCCTACGGCAACGAGCACCGGTTGTTCTGTCTGCTCCATTCGTCGGGCGGCAATTTCATCAACGAGGTGGCCGATATCAGCAAGCGTTATCCGGAGATCAGCTTCCTGCTGGCGCATTCGGGGGGCGATTACCCCACCGCGCGGGAACGGTTGCCGCTGGTGAAGGAACGGGAGAACGTCTACCTCGAAATCACGCTGACGCCGGTGACCTATCGCATCATCGAATACATGGTGAAACACGTCGGAGCGGAAAAGGTGCTCTTCGGGACGGACGCCCCGATGCGCGACCCGATCCCGCAGTTCGGGTGGATGTGCTACTCGCGCTGTTCCGAGGAAGAACTGGAGCTGATGCTTGGCAAGAACATGGAGCGCATTCTTGCGCGATGCAGATAACCGCCGGTGGAGACAAATGATATGACGGGGAAAATTCGCTGGGGCATCATGAGCACGGGGAAGATCGCGCACAAGTTTGCTCAGGGGCTGAAAGAGCTGCCGGATGAGGCGGAAATCCTCGCCGTCGGTTCCCGCGCCCAACAGACCGCGGATGCGTTCGGCGACGAGTTCGGTATCCCGCGGCGGTACGCGTCGTACGAAGCACTGGTGGCGGATGCGGACGTGGATGTCGTCTACATCGGCACTCCGCACTCATTCCATTACGATAACGCGGTCCTGTGCCTGAACGCGGGCAAAGCAGTCCTGTGCGAGAAGGCATTCACTATCACCGGGCGGGAAGCGGAGGAGCTGATCGCGCTGGCGCGGTCGAAGCGGCTGTTCCTCATGGAGGCGATGTGGGTACGCTTCCTGCCGGCGACGATCAGGGTGCGGGAGCTTGTTTCCGGCGGTGCAATCGGCGAACCGCGACTGATCCAGGCAAGCCTCGGGTTCTGGACCGACATGACCCCGGAAACGAAGCTGAGCCGCTTTCTCAATCCGGCGCTCGGGGGAGGCAGCATGTTCGATGTCGGCATCTACCCGATGTCGTACATCTCCATGCTGTTCGGGCAGGCACGGCGGGTGACCGGTGTGGCGCATATCGGGGAGACCGGGGTGGACGAACAGGCGTCGGTATGCTACGGCTATGACGACGGGCGCATCGCCAGCGCCGTGTTCGGCGTGCGGACACGGGTGCCGGGCGGTGCCTTCATCGCCGGCAGTGCAGGCACGTTGACGATGGAACCGTCGTTCCTCAATCCGAAGACGCTTGTTCTGACGGAAGCGGGGAAGGATCCGGTGCGGATTGACGTGGCCTGCGAGGGGACGCCGTACCGATTCGAGGCGCAGGAAGTAATGCGATGCCTCCGCGAGGGGAAGACCGAGAGCGCGGTGATGCCGCTGGACGAATCGCTTGCCATCATGCGGACGATGGACGCCCTGCGCAGGGACTGGGGTATGGTCTGCCCGAATGATGCGCGGTGGGGGTGAACGGGGTGGTCATCTCGATACAACGAACGCCGCAGGAGAGAAACCTCCGCGGCGTTCGCCACTCGATGACCGGGGTGGGCGGTGCCTTTCCCTGTCGTGCGGCACAGGTCCTATGGGACGCATAGGACAGATCAGCCACCTCTACGCGGGCTTCAGCTCTGATACTGGCGGGTTGGCAATGCCGGGGCGTTCGTCCTGTGGCGGCGGCCCTCCCCAGATCAGTACATCCGGACACAGGTCCGCACCGTTTTCCCAGACCACGGTGCCAGCTTCCGCACGAACACGACAAAACTCAGTGCGGCTGGCGAGAAGAGGCTCAAACACCTTTCCGACCAGCAGACGGGAAACATCTCGTTCGATGACCGACCCGTCAGTCAAGGTCAGTTTCAGTTTGAACCCGTCCAGAGGTTCAACCGCTTTGATCCTCTGCATGCTCATTGACCAAGCTCCTAATCCAAGGGAACAATCGGTGGCACCGCGAGGCCGCGCCGGGCAGACTGCCACGCCCCGACAAGCTCCTCTCGATGGATGATTGCCCATTCCACAACCATTGCAAATGCCCGCCGCGGTAAAGAGCCCCGAAATACGTGGAGGCTTCCGACTTCGATCAGAGCTTCGAAGTCACCGTAAAAGACATGGAAGTGCGGAGGTTCGTGGTCGTTGTAGTACATCCTCACGGTAATCCCGAAGAAACGTGACAATTCAGGCATTTCGAACCTTCCGGGTCCGCCTTGGTGTACGTCTTTGATTCAAGATACGCTGCTGTTTTGAATAGTAACAAATTCACGCGCAGAATGAAGGCAACGTGCCGGTGGTTGCGCTGCGAAGAAAGGGTCGGACGAAGCGGGCCCCTCCACGCGGCGTGTCAAGCAGACCTGGGGTGAGGCGCCATTCAGACAGCGTCCGCTACGCGAATAGCATCCACCATGCGGACGGTGCGGACGGTTTCGCGGACGTCGTGCGCGCGGATGATCTGGACCCTGTGCCAGGCGGCGATGGCGGCACAGGCGAGGGAGCCTTCGAGGCGGTCGCCCACCGGGAGAGGCTGCCCGGGGCCACCGAGAACCTTTCCGATGAAGCTTTTCCGCGATGCGCCGATCAGGAGCGGGTGTCCGAGTGTGTGAAACTCGCCCGCGCGGCGGAGGATTTCCAGGCTCGGTCCGGGGTCAGCGCTGACGAAGGCGCCCATGCCGGGGTCGAGTACAATGCGGCTGGCAGCGATCCCGCGGGTTCCGGCGTACGCCACGCGTTCGGCCAGGAACTCCGAGATTTCCCGCACGACGTCGGCGTATACGCGCACGGTTGGCGTGGTACGGGGGGTCGGGTCCTTGGCGAACATGAGGACGACGGCGCAGTCGGAATCGGCGAGCACGTCAGCAAGTGTTGGATCGCCGCGGAGGGCTGTTACGTCGTTGATCATTCCGGCTCCGTGGGCGAGGGCGCAGCGGGCGACGGGGGACTTGTAGGTATCCACCGACACCGGGAAGCCGCGTTTCGCGCATTCCTCAAGGACAGGCAGAATGCGGCGGCACTCCTCCTGCGCGTCGACGGGGGGGCTATCAGGTGCGGTGCTTTCTCCGCCGATGTCGAGGAGGTCGGCGCCTTCGTCCATGAGGCGGCAAGCGTGCGCGATGGCGGCTTCGGGGGAGAGAAACCTGCCGCCGTCGGAGAAGGAATCGGGGGTGACATTCACGACTCCCATGACGAGAGTGCGGCCGGGGTGAAGCAGGGAATCGAACGGTTCTTTCACGGGAATGCCCTTTCCGCGCGCGCGGTCGTGGTGCCATATTTCAGTCGAATGATGAACGCACGCAATTTCCTTCCGGTCAAGAGAGGGCCATGGTGTACTGCTTCCGCGCTCTTCTGATTTGCCTGTTGTTTTCCACGTCGTGGGCGTCCAGCGGCGATACGACGCTCGTGGTGTGGGGTATTGGAGAAGGGGAGGGGCAGGTCGGGTTTTTCGCGGCGGTAGAGGCATTCGAGCGGGCGAACCCCGGGGTGCGGGTATCCACGAGCCCCTCCGGCGGGGGACAGAACCCGCAGAAGATGCTGACCGCCATCGTGGGTGGCGCCGCGCCGGATGTGATGAACCAGGACCGTTTCACCGTGTCGAGCTGGGCGGCGCGCGATGCCTTTCTGCCGCTGGACGGGCGGCTTGCCGCCCAGGACACCACGGCACCGGACGCGATACGCAAGAGCGAGTATTACACGGCGTGCTGGAACGAAACGGTGTTTCGGGGCAAGGTGTACGCGATCCCGAACGGGACGGATGCGCGCGCACTCTACTACAACTTCGCGGAGTTCCGGCGCGTAGGGCTGGTGGATTCCGCGGGCGTGCCGACGCCCCCGCGCACGTGGCGGGAACTGGGGCTTTTCAGCCTGCGGCTTGCGGTGAACGATGCGCTGGAGAACGCCGGGTTGCTCGACGCGGACGGGAATCTGATTCCGCCGGCTACATGGCGCGACGTGGAGGTGTTCAACCTGCTGCTGGGCATGCCCGACGCGGAGGCCCGTGCGCGCATGCTTGACGATCCGCGGCATCTCGTGCTGCCACCGGAATGGACAAGCGGGATGGTGAACTCATATCGCTTTCCCGTTACGCAGAAGGGGCTCGAATCGGGGATCATCAACCCCGAAGGGAAGATGAAGCCGCCGGCGGAGTGGAAGTTCCGGCGGATTGGCTTCATCCCTGTGTACGGCAATGTGTGGCTGCACATGTACGCGTGGCAGAACCACGGGAAGTTCATGAGCCCGGATGGACGGACTTGCACGCTGAACGATCCGCGCATCGTCGAGGCGCTGGAGTGGATGGCCTGGTTCTACGACATGTTCGGAGGCCGTCCCCGGGTGGAAGCATTCAGCTCGAGTTTTCAAGGCCAGTTTCTCGATCCGTTTCTCACCGGATTTCTCGCGATGAAGGTGGAAACGGACGGGATGCTGGGCGCGATTGCCCGCTACAAGCCCGACCTCGAGTTCGGTGTCTGCCTGACTCCTCTTCCCGAAGGTGGCAAACCAACCACCTGGTCCGGCGGGTTCTCGTGGGCGATTCCCCGGAACGCCCGGCACCCGGACATCGCGTGGCGGTTCATCCGGCACATGGTCAACTACGAGACCGTGCGACTGGTTGAGCGGACGCGGATGAATTTCAACCGCAGCCGCGGGAGGCCCTATGTGATGGGCATCCCGGCGAACAGGGAGACCGGCCGAAAGCTTGCGGAAGAGTTCCTCGACGCGAACCCCGACCTGCCGCAACGGCTCAAGGACGGGTACTCCCAGTATTTCGCGATGATGGAGTTCTCTGATTTTCGTGACGTGACACCGGCTTCCCAGTTGCTCTGGGATGAGATTCAGCGCGCGACCAACATGGCGACGTACCGCAAACTCACGCCGAAAGAAGCCGCGGACGCCGGCGCCGCCACGGTGCAACAGGAACTCGACCGGTTGTTCAGTTCGTCGGCGGGTGAGCCCGTAAACTGGACCGCTGTGGCGCTGGTGGTGCTGTTGCTGGTTGCGGGCGGAGGCGCTGCCGGTTACTTCTACAGCCGCGAAAAGCTCCATCTCGGCCGCATGGGGCGTGCCGACCTCGTGGCGGGGCTGGGTTTCATCAGTCCGTGGCTGGCGGGGTTTTTCATATTCACGGTGGGGCCGTTCATCATTTCCATCGTGCTCAGCTTCACGGAATACAACATGTTGAGCCCGGCCCGCTGGGTGGGTCTGAAGCACTACAGCGAACTGTTCACCAATGACCCGATCTTCTGGAAATCGCTCGGGAACACGATTTATATGATGATTGGCGTGCCGCTCGGAATGGCGGTTGGACTCGGCGTGGCGATGCTGTTGAACAGCAATGTCCGCGGAATGTCGTGGTACCGCACGGTGTACTATCTGCCCGCCATCGTGCCGACGGTTGCGTCTTCCATCCTCTGGATCTGGGTGCTTCATCCGACGAACGGGATCCTCAACATCATCCTGGAATACGTCGGGCTGGGCCAGCCGCTCTGGCTGCAAAGCGAGCACTGGTCAAAGCCCGCCATTATCGTGATGGGCCTGTGGGGTGCCGGATCAAGCATGATAATCTGGCTGGCGGGGTTGAAGGGGATTCCGGACCACCTTTACGAAGCGGCGCAGATCGACGGCGCGGGGAAGTGGAGGCAGTTCGTGCACGTCACCCTGCCCATGTTGAGCCCCTACATCTTCTTCAACCTGATCATGGGCGTTATCGGTACGCTCCAGATCTTCGCGCAGGCGTTCATCATGACCTCCGGCGGTCCGGTGGACAGCACGCTTTTTTACGTGTACTACCTGTTCAACAACGCGTTCCAGTACCTGCGCATGGGGTACGCTTCGGCGATGGCGTGGATTCTGTTCGTAATCATTCTGGGGCTGACGCTGGTGCAACTCAAGCTCGCGCCGAGGTGGGTACATTATGAGGGCGGAGGGAAGTAGGACGTGGAAGCTGTCCCAACGAAATCACTTTCCGAGATCACAGAACGTCTGCGGCGAGAGATGCCCGCGCTCAAAAATCAGTACAGAGTGCGTTCTCTTTCGGTGTTCGGCTCGTACGCGCGGGGGAGACAAACCAGGCGGAGTGACGTGGACGTTCTGGTGGAGTTCGAGGAACCTCCGGGGCTTCTTGAATTCGTGCGGCTGCAGAACCATTTGCGCGACACCATCGGGGTGAAAGTGGACCTGGTTTCGAAAGGGGCCCTGAGAGGAAAAATCGGCGCGCACATTCTGAGCGAGACGGTACCGATATGACGCCGGAACGGGATTTCACTGATTTTCTGCTTGATATTCGCGACAATGCCCTCAGTGCTATGTCCTTCGTGCGTGACATGTCTTTCGAGGAATTCGAGCAGGATCTTCGCACCCAATACGCCGTGATTCGTGCTCTGGAAATCATCGGAGAAGCCACGAAGCAGGTTCCCGCAGTTGTAAGACGCAGGCACCGCGACATTCCATGGAAAGAAATGGCGGGCATGCGAGATCGCCTCGTGCATGGCTATTCCAGGGTTGACCTTCGGATAATATGGCAGACGGCGAAACACGATCTTCCGGTACTCCAATCCGTTTTCCAACGACTCATCGAGAAAGAGTCGGGATTGCGCGGGCGATAAGCGATGGGAACCCAAAAACGCACATCTCGAATACTCCGCACGCTTGCAATTCACGCGGTGCTTGTCGCCGGCGGGGTGGTGTTCAGCCTGCCGTTTTTCTGGCTTCTGACGACAAGCTTCAAAGCCGACAGGGAGATGTTCGTACTCCCGCCGGAATGGATTCCTGAGATCCCGCCAAAGGTCCAGTATTCCCCGTACCAGCTCACCTGGCGCGGACAGACGACCGAGCAGTTCTTCGGGCTCGGTCCGATTACCGTGCAGGACAAGGACCTTTCCGACCACCCGGTCGCCAACTCGGTGAGCCTGTGGAGGGAAGCCCGTGGTGCCGGTTTCGCGCCGCTCGATTCCTTCGAATCGCGCCCGTTGCGGCGTGTTGCGTACGACTTTCGCCAGCGGGATGCCGTGGCGTACGAAGCGCTTTTTCCGTCGCCCATTCCGGTGGAAACCCTGCGCCGCGTGGAAATCAGTTACAAATCAGACCGATCGTTCCACCGGCTGCGCGTGCAGGTGTTCACCCCGGAGGGTATCTGGGTTTCCGCCGACCCTTCCGTGCTGAATTCCGAGACCTGGAAAAGTGCGCCGTGGCAATTCGCAAAACGGAGGGAAGAGGAACGGGATGTGCTGCGTCTGAAGCAACTGGTTGCCGCTCCGCAGCACTGGTTGGTCGGGAAGAACGGGGAGGAGCGAATTCTTGTGCGCGCGACGTTGGAGCGGGTATCGTGGCTCGGCGCGGTCTGGACGAAATACACGGAAAACTACGTGGATTCGCTGGCGTACATCCCGTTCGGGCGGTTCGTGGTGAACACGATCATCCTCACGGCGCTCAACATCGTTCTCCAGCTCCTGAGCTGCTCGCTCATCGCGTACGGGTTCAGCCGCATCCGGTGGCCGGGGCGAAATGTGATGTTCGGTCTCCTGCTCGCCACGATGATGATTCCGGGGCAGGTGGTGATGATCCCTCAGTTCATGATCTGGAAGAGCATGGGGATGTACAACACCTGGGGGCCGCTCTTTCTCGGATCGTTGTTCGGTTCGGGGTTCTTCATATTCCTTCTGCGCCAGTTCATGCTGACGATTCCGAATGACCTTGAAGATGCGGCGAAGATCGACGGAGCCGGCTATTTGGCTGTGTGGCGGATGGTGATGCTCCCGCTCATAAAGCCGGCGCTGGCGGCGATTGCGATCTTCCAGTTCATGGGCTCGTGGAACGACTTCTTCACGCCGTTCCTCTATATCACGTCGAAGGAGCTGATGCCGATCAGCCTGGGCCTCTACATGTTCAAGGATGCCCGGGGCGCCGAATACGGCATGTTGATGGCCGCCTCCACGATGATGGTGGTTCCGATCATCGCGCTGTTCTTCTTTGCGCAGCGCTACTTCATCCAGGGCGTGACGCTGACCGGGCTCAAAGGGTGAGGGTTGGGAGTGGAATCGGAAAAGATCATCCGAGACACGGTGCTGCGGCACTACCCTTCCGCGCAGGGCATCTACCTGTGAGGAGTTCGCGAAGACGGGGAGGGCATACACCGTGTAGACCGTGTGGCCCCGAGAATATCGAGCAACTCGTCATTCCCGCGCAGGCGGGAATCCAGCAATCGCGGGCCGGAATGTGGACCGGATGCGGCAACTGCATCGCCATGGGGATTCATTATACGCGCCAGAACGCGCTGCAAACCAGCACCTCGATTGTTCTTTCCACCGAGGGGAGATACCATGCCTGACCACCCGAACATCTTCGTTATCGTCTCGGACACATTCCGGCCCGACCACATCGGCATCAACGGTGCCGGGTTCGCGGAGACGCCGGAGCTGGACGACTTCCTCCGCCGCGGGGTGACGTTCGACAACGCGCTGGTGTCAAGCTTCCCCACCATTCCCATGCGCACCGACTGGTGGACCGGGCGGTTCGGGCATCCGCGGTACGGCTGG
>ENA-UOWE01004216-UOWE01004216.1-activated-sludge-metagenome-genome-assembly--contig:-NODE-4216-length-14036-cov-4.374508_pt1 | contig 14036 bp, 14 predicted proteins | sample MGYA00249841_ERZ761562 | MGnify/ENA primary metagenome ERZ761562 (study PRJEB28883, sample SAMN05720200) | activated sludge metagenome | isolation source: Anaerobic digester | place: Japan... | reverse complement strand
TATAGTACGCCGGAGGCTGGTTGTAAGCTGATAAGGAGTTCGGAACCGGCGTGTCCTGAGGGAATGGGAAAATAATCAATCGTAAAATAAAAAAAGTTCATGGTGGTTTTTGAATATCTCCTTTTAATATGTTTCGGCCGCGACGGGGGGAAAGAAAGTTGAAAAGAAAGCTTCATGCAGGGCATACTACAAGAATTCCGGGTGTGTACAGTATGCAGGAAGCTCTTTGTGTGTTATTGAAGATTAAAGAAACGTTATTAATATATGTTTTTAAATGCACAATAAACCGCCTTAGCTTTTTAAAGATGGATGTAGCGATGAGTCGTGTAGATATGAAATGGACCATGCCTATATAAGATTGTGGTGTGGCAGTAAATAAAATTATCAGTATATAAGGTTTAAAATTGTTAAATAAACTAAGTAATAGATTAAAAAATATTTCTGGTGATAAAAAATCAGTACTTGCCCTTGTTGGTGGTACAACGATTGCACAAGCGTTAAACTTCTTATTTTCACCTATCCAGACACGTTTGTTTTCTCCTGAGGTGTTTGGAGAATTAGCAGTTTTTACTTCAATAACAAGTATAATTGGTACCATAATATGTTTAGGGTATGATCAAGGGATTCCTTTGCCAAAGGAAGATGCTGAAGGGTATGCTATATTAAAAGTTTCTTGGCTATTTGCATTAATTATATCATTATTATCAATGTTTTTATTATTTGTTTTTGGTAATAAAATATATTATAATTTTGGTGCAAGCAATTTAAGTTATTATTGGTTTTATGTTCCTTTATTGTTATTAACTCAAGGATTTATTCAATCAACTAATTATTGGTTAATACGTAATAAAAAATTTAAAATTATATCATATAATAAAGTAATACCAACATTATTTGTAAATATATTATCTATCTTTTTAGGTTTTATAGGTTTTTTAAACTTAGGAGCACGTCTTTTTGCAATCTTAATTGGTAATATTATAAATGTAGCAATTTTGCTTTTTTCCATTATTGATGATATAAAAAAAAGCTGGGAAAAAATTTCTAGAAGAAATATAATCTTCAAATATAAAAATTTTTTACTTTATGATATTTGGAGTAATTTAATAAATACACTGTCTTGGATGATAATTCCAGTTTTATTAAACATGTATTTTGATAGCTATGTTGCAGGTCAATATTCAATTGGTTTGAAAATTATTCAATTACCAATAAGTATTATAGGTGCTTCTTTTGGACAGGTTTTTTTTAAAAATGCTAGTGAAAAATATCATAATAATGAATTATATAGTTATACAAAAAAATATATAAAAAAATTGTTTTTATATACTTTCCCATTTGGTTTGATATTATTATTTTTTGGAAGAGAATTATTTGTATTTGTTTTTGGTGAAAAATGGATTAATGCTGGTCTATATGTGCAAATCCTTTCACCATGGGCAGTTTTCTGGTTTGTTTCCAGTCCAATCTCTATTATTTATATTATAGTTCAAAAGCAATATATCTCATTGATAACATCATGCCTAAATCTATTATTTAGGTTTTTGGCAATTTATATTGCTTTTTTATTTAAGAATGACTTGTTAGCAATGCTTTTATTATCAATTTCAGGAATAATTGTTTCAGGCTTATCAATCTTTTTAAGCGTTAAATATAGTAAATATAACTATGTAAAAGCTTAACCTAAAATAGGGGTTGAAAATAATGAAAAGAATAATTTTATTTACTGGATCGTATCCATATAGTATTGCTGCCGAAGATACTTTTGTAAAACCTGAGCTCGCTGTTCTTTCACAATATTTTATCATTGAAATTGTTCCTCTTGAAAAAAAAGGTACATACGATTTTACTGTTAACAATATTAAAAATATATATCTTAATACAAATTTAAATAATAACAAAGCTTTACTTTTTAAATGTTTAATTCTTTCATTTTTTGATATAGATTTATATCGTGAACAATTTAAAAATATTAAAAAGTTTTTTAATAATCCTCTCCTATTAAAGGATTTAATTATACATAATTTAAAAAAAATACAGATAAAACAATGGCTTAAAAATAATCTGAAAAATGGTAAATATAGTATTAATGATATCTTTTATACTTTCTGGTTTACTGCCTGTACTTCAGGTATTTTAGCCATTAAAAAAGAATATAAAAATATAAAAGTAATTACGCGAGTTCATGGATATGATTTATATGAAGAAGAACGACGAAAAAATTATATACCATATAGGAAATATGATGTAAATAATATTAATTTTATATTTACTGTTTCAAAAGCAGGTGAAAATTATTTGAAAAGAAAATATAATATTAATAATATAAGAACATTTTATTTAGGCACAAATGATAGAAATATACTGAATACATATAATAATGAAAACGAATTAAAATTAGTATCCTGTTCATTTTTAGTTCCTCTTAAAAGAGTTGATCAACTTGTCAAAATTTTAATAAAAACATCTGAAATGCATAAAATAAAAATTATATGGCATCATTTTGGAAATGGACCAGATTATAATAAAATTATTAATATTATAAATTGTAATCATTCATCATATGATATCAACTTGCGTTTATTTGGACATTTAGATAATAATGAGATATTTAACATGTATAAAAATAATTCTTATGATTATTTTATAACTCTTTCCGAAAGTGAGGGGGGGGTGCCTGTATCAATTGTTGAGGCAATGAGTTGTGGCATACCAGTAATTGCAACAGCAGTTGGTGGTATACCAGAAATTGTAATTGATGGATATAATGGTTTTTTAATTGAAAAATATAATGAAGAAAAAGTAATAAAAATTTTAAATGAAGCATATAATTTAAAAATTAAAAAATTTCAAAATTATTTAGAATTAAGAAAGAATGCAAGAATAATATTTAATGAGCATTTTTCTTCAACTACTAATCATGAAAAATTTTCAAAATTTTTATTGGATAACTTATGCTAGTAATAATTAATTATAATCTTGGAAACCTCAAATCAATTCAAAACATGATACGAAAAATTGGTTTTGAATCAAAAATAACAAATAATATTGAGGAAATCAGGGGTGCAACAAAATTAATCCTTCCCGGTGTTGGTGCCTTCGATAACGGCATGCACAATTTAAAAGAACTCGGATTAATTAGCGTATTGGAAAAAGAAATATTAGAAAATAAAAAACCAATATTAGGAATCTGTCTTGGGATGCAATTATTAACAAAAAAAAGCGAAGAAGGTACCCTTTCTGGTCTTGGATTTATTGATGCAGAGACAAAACTTTTTAAGTTAGAAAATACCTATAAAATACCACACATGGGGTGGAATACTGCAAAACCAATAAAAAAATCAAAATTATTTTCAGAAATGGAAAATCAAGAAAATAGGTTTTATTTTGTTCATTCCTACTATGTTGATTGCTCTAATACTGATGATATTTTAACAGTTACAAAGTATGGAACAGAGTTTGTTTCTATGTTCGAACATGAAAACATTATAGGAGCTCAATTTCATCCAGAAAAATCACACAAATTTGGAATGCAATTATTAAAAAATTTCCTGGAGAATTATTAAATGCTTACCACTCGAATAATTCCTGTATTATTATTAAGAAATCGTGGACTCTATAAAGGAATACAGTTTAAAAATCATACGTATGTTGGCGATCCAATAAATACTGTTAAAATATTTAATGACAAAGAAGTAGACGAAATCGTGGTTCTTGATATTGAAGCAACTGTAAAAAATAAGCCAATTGATTTTGAGTACTTAGAAGAAGTGGTAAGCGAAGCTTTTATGCCAATTGGCTATGGTGGAGGCATAAAAACTATTGAAGATGCAAAAAGAATATTTAGCATAGGTGTTGAAAAGGTAATTCTCAATACCCAGGCATTTAAAACCCCTGAATTGGTTTCTGAACTATCAAAAAAATTTGGCGCACAATCAGTAGTTGTTTCTTTAGATGTAAAAAAAACATTGCTTGGATCTTTTGTGTATATAAAAAATGGAACAGAAAAAACTTCATATAAACCTCTGGAAGCAGCCAAATTGATGGAAAGTTTTGGTGCAGGAGAAATAATTATAAACGATATTGATAAAGATGGTACACGAACTGGTTATAATTTATCATACATTCAAGAAATATCAAAATCAGTAAAAATACCTGTTATAGTTTGCGGAGGTGCAGCAACTGTAGAAGATTTTGTAAAAGCAAAACAAGCAGGAGCACATGCATGTGCTGCTGGTGCGATGTTTGTATATCATGGACCACATAGAGCAGTTTTAATTTCATATCCAAAGTATGAAGAATTACGTAAATCTTTAGGAGAGTAATGTATGAGCTATCAGCAATGTACCCGCTGTTTAATGGATACAACAGCGAAGGATATTTTTTTTGATGAAAATGGAATATGCAATTATTGTAAAGATTTTGAAAATGTTTTAAAAAACCCTAAAAAACGAATCAATGTGCATCTCGATGATTTAGTAAAACAAATAAAAGAGGATGGAAAAAATAAACCATATGATTGTATCGTTGGTGTAAGCGGTGGAGTTGATAGTTCCTATACGCTCGTAAAAGCAAAAGAATTAGGACTAAGACCGCTTGCTGTTCATATGGATAATGGTTGGGACAGTGAATTAGCAGCTAATAATATAAAAAATTTAGTAGAAGGTTTAGGAGTAGATTTATACACTCATGTTATCGATTGGGATGAGTATAGAGAACTTATGCAGGCATTTTTTGATGCCGATGTCATTGATATTGAGTTATTATATGATAATGCAATGTTAGCTGTGGACTATGAGCAGGCTGCAAAATATGGAATAAAGTATATTCTTGCTGGTACAAATACCAGCACTGAAGGCATGAAAATACCTGAAAACTGGAATTGGTTTAAATTTGATAAAAAAAATATTTATAATTTAGCAAAGACACGAGATATTAAAATAAAGACTTTTCCTGCAATTAGCACATTTGATTTTGTGTATTATGAGTATGTTAGGCGCATTCGATGGATTTCCTTTTTGGATTATCTTGATAATTACAATAAATTTGATGCATTGCAAATCTTGCAGGAAAACTATCAGTATAAACCATATCCATATAAACATTATGAATCAATATTTACTCGCTTTTATCAGGGTTACCTTTTGCCTGAAAAATTTAATGTTGATAAACGAAAAGTGCATCTCTCAACATTAATTATTTCCGGACAGATGACACGTGAACAAGCATTAGAGCAATTGCAGGGCAAATATGCCTATCCATCTGAAAGGGATTTGGAAGAGGATATGCAGTATTTTTTAAAGAAAATGCGCTGGACACGAAAAGAGTTAGAAGAGTATGTTAATCGTCCTGAAAAACCCCATACTCAATATGGATCTGAAATAAAATTCTATAAATTACTGGCAAATATTTATAAAAAATTAAAAGGAATAAAATAACCATGTATACCCTTTCCCTCATCGGTTGTGGCAGGATAAGTTACAAACACATTGAAGCTGCTATTAAAAATGCAGATAGGCTTTCGCTTCTTGCGGTATGCGATCCCATTATTGAACGTGCGGAACAGCGTGCTAAAGAATATGAAGCACAGGTAAGCGGCACCTGCATTAGGGTGTATAGCGACTATCGTGAAATGCTTGCTAAGGAAAAACCGGACATCTGTGCCATCGCAACAGAGTCGGGATACCATCCGCCCATAGCAATTGACTGTTTAGAAGCTGGTGCGCATGTCATCTGCGAAAAGCCGATGGCCCTTTCTACACAAGATGCAGATGCCATGATTGCAGCATCACACCGGACAGGTAAAAAGCTAGCTGTATGCTTTCAGAACCGCTTTAACGCTCCCATACAGAGAGCCCGAAAGGCTTTGGAACAGGGACGCTTTGGCAAGCTCTATCACGGCATGGTACAAATTCGATGGAACAGAAATGATGCTTACTATGCAGAAGCTCCTTGGCGTGGTACATGGGAACTCGATGGCGGGACTCTCATGAACCAGTGTACCCATGGTATCGACCTCTTGCAGTGGATGCTCGGAGAAGATGCGGTACGTGTGCAAGCTGTAACACGCCGTTTTGCTCGACCCATCGAAGCGGAAGATTTTGGGAGCGCTATCGTTGAATTTAAAAACGGAGCAGTGGGTATTATAGAAGGTTCCGCCCTAGTGTATCCAAAAAATTTGAACGAAACCCTTTCACTATTTGGTGAAAAGGGAACAGCAGTAATAGGTGGTCTTGCAGTTAATAAAATCGAAACCTGGCGCTTTGCAGATGCTGAACAGGTTGGTGATACCGAATCCGCTGTACTTAATCCCGATGAAAAGGATCCTCCAACTGTGTATGGATTTGGTCATAGCGCCCTGTATGCTGATTTTATCGATGCCATAGAGCAAAACCGCGATCCTCTTATTTCAGGAGAGAAAGGCAAAAAAGCGCTAGAGATTATCCTTGCAATCTACAAGAGCCAAAAAACAGGACTCCCCGTGGATCTTCCGGTCAATTTTTCCGCTATCGAAATGAAAGGATCGTTTGATGCTTAATATTCTAACTGTTGTAGGGGCAAGGCCGCAATTTGTAAAAGCCGCTGTTTTCAGCCGCTTTATTCGGACCAACCTTTATGCAGAAAAAATAAGAGAAACCATAGTTCACACTGGTCAGCATTATGATGAAAATATGTCGGATATTTTCTTTCGAGAAATGGAGATCCCTACACCGAATGTTAATCTTTGCATCGGATCAGGAACCCATGGTGCTACAACTGGTGCTATGCTTTCGGGTATAGAAAGCACAATCCTCGAGCGTAAACCAGATGTAGTACTTGTGTATGGTGATACCAATTCTACATTAGCGGGCGCTCTTGCGGCATCCAAGCTCCATGTCCCGGTTGTACATGTAGAAGCTGGCCTGCGTTCCTATATGATGGTCATGCCAGAAGAACAAAACCGCAGACTTACCGACCATCTTGCAAGCTGGCTTTTTTGTCCAACCGACACCGCAGTAGTAAACCTTGAAAAAGAAGGCATTTTTAATAATGGAATAACCAATCCTTCGGCGGATAATAAAGCAGTAGTGCAATGCGGTGATATCATGTACGAAGCATCACTTTATTACCAGCCAAAAGCGCTTGATCAATCAGAATCATCATTACAAGATTTGCCAGACCATTTTGCCCTTTTAACCCTGCATCGTGCAGAGAATACCGATGACTATAAACGTCTCTCAACAATCATACAAGCCTTAAATAAATTTGATAGTATAGAGTTTGTCTTTCCGATACATCCGAGAACTAAAAAAATCCTTAGCCAATACAGTTTAGAATTCAAATCTCACATTCAAATGCTAGATCCTGTAGGTTATTTTCAGATGCTTGCCCTAGAAAATAAATGTTCTTTTGTTGTAACCGATTCGGGTGGTGTTCAAAAAGAAGCCTATTTCTTTAAAAAGCCATGTATCACTTTACGAGACACGACGGAATGGCGTGAGCTCGTTGAACATGGATGGAATACACTAGTAGGGGCTGATGAAACAACAATAGTTGATACTTTAAAAGCAATGCCAAAGTATGGAGATTCAGTACCACTTTATGGTGATGGAATGACGGCTAAAAAGATTGCTGATGTTCTCCTTTCTTGGCAAAAATAACTAAAAGGGAAGTTATACGCTATTATGAACGTTCCATTTTACACATCCACCCGTGAATACCGCGCTCATAAGGATGAGTTTGATGCCGCAGTGCTTCGTGTCATGGAACGGGGGGATTTTATCTTGGGGGAAGAGGTCGCAGCATTTGAAAAAGAAGCGGCAGACTTCCTCGGCGCCCGGTATGCGCTAGGGGTAGCTTCTGGCAGTGATGCACTGGTAATCGGTTCTGATATTCTGGGTTTTCGTGATGGTGCCGAAGTACTTACGCCAACCTTTACATTCTTCGCATCAACCTCCTGTGTAGCCCGGCTCGGAGCAAAACCGGTCTTTGTCGATATGGATCCAGATACACTGAACATGGATTTGAGTGATGCAGAACGAAGGGTTACAAAAAAAACAGTTGGCATTATTCCAGTCCACCTCTTTGTTCAAGCTACTCCTATGCAAAAGGTGATGGATCTTGCCCGTGCCTACAATCTCAAAGTGCTCGAGGATGCTGCAGAAGCCTGGGGCATGGAGACTAAGATTAATGAAAATTGGAAGAAGGCAGGAACCATCGGTGATATCGGTATTTATTCATTCTTTCCTACCAAAACATTGGGGGCCTATGGTGATGCGGGGCTCATGGTAACAAACGATGAAGAACTTTATAAGAAAATAAAGAGTTATCGTGTGCACGGCAGTACTATAAAATACCACCACGATTACATTGGTTATAATTCCCGGCTCGATACGCTCCAGGCGGCAATTCTCAGGTTCAAGCTGCAGAGGACGAAGGAATCGATCGCCATGCGCGAACGCCACGCTGTGCACTATACCGAGCGGCTCTCTCGCATTGCAGAGGTACGAATTCCGAAAATTACTGAGAATAATCGTGGTGTGTACTATGTGTACAATATCCTTGTACCTCGGCGTGATGAACTAGCTACATTCCTTAAAGAAAACGGTATCGGCACATCAATTTATTACCCAATTCCCTTACATCTCCAAAAGTGCTTTGCTTATTTAGGCTATAGAGAAGGCGATTTCCCAGTTGCAGAACGGGTAAGTAAAGAAATCATCGCTCTACCAATGTACCCTGAATTACATGATGATGAAGTAGAGTATGTCTGCGATGCGATCGCATCGTTTTATACGAGGTAAACATGGGAAATAAGGAACTCATCGAAAAGCCTGCCGCCGATGGCGGTATATTTTATTGCCATGAGTCAAGCTATGTAGATGAAGGTGCTCTTATTGGTACAAGTACGAAGATCTGGCATTTTTCCCATATCATGGCCGGTGCTAAAATAGGTGCGCACTGTTCGATCGGGCAAAATGTTAACGTAGGTGGCCGTGCAGTAATTGGCGATAAGGTAAAAGTGCAGAATAATGTATCAATCTACGATGATGTTATAATTGAAGATGACGTGTTCTGTGGACCATCGATGGTTTTTACCAATGTTATAAACCCACGGTCGTTTATCGAACGTAAACATGAATATAAAAAAACTATTGTGAAGCGTGGTGCTTCAATTGGAGCAAATGCCACTATTGTTTGTGGAGTCACCCTGGGTGAATATTGTTTTATAGGTGCAGGAAGTGTTGTAACAAAGGATGTCCCAGCCTTTGCTCTCATTTATGGGAGCCCGGCGCGTCAACACGGCTGGGTTTGCCGCTGTGGAGTAAAGTTAAACGATGAACTTATCTGTCCAGAATGTGGTAAGGTGTATATACAACATGGAAAAGGAATTGAGGAACAAATATGAGCTTATATAAAGAACTGCTAGAAAAAATTGAAAAAAACACCGTAACAGTAGGCATTATCGGTCTTGGCTATGTAGGCCTGCCTTTGGCAGTTACCTTTGCCAGGAAAGGAATTTCTGTGCTTGGCTTTGAAAAGAGTGAGAAAAAAGCACAATCGGTTAATGAAGGTCGTAACTATATTGGTGATATAGAAGATGATGAACTTACCAAAGTAGTACATGAAAAACTATTGTCTGCAACGACTGATTTTACCCGTATTGGCGAATGCGATGCAGTCATTATCTGCGTACCAACACCTTTGGACAAATTTAAAAAGCCTGACATGAGTTATATCGAAGGTGCCTGTGTCGATATTGGTAGAAATATGAAAAAAGGCACCTTTATCAGCCTGGAAAGTACAACCTATCCGACAACTACCGAAGATTTTATGAAGCCCATTATTGAGCGCGAGTCGGGGATGAAGGAAGGGGAAGATTTCTGGCTCTGCTTTAGTCCAGAACGGGTAGACCCAGGAAATAAAAACTATAAAACAGAAAACACACCTAAGGTAGTTGGCGGCCTTGGCGAAGAGGCACAAAAAATTGCCCTCGCCTTGTATGGTAAGGCAATACAACATTTATATCCCGTAAGTTCTCCCCGAGCAGCAGAGATGGTGAAGATCCTCGAAAACACCTATCGACTAGTAAATATTTCGCTGATAAATGAAATTGCACTGCTTGCAGGAAAAATGGATATTAATATTTGGGAAGTTATAGAAGCTGCAAAAAGTAAACCCTATGGTTTTCAGGCCTTTTATCCAGGACCGGGAATCGGCGGCCATTGCATACCACTTGATCCCTTTTATCTTGAATATATTGCCAAGGGCTTTAATTTTGATCTCACTATGATAAATACCGCTGGTAATATAAACAATCTCATGCCTTACCGTATGATGAACAAAATTGCCTATGCGCTTAATCGACATAAAAAGCCCTTGAACGGTTCCACAGTTTTGTTTTTAGGGGTTGCCTATAAACCCGATATCGATGATGCCCGTGAAAGCCCCGCCCTGCTTGTAATGGAACATGTTGCAAAGAAAGGCGCCCATGTCATGTATCATGACCCCTACATACCAGAAGTAATTGATGAACATGGACATCTCTGGAAAGGGGTACAACTCACTGATGAAATAATTAGCAGTGCCGATTGTGTTGTCTTTACAACCAACCATTCCTGTTTCGATGTTGACCATATTGTAGAAAAAGCCCAGCTTGTGGTAGACACCCGCAATGCGGTAAAACAGGTACATATTGAAGATGGAAAAGTGTTTAAGCTGTGATAAAAAAATCATATCGAGTTAAGCATGAATTTTAGTAATACAAACAGTTTAAGAATTGATATATTAAAAATTAAAACAATCAGGTTTGCTTTACTACAATTATATATTTTTTTTAATTGTTTTGTATTTTTTGAACCAGCAATTGCCGATTATATATTTATTATATTACTGATTTCATATTTTATAGATTATAAAAAAAATTACAATATATTTCATATAGTAGTTTTGTTTTTGCTATTAACCACTTCAATTATACCATACTTATTTAGTAATATAGTTTTTTCAAACACAAATATAAGGTTTTTCATTATAGATATATACTTATGGGTAATGTTTTTATTTGAGTTAGATATTTTCCAGAAATGTAATATTGAATTTGATGATATTATAAAGCCATGGATATATGCAGCAGGTATCAATATTGTAATATATTTTATAGCGTTGTTACTACATACTAAAACGTTTTTAGGCACAGACGTAATAAGATTTGGTTGGAGGCTTACTGGTTTTTTTAAAGATCCAAATGTTTGCGGTCCATTTCTGCTTGTCCCTGCATTGTATTTTTTTGATAAAATTCTCATAAAAATTAAACTAAAAGATATTCTTTTATTCAGTTTCTTTTTTATTGGAGTCATATTAAGTATGTCCAGAGCGGCTTGGTTAAATGCTTTTGTCGCTCTCTCACTATTATTTTTATTTAAAAAATCATCATTCAAAAATAAATTTAAATTATTTACTTTAGGATTAATGTTATGTATCCCACTGTTTATTTTTGGATTTAACTTTGCTAAAACCAAATATTCAAATATTATTGAGCTATTAACATCACGTATTGGGCTTCAACAATATGATACAGAAAGATTTGAAAGTCACCATAATGTTCTAAAAATGATAACACGTTCACCAATTATAGGTATTGGAACTGGAAATTATATGAGTTTTAGCAATATAGCAGCACACAATACATTTTATAGAATATTGGGTGAACGGGGTTTACTGTTTGGAATAATTACTTTAATTATTTTTTTACTTCCTTTGTATAAATCTTATAAAGAAAAAGATATTTTATTACTAGCAATATTATTTGGTATGTATGTAAATTCTTATTTTGTAGATACATTGCATTGGCGATTTTTATGGATTTTATTTGCATATTCTTTTGCTACAACTAGGAGTTATTTACAAAAATGAAAATATTATTTATCTCGTATTATTACGCGCCAGCAAATACAATTGCAGCAGTACGAACAACGAAGATTGTAAAATATCTTGAACGGCTTGGAAATATTGTTGATGTTGTTTCTGGAAATTTTGGAATTACAGATGAAATATTATTAAATGATATTAAAAACAAAAAAAATATTAAATATATCAATAGTAATAAAATATTTGAAAATATAAGAACAATGAAAAATATAAAAAATAATGAACAATCAAATAAAAAAAATATAGTAAAATATTTTGTTAAATATATAAATAAGTTGTTAGAATATATATTTGGTTTACAAAAGTGGATAGTATTTGATTTGTTAAATTCATTTTTATGGTATTATAAAGCAAAAAAACAAATAAAAAACTATAACTATGATTATGTAATAGCTTCGTTTGGTCCAATAGGGACTTTAATGTTAGCAAAATATATAAAATTAAAAAATAAAAAATTAAAATTAGTAATTGATATTCGAGATGCAATAGTACCAGAATATGTTTGCAATTCAGTATTAAAAATGATTCTTAAAAGCATACAAAAAAAAATATTTCGAGTGAGCGATTGTGCTGTTGTGGTATCACATGGTTTAAAAAAGTATAAGATGAATAATAGTTATAAAAAAAATATTTTTGTCATAACCAATGGATTTGATGAAGAGGATTTACTGGATATTCATCTGGAAACAAGGTGTAATAGTAACTATAATGAATTAGTTTTTAGTTATACTGGTGTCTTGTATGAAGGGAAAAGAGATTTAAGTCCATTATTTTCAGCTTTATCTAAACTAGCCGTAGAAAAGAAAATCGATTTACAAAAAATAAAATTTATATATGCAGGAAAGGATACTGAAATTGCTACAAGATTTGCAAAAAAATACTTTTTAGAAAATGTATTAATATGTAAAGGTTATTTACCTAGAAAGGAAGTGTTGTCTATTCTTGAATCATCCGATAGCTTAGTTATGGCAACCTGGAATAGTAAAAAAGAACAAGGAATATTAACAGGTAAATTTTTTGAATATCTTATGTTTAAAAAGCCAATTATAACTTTAATTAGTGGTGAAAAAGGTGCAGAAATTGAGGATATAATAAAAGAAACAAATTGCGGGTTTGTCTTTTATAACGATTTAGATACTATTGAAAATTTAAAAGAATATATATTAGATATATATAACAAAAAAATTAATAAACATCTAGAAATAAAAAATACTTATAATGAAAATATAAACCAATATAATTATTGTGAGCTTGGAAAAAAATACAATAAGATAATCATGGAAGAGTTATGAACATTTTACAAATAATAACTTTATCATCACTTGGCGGAGCTCAGAGTGTTGTTTTAGAGCTTTCTAATGAATTAATAAAAAGGGGACATTCTGTAACAGTTGTCGCAAGTGAAAAGGGTGAGCTATGGTCTTTGCTTGATAAAAATGTCCAGCAATATCCATGTAAATATTTTAAAAGAGAAATTTCTCCAATAAATGATTTAAAGGCGATATTTTTTATAAAAAAAATCATTAAGCGTAACAATTATGATGTAATTCATTTACATTCAAGCAAAGCTGGTGTGTGGGGGCGTATAGCTGCCGGAAAAAAACAAAGGAAAAAAGTTATTTATACAGTTCATGGATTTGATACAATACTAAAAGCAAATAAAATATTTTTATTGTTAGAAAAGTTATTAAAGAACCGTTGTAAATATTTAGTACCTGTAAGTGATTATGATTATAAAAATCTTATAAGTTGTAACATTAAAAATTGCTATACAATAAAAAACGGAATAAAGGATTTAGTTATAAATGATAAAAAAAATCAGAATATTTTAACATTACATAAGAATAATGAAAAAATTATTATATCCTCCGGCATGGGCGGTTTATCTGAATTAAAAAATAAAAAACATATTATTTATAATAAAAACTCGTCAGCTGATTTAGCCCAAAAAATGTTTTATTCAATGAGAAATCTAAATATACTCAATAAGATTAAAGATCCAGTAAATTGTATTTCATTAAATGAACAATCATCTCTTTATCAAAAACTTTACAACAATGGAGTCTAATAAAATAATTTTCAGCGTTATTAGTGTTAATTTTAATGGCGGGAACAAATTTATCGAA
>ENA-UOWE01004209-UOWE01004209.1-activated-sludge-metagenome-genome-assembly--contig:-NODE-4209-length-14047-cov-5.676672_pt1 | contig 14047 bp, 7 predicted proteins | sample MGYA00249841_ERZ761562 | MGnify/ENA primary metagenome ERZ761562 (study PRJEB28883, sample SAMN05720200) | activated sludge metagenome | isolation source: Anaerobic digester | place: Japan... | reverse complement strand
CAGTTTGTCTTTGGGTTGTATTTTGTCTCGGTGCATTCTGTTGTGGATTAAAACTGCTCCAGTAATTTTTTAATTCTCTTTTTAACTCTGGCAATTTTTCAATTGTGATTTGCTCAAAAGAAAATTGAGCTAATGCCGAAGAAACTGAATTTGGAACATTCCATTCTTCTTTTAGTCTCAAGAGTTTTGATAATGAATAATGTTTAAAGGATAACTCCTTTTCATCTTTTAATGCCAACAATTCCGCTATTAAAACAAGTAGTCCAACTTTATATTCAAGGTCGCCAAAATTATTAATTGCACTTATGGCAAACTTAAATGCCTTTTCATAATCGCCATTTTCCTTATAAATCTGAGCAACTTCGTTTTGAATAAACCATTCTTTTTTTCGCTTAAGAATCAAAAGCAATTCATTTAGTGCGTCAGCAGAATTGCCAAGATGTTTTTTTGATAATGCTATTCTTCTTGCAAACCAAACTTCATTTGAATAGTGGAACTTTTCAAATGATTCGAGAGCTTTCTTTGATAAATCAAAGCATTCTTGATAATGTTGTGTTTCAAAAAGTGCTTTAGTCTTAACTGCATACCAATCTTCTTTGCTTGATGCAAGTTCCATTGGTTTCTTTTCACCTTTTCGTACAACTTCAATGGTTCTACATTCTGTATCAAGTGAATCAACGGAAACCAAATCGCAAAATCTATTTACAACAGTCCAATTTACAGAAGGTTTGTCTTTGAATTTTTTAAGTAAATATGAAAAGTTCTTTGGGTCTAAAACTACATTATATTGCTCAATGAAAGTGAAAATTACATCGTAATGATTTGTTTCAATTAATGCTGAAATCATTTCATAAACGATAAATTTGTTTAATCCAATTTGTTCGGGAGTAAATTCATTCTTGCCATCTTTGAAATACTTTAATGTCTCAGCAAATTTTTTCTCTTTGTTGAGTTTAGAAATAGCTTGACTAAAGTCGAATAATGAAGCCATAGTTTAAGCTTTGATTTGGTTAATAACATTTAAGAAAGCATTCCATATTGCTTGATTTGAATAATATTTTGCTTTAATAAAACTAAATATACCCTCATCTTTATAATCAATTTCTAAATCAAGTTCTTCATTGTTTCCTATGATTTTAATCTTGTCCTTGTTTTTAGTTTGGATTATTTGATTGAATTGAAAACCAACCTTAGATAATTCGTTATTAAGTTTCAAATATTCATTTTTTCTCCATAATTCAGTGATTGAATCAAAATAAACATTCTCCTTTGTGTTTGATATAAGTTCTATTACTTTATTGGACAAATCGGTATCGCCATTAATGTATTTAGGAAATTTGAACTGACATTTTAAATTAAACCCAAAATCTAATGTAGCTTGTTTTGAATTATTACTGAAATTAATCCTAACATTCCAACCAGGAATATCAATTTGATTTAACACAAAATCACTGTTTACTTTATGCTTAACTAATTCAACTAATTCTTTTTTAGCAATTTCAATATCTAAAGTATCAGAAATGAATAAAAAATCTTTCGTTTTTGTATCTCCATTATTATCAACAAATTCAGTTTTATCAAATGGGCTTATTGGCTTATAGTTGATTAAAGACATCTTTTTTCTTGCTCTACTAATTCCAGTATAAAGCCATCTGAAATGATTTTCGTTTGTTGTCCCTGCCTTCTCAATATTAAAAATTACTTCTTCCCACTTATAAGACATTGATTTATGAACCGTCATTGCCCAGCCAAATCGCAACAAAGCAGAGTTTTTAATTTTATAATATTCAGTTGCTGGGTCTTTTCTTAAATCTCTTTCTATTCTTTTTTTATAAGCAGATTTTGCTTTAGATATTATGTCTTTCAGATGTTCTTCTTCAGTAGTTAGATTTTTCTTTCTACTTGTCCCTTTTATTAGTTGTTGTATAAAATCATCATTATCAATTTTAAATTTATTGTAAATTGTATCGCTTGTGAGGTTTAGATATTCAAAAGATTTTTCAAAAGGATTACTTTTTTTTGCTTTATCTAATTCTCGATTGAGTATTATTTTGAATAAGATAAGCTCATTTTTAGAGAGTTCGGCTTTCGGGTTTAATCTGTAATTTTCCAGACTCAACACTTTTATTTTATCACCAGATTCGAGCAGCGTTATATTGATTTCTCTAAATTCAAGCGAAGTAAGTTCGCCTTTAATTTTCTTTGTTTCTTGTAAATATGATTCAGGGGTGGCAATATCAACAACAGCAAATTGACCATTATATATCCATTTTGGTTTTGCAAACGGGTCATTTTCTTTAGCCGTTTCAATATTGTTATTAAATAACACTAAATCTCCATTTGCTATATCTTTCCCATTCTTAATTATTGAGCTCTTAATCCAATAATTTACTTCTTGTGATTTTTCGTTGCTGAAACATAAAATATGACACTCCGTTTTATCGTGGATAATATCAGAAACCGCTTTTGTAACATCTTCTTTTTGTAAAAAGCAAAAACTGTCGCCTGCAATAAATTGAAGTGAATTGAAATATTTAGTGCGAATTTTATCAACGCAAAACAATGCTTCCTTATTGATAACAGAAAAGTCGGGTTTGTCTAATAGTTGATAAGCGTTGGTTTTTAACTTATACGCTTCTTCTAAATACAAAGGATTTAAAGGCGATTCATCAGTTTTTCCTAATTGAAGTTGAAACGGGTCACCAATGAAAATTATTTTTCTTTTGGTATTTGCTGAATTTGTGAAGCTCAAAAAATCTTTCAGCAAATAACCTGTGCCAAAAATTAAATCGATGGATTGATTAAATGAATCTGAAACAAGTTGCGATTCATCAACGATAAATAAAGCGTTTTCGGCGTTATCACAGTGTTTTAAAGGAATTTCTTCAACTTGTAATTCTTCTGAATCATTCGTTTCGTCTATTTCTTCGGTGCTCTCTTTTTCTTTGGTTTGTTCGTCTTCTTGTTTATTGTTTTTTTGTCCGCCATAAATGTATGAGTAAATGCTATTTACTCTTTCTAATCCACCAATTGTAAGTAAGTTATTTGCGACACGACTTGATGAAGCGAAAATTTCAGTTTCCTGTATTCCCAGATTGTAGGCAACTTCTTGAATGAAAGGAATGAGAAATGATTTGCCACTATTTGCAGTTCCTTGTAAAACGAAAACTTGTTGTTCAGGATTTTCTAAAAATGTTTTTATTTCAGTTAACGCTGAATGTTGGTCGGCATATAGCTTTTTAAAATCAAGTGTTGCCGATTTATCGGCAAACACTTTTAATTTGTCTTCGAGCGGTTTGTCGTCAAACTTAAACTTGTCAGCACGAAATACTTTTTTAAAAGCATCATAGGAATTTGGCGAAATGTTTACATCCTTGTCGGAAACATCAATAATATCAGAGATTTTCTCTATAAAATTTATTCTATCAATAATCCAAAATGCAATCTCTTTTGAATTTGGAATTTCTCTATTTAGTTCAATTTCTTTTTGAAAACACACAACACTTACAATATGACTACAATCTAATGCATCTCCATCTGCAAGGTTCGATTTAATACTTTTTGTATATACTTCTGAAAATCTTCTTTTCTGATTTTTTAACTGGATGAATGGATTTATTGAACTACCGCCTTTGATTTGTTCGCCAGTTTCATTTGACCACATTCCCATCTCAAAATTCTTTTCATTAGGAAGATTAATTTTGCCACTAAAGTTTTTAAAGTCAATAATGCAAACAACTTGGTCAGTAATTAGCAAAGCGTCTATTTGTAATCTTTCGTCAATCTCACAAAACGGACTGCCAATTAGTAAACCAGACCGACCATTTTCTGAAAAAGACTTGTGTAAGTGTCTCGCAAACTCACGGAAAAACGTGTTTTCATAATTCTTTGAGTAAGTATTCTTTCTAACTTCTAACATAATTCAATCATTGATATCCTGTTTGTGTGTCGGCAAGAAAACAGCTCTTTTGCAAACTTTGGTCGTGTGTCGGCTTGTGCGGTTTGCAAATGTGCTGTTTTGTGCGTTGGCTGTTTCCATTTTCTTATTTTCTTTTTCTGTCTTTAAGTAGCAAATTGTCCGTTGTCGTCTGTCTTTTTACACTTGGCGGTAACGGCTGAGGCTAAAAGCTGGCGGGCATTTCGGAGCACGTCACTGTCAACCTGCGATAAAGTTTATTAGATGCAATACTGTTCAAATTGGCACTATCCGCCCGCTTGATTTTAGCCTTTGTTACCGCCTGGTGTTCTGTTTTCCAGTCTTGTAAACCATTGTCATTATTGAGTTTCAGTGTCATCGTCATTTTACTTTCTTCTTTACTGTCAGCTCGTGTGTCAGCGTTTTTTAATTTTTTTTTAAGTGTCGGCAATTTTTTTAAAACAATTTCTCTCGGTGCGTTGGCTTTGCAAGCTCTTTGACAAAGCTTTGGTTGGAGCGTTGGCTCGAGGGGCTTTGGCAATGTGCTTGCAAAACGGGCAGATTATATTGATGTTCTTTTTTCAAGTTTATCTAATGTCTTGGTAATGTTGTTTAACGGATTTGTCATTCTTTGAAAGGCATATACGTAATACACCTCAATATCTAGTTCCTTACACTTCTCTATTATTGATTGTGATGGCATAAATCGACTAACAAGTAAGGATTTAGATATGATTCCGCCATAAGTTTGCTTTATGACTTTCATTTTGTTTATGTCTTCTTGTTTTATGTAGCCTGATTTGCATTCAACAAATATTAGTTTGTTGCCAGTGTTCAATAAAATGTCTATTTCATTTTTTAAAGTCTTATCATCTGTCTTAAAAGGTAATTCACAGTGAAGCATAACTTCTTTTGCCTTAGCCCACTTAACAACTTCTGATGCTACAATAAGTTCCCACCATGAGGCATTATAAAAAAGTTCTTTAGCATTGTTGCTTTTGAAAGAAACAACAGACTTGTTATTATTCTGTATTTCGACGAAACCTGAGTCCCATTTTATAGTAACATTACCTGCTGTAATTTCTAAACCTTTTTCTGGCAATGCCCGATATTTCTTTCTCAAAAAATCAGTTACTTTTGAATACAATTTATTCGATGAAGCGAATGATTCTATTTCATTTGAAACTTTGAAATCAGATACAGTAAAGTCACTTAGAGACTTAGCTGTAAATATTTTGTGCCCGCTTAATCCAAAAAAATCTTTTATTGATAATTGTGATTCTATCTGTTTTTTTTCATAAGAAGGCACTTCAATAAAACTATAGTCTTGATTAATATAGAATCCTTTCACTTGTTTTTCTGAAATAACTGATTGAGCAGCAAGTAACATAATTTTTGTGCCACCTGTTAGATTGATTAAGATTTCATCATTAATATCTAAATTTTCAATAATCTTATCAACCTTTTTTTTTATTGCGTAAAAGTCAAATGGTTCACAAATGAATTCACTAAATTTCAATTCTTTAAAAAGTTCTCTTATTACAATTATTCCATCTTTTGATTCTTCGGAAGCAATAAAATGAATTTTATCAGGTGAAAATTCTTTTATCCCAAGAAATACTGGTAAAAGTTGACCACCAACGAAAGTTATTTGATGTTTCATTTTAAAAATATTTCAGGTTGATTTTTAAACGGATTATAAACTACATTAAGTATTTCAGAACCTGGCATTGGTTTTCTCAATTCTTTGATATATTCAGCAAAATCAACATAAACAATTCTACAACCGTAATCTTTTCCAAAAATTGAAGCAGATGCAACCATAGATTTTTTACCGCCAGTAATATCAACGGTAATTTGTGAGTTTGGATTTAAAACAAGTTGCTCTTTCATTGCCTTATACATTGATTCAAAACTTTCATCATTTAGGTAGATGAGTTCGTATTTTGATTCGAGGAATTTTTCAAGGTAACTATTATCTACTTTTTGATTATTAGTTGTGAAAATGATATGAGTTACGGGTTCTACGGCTTTTGCAGTAAGAACTATTGGTTCGGGAGAAAAACCAAGAACTGAAAACAATGTCCCACCTTTGGGCAATGTGTCACTATACCTTTCGCAGAAGTTATTTATTACAACTTCAAAAAGTTTTTCAAAGTATAATTCTTGGGCTTTTTCAAATCTGCCATTTTGGGCAAGGTCAAGCCACTCTTGTAAATATGGAATTTGTTTACTCATTTGTTATCAATGATTTTAAGTTCAAAAAATTTAAAGATGTATTTTTCTAAATCAAATCTTGCATTGGCATTTTCTAAAAGAAAAATACTGTTCCCTTTTAAGGTACACTTGTAGAAAGTGTTTCCTGCAATTAAATAATCAGAATCTTTAGCTTTACCATAATATATTATGGAAGATTTAAAGTTGTTTAAATTGACATTTAAAGTGGGTTTAATTGTAATTACTGGATATTGGGGCAACAAAGGTGCATTAATCCCCTTTTGTTGTTCATAAGCGATATAAGTTATAAATAAATCATTTCGTACTGGGTTGTTTTTAAATACATAAAAAGATGTTTCAATTAGTTTTTTATGAAAATCAAGAAATTCTTTTCTTTGCGATTCATTTAAAATAGCTCCAACTTCAAAACCATTGTTTAAACCGTGATTCCCATCAATATTTGCGGTAAATATCATTCCTTTTCTTTCATTGATAATGCCCTTTGAATGATTGAATACATCAGCATAAACCACACAACCAATTTCGCTTAATTTGGAAACACCTTCTAAATGGTCGTTTCTATAATTCATTCCTCTGCAAAAAACGGAAACAGAAACCCCTCTTTCTATGGCTTTTTTTATTGAGTGAAATAAATCTTCAATAGAGTTCAAAACAACTATGCTATATGTTGATAGATACAAGTATTCATTTGCTTGGTTAATGATTTTAATAATTTCATTAAGCAAATTGTTAGAGAGATTTTCGCAAGTATATCTTAGGTCTGAATGTTCTGATTTTGGCAATAAGGAACTATCAATGTTTGATTCTGATTGAACAACTAACATTTTTCCTTTTTTCTTTGTCCCTAAAAATTGTTTGTAAGTTGTGCCTTGCAAAAATATTACGTCAAATAGTTTGTCAAGTTCACTACTGCTTTTTTCATCTAAATATGTCCCTGATTCTGTATTAAATGTTAGTGAAGGAGTAGTAAAATTTGCACTTGTAATAAATCCAATGTTTCTGTCTGCAACTATAAACTTAGAATGGGCAGAAAGCGAAGCTCGAACGTGTATTCCGTTATCATAAAGTTGCTTTATGTATTTCAAATGTGTCCGTGCTGGATTCTCTTTTATTTCTTCTTCTGTTATAAAATCTGCTAAAGACAAGGAGTTTTCCAGTTTAGTTGAATCTAATTGAGTAATTATAAAAATTGCAACTTGGGTTTCTTTAGCTTTATTCAATATCGCATTGAATATTTCTTTATCAGTAATAATGAAACTACAAATTTTTAAAACAGCAGTAGCTTCGCTAATTATTTTGAGTATCTCATTTTTTAAAGCAACATTACCTTCTTGGGTTAAGAAAATTTTTTCATAGCCAAGAAATGGTGTAAACTCCTTTTTGTTTTCGTTTAAAACAAAAACACCTGAATTTAGTATGTCTGTATTTTTTAAAACTAATTCCATTAAATCACTTTTAGCATATGCTTTTCTATATCGTATTTTTCCAATAGGTCATATTCTCCTGCTAATATCAAGTATGGTCTAATTTTCTCACTGTACTCCGAATTAGTTTTAAGAAAATCGGCAAATGAGAATTTGTGATACTGCTTTATCAATTCAATAAATTCAATCAACTCTTTAATAATTAAATCATCAGTTGAATAGTATAAATAAAATAGAAATACATTTCGTTCTAAACTGTTGTTGAAAATCCGATAATCTCGTTTTCTGATTAAATCGCTAACCAATTTTTGACGATTTGGACTTTCTTCTAAAGTTTTCTTGCGAATGTTTATTTCTACGGAATCATCTTCATAAATAAGACTGTCTTGGTCAATATGTTTCAACCCAAACATACTTTCTAAGAATTTCAATAAATCTTCTCTACTAAAGTTGAAGCATTTATTGGCTGATTCTTTGTATCTGTCAATTTCAGGTAAATTGGTTGTTAAGATTGGAATAGGCTTTTCAGAACTATCACTTTTCTGAAATGGAATCATAAGTTTGAACTCCAAATTTTGAATACGCTCTTTTAATGAAGTCTCAAATATTGTTACGTTCTTTCTTAAAATTTCATAGTATGTATGTTCTTCTCCTAAAGAATAAATTGCGTGACCGTCAATAAGTTCTTTTAGCAAGCTATTCTTTGTTTTACTAATTGAAACAAGTATTTGAAAACTCATTTTAGTATAAGATATTTCATCTATACTTTGTAATCCATTCGGTATTCCAAAATTATCTCTTTGTTCGTTATCAATAGAAAATATTAAATCAGAAATTTGATATTTTTCAGGTGGCGTATGTACCATATCAGGTGCAAATGGTTTTACTAAATATCTTTCTCCTGTTCTTGTGTTTGTTTTGTAAAAACTTTGATGTTCACTGATAAGTTTGCTTTTGTAATAGCTGTAAAAAGCTTTTGGTAAAGGTTTAAGGGTTATTCCGTCAACGTAAAAGTCGTAAGATTGTTTGTGTAATCTTAATTGAGTTTTTGTCTCAAATACAGAAACCCCTTCTTCTGTTAAGAAATATTGGTCGTCTTCTTTTCGCAGCAATTTATCACTTATAAGTTTGTCAAGTCTTAACTGCACTAATGTTTTTGATGTTCCAATAATGCTTCCGATTTGAAACGAAGTGAAATCCGCTTTTACTTTGTAAAAATCTACAATCACTTTGTCAAGATTATCAAGCGGGTCAGGAGTGGAATCGGAAATTTCAGAGTGTATGCAATAAATAGGATATTGAATGCACAAAACTCCCTTCAACTGTCTGTCAATTGCAGACAACTCTTCATAATATTTTTCTATGTCAATGCTAAAATTGCTCACTTAGTATGAAAATGCTATTTGTTTTTTTGCTGTATCAATTCTTATAATTTTCACTTGAACGGTTTCATTCAGGTTTAATGTCTTATTCTTTCTGATATTGTTTCTATGCAAAAGCCCTTCTAAACCAGAATCCAATTTGATGAAATAGCCGAAGTTCACTTCTTTTTGAACAATACCTTTTACAAAATCTCCTTTCTTGATTTTCTTAATTTCATTTTCCCAATCCTGCGTTTTTTGTAAGTGTTGATTTTTTCTCTGTTCAGGAATCTTGACAGTAATACGCTTTGTTGCAATGTCTATTGAATGAATTGAAACTTCAATTTCAGACGATATTACTAAACATTCAGCATTATTAGCTTTCAAGTGATTTGGAAGCATTGAATATGGAATCAAGCAATCAACATTTTCAATAGTAACAAATACACCAAATACACCTTTGGCGTTTTGACCAATAGATTTAACCTTTCCTTTTGCAACACTTCCTGTTTTATATTTTTCTACGAAAGATTCAAATGGAGATTTGAAATCATACAAGTCAGCCACATTGATGAAGTTTCCGATATCTTCTTTTTTACTTAATTCAACTAATGTTTTGAACAATTGTGTGTAGTTGAAAATACGGTCATAATGCGACCTTGAATCGGTTAATGTTTTTGAATTTCCAATTAAGACAAGTTTCTTTTTTGCACGACTAAACGCAACATTCAAACGCCTTGCATCGTCCAAAAAGCCAACTTTAGAAAACTTAGGTTTACCGTTTACAACCTGTGCTTTGCTATGGTCGGTTGAACGTGTAAAACTGAAAATGATTATATCATATTCTTTCCCTTGAAATGAATCAAGCGTAGAAACATCAAGATTTTTGAATTTACAAGACGACCTACTTATGTGGTTTTTTATGTTGGCTACTTGTGATTTATAAGGAGCAATAATAGCAATGTTTGAAGGGTTTACTTCATTGTCACATAGTTTAGGCAGAATGATTTCTGAAATTGTTTCTGCTTCTGTGTTATTCATTGCAGAGAAACCGTCATTCTGCTCAAATGGATTTTTCGAATTTGATGTATCAAAGAAAACTACTTCTTTGTCAAAAGGAGAAGGGAAATCAAGTCTGTTTAAATGGGTTTTACTTCCCATTTTTACTTTTCCGTCATAAAAGGAACGTGATACAAATTCGCCAATGTTGGGGTGCATTCTGTGCTGATAATTCAGCATTTCCATATTTTCTTTTGGAAATTGTTCCGCGTTAATTCTATTTACTATAAATTCAAAAAACGAAGTTTTAAGAGCGTGAAGAATCTCTTCTTCAAGGAAATCTGAACCAAAGGGAGAATTTGGAAAACTTGTTGGTTCTAATTTGTCAATAAGCGAACTTTCCATATATGGCGGTAATTGTTTTTGGTCGCCAACAAGAATAACTTTTTCGCCAAGTTCAATTGCAACTAATGATTCTGCAATGTTCGCTTTCCCAGCTTCATCAATAATAACTGTGTCAAATTTAAAATTTTTATCCTTGAAAATTTCGTCAGATTTTATACCAATACAAGTTGCAAAAACTACATCAATAGAGTTATAGATTAATGGTTTTAATAAAATCTCATATTCATTATTTGATTCTTCAATCCATTTTTTTAGAATTTCTATTGTCTCATTTATTTCTGATAATGCTAATTCTGAAAGCCCGTCAAGTAAAATAAAATGACGTTGTTTATAAACTTCTTTTAAAACTCCGTAATCATAGCTCAACTCATTGATAAATTGATTGAGTGATTTTTTCAATTCACTTTTCTCTAATCCTTCGCTTATACTTATTGCGTATTTTTTAGCAACTAAGAGTTGATTTGAAATAAATTTTTTAAAATCAACTTTATATTCATCAACAAGGTTGTCAATGCTATATTTCAAAAGCTGTTTATCAATCCGGTCAGGATTCCCAACTCTTAATAGGTTTAAGTTCGGGAATTGGGCAAGTTTTTCAAGCACGTTATCAACAGCAACGTGATTTTGTCCCGAAACCAATACTTTTTCGCCTTTCTCAACTAATTGCTGTATTATTTCGGCAATAACCGTAGTTTTTCCCGTACCAGGAGGTCCTTGAATTAAAAATATGTTTTGATTGCCTATGGCTTTTTTTACCGCAGTTACTTGATTATTACTCGAATCTTCTTTTTCAGTAATTGCTAAATTTTCATTTTTAAATGTGATTGATTTAAGGATTGGTGTTTTTACTTTTTCAGGTTTAACCAAAAGTGCTTCAATATGGTCAATCTTTATTTTTTTATCTAAAAAATCTTGAATGATTTCACGTTGAATTTGAAACTGTTTTTTAGAAATCCTCTTGTCTAAATAAAAACCGCCGTTCAACAAATCAAGTCTTATTTCTTTGTTGAATGTCAAAATGTAATCATCATTCAAATTTGAAAGTATGCCATCAGACAATTTTATTAGTTTATCATCTTCTTTGTCTTTTAGTCTAACATTTACAACAGTAGATTCATCTATTTCAAGACTATCTCCAATAGGTCTAGGTATTTTTATTGCTACTCCTTGATTTATTGAAGGTACACGGTCATATTTATCAACAAAAACATTGTTTTCTTTCTGCTGTTCTATTAAGCTAATTTGGTATTCAAGAAATTTATCAATAATAGCAAGTGTTCTTCCTTCTTGCCTTAAAATTTCACCTGCTTCGTTCTTTAATTGATTAATAGTTTCAAAACATTTTGTTTTTAGAATTGAATAATCAAGAAATTCCTTTACAGAATTATCGAATGGACTTGTTCCATAAGGGGTAATGACTTTCAATTTATTGCTAAAAAGAAAAGAACCATATTTTGTATTTCTTTTCTTGGCTTCACTTGCTTTAACTTGGCTGTGCCCAAACGAAAAATCTTTAATAATAAATTTGATTTCCTTTTTGTCCTTGCTAGATACAACATCGCCAAAGATGTTTACATCTTCGTTATAAAAGGAGAAGTCTGTTTTCTGATTTTCTTCACGAACATTTATTTTAAACCAATAGGGCTGGTTTGACAATATGTCTAATAGTTTTTGTTCATTTTCAATTGAAACAACGGGATCATTTAGAAAATAAGGAATCGCGTTTTGCTTAAATGTTGTTTCATAACTTGCGTTTCCTAATTCAAATTGTATGTATAGGGTTTTGTTAGTCTTAAATTCTTTAGAAAATATTTTATCATCAGAATCAAAACCTTGTTTGATTAATGACAATTGCTCATCAGTCGCATAAACACCAAGAATAGAATTTTTGAACGAATAGAAAGATTTTAGGTCATCTTCAATAAAATTGATTTCAGGAACTAATGATTCTTCTTTTGTTTCGTCTTGAACAATATCTAAAGAGGCAGGAACGAATGATAGTAACTCGCTATAATCAAGTTTAGAATTAACCTTTACCCTTATTCTACCTGTAGCGTTTTGGAGAAGATTATTATTTACAATACCATATAGGTTCTCTTTAGTCTTAACTATGGTTGTATTGTTGAAAGTTTCAATAATGTCTGCATAAAATTCTTCTCCGCGCTCTATTCGCTCCCAAGCAACTGTATTGCTTGTTGGTTCAGAAAGATGCTTTTTACTTAAAATAACTTGTTTACTAGAAAAGTCAATGTCCAAAACAACACATTTAATCTTATCTCCAACTTTATAAGATTTAAATTCAGCTTCACCTTCTGGTAGGCACCACGACAAATTTAACACAGATAAACGACCAATATAACCCTCCCCAAAGTCTATGACAATTTGCGACGGATTTATGATAGCCGTTATGTTTGTTTCGATAACAGTTCCTTTGCCGTATTTTTCAGCAAATTCTAATTCTGATATGGTTAAACTTGATTTCAAATTATAAATTTATGAAATTGCTGAAATTTAGCACGGGTGCGTTAGTACGATTGCACTCTTTGACAAAACTTTAGTTGAAACGTTGGCTTGTCGGGCTTTGGCAATATGCTTGGGAATAATCATTTAGCTATCTGGATTAGTTTTAACATACTCTGATATTTCTAGAAGATATTCAAAAAATGATTCTTTTTCACTTTTTGACGTTAGTGGATAATGTTGAGAATGAATATATTTTCTTTCCTGAATTTTTTCTGAATAAATTCGACAAAGTGTTGGTGATGTATTAATCTCCATCGCTGAATAATCAAAATTGGTATTAAATATATCTTCATATGAAATGTGTCTTTTGGGGAAAGTTCCTTTATATTCAGTATTTAACCTAGGTTGAAAATAGCGAATAAGTGATGCTTCAAACATTGTAATTTCCTGCCCTTCAGGAATTCTAAGTGAAGCTTTTTTTTGCAACTCAATAAGTTCAGATAATGTTGGCGCTTTAGTGCTAGAATCAATTGTCAGAATTGATGTTGCTAAATCTTTTACTTCTATTTTTAACCCGATTATTAGCACTTCTTCATTGCTTCCCTTATTCAAAATATCAATAGCAATTTTTTGAATTTTATCATGATTTTCTAGTCTATAATCAATTTTCTTTGTTTTAGTCCTTCCAAAAGCTTGACCAATATACATTACTTCTAAATCAGAGGGCAAAGGATTGGGTTGAGTAGTACCTATCATATCCTTATCAAGAAATGAAAAATAATTAATTAGTTCATAATCTCTCATAAAACCACCATTTACAACATTGTTGTTAACATTATAATAACCATCTTTTAAAAAATTAATCTTAAATGCTTTTGGATGTATATATGGTAGTATTTGTTTGTTGTGGCGATCATCTAGCCAATATAGAATTGTTTTATTGAAATCTCCATCAGAAAAAGTTGTTTCAAAAAATATTTTTTTTCTTTTACATATTAAATAAATATGATATTTATCGCTTTCGATTACCTTTTTAAAATCATCATTTTCTAAGTCAACAGGGTTGAATAGAATAATTTTGCTAGAATAAAAATTAAGACCAAGATTCCATTTCATTATTTTAAGTTTTAAGTTTTAGATTTTGCTAGGTATGCAAATAATAAGCATAAAGTAGAACGTAAATAATATTACAAGCATTCAATATTCTCAATAACGCCATATTTTTCTGCTTTTTCTAGTTT
>ENA-UOWE01004207-UOWE01004207.1-activated-sludge-metagenome-genome-assembly--contig:-NODE-4207-length-14053-cov-5.201743_pt1 | contig 14053 bp, 12 predicted proteins | sample MGYA00249841_ERZ761562 | MGnify/ENA primary metagenome ERZ761562 (study PRJEB28883, sample SAMN05720200) | activated sludge metagenome | isolation source: Anaerobic digester | place: Japan... | reverse complement strand
CTCCATCGCCGGGTAGAGGATCTCCTCCACCGGGCGGCTGAGGCGGTGGACTTCATCGATGAACAGGATGTCGCCGGTGCGCATGTTGGACAGGATGGCCGCCAGGTCGCCAGAGTGCTCAATGGCCGGGCCGGCGGTGTGACGGATGTTGGCGTTCATCTCGTTGGCCACGACCTGGGCCAGGGTCGTTTTGCCCAGGCCGGGCGGGCCGTGGAAGAGGACGTGATCGAGTGTCTCGCCGCGGGCGCGGGCGGCCTCGATGAGGATACGCAAATTGTCCTTGAGTCGATCCTGACCGGTAAACTGGGTCAGGCGTTGCGGCCGCAGCATGGTGTCCAGCCCGACATCGTCGGCCTGCTGCTGTGGGGCGATAGCCCGCTCCGGCGGGTGCGATTGGCTGGTCATGGTGCGGGGATTATACGCGATCTGGGGGCGCGGGCGAAACGGCACGGCCGGGCTAATTGCCGAGTTGGCAGAAGACCTCACGCAAAGGACGCGAAGGAAGCTAAGGACGCCAAGAAGCGGCTTGTTTGCGCCTTTGCCTTCTTGGCGATCTTGGCGTGAGGTGTCTTTATGGCCTGGCAATGACCCTGAATGGCCCACGCACAAGCTGCGAATTCGGCGGGAGTTGGTTACAATGGGACAAATCAACGGAGTCTGTCCCCTATGGTCTTTGAGTCACATCACCCCCTCGTCAAGCACAAGCTGACGCTGATGCGCGACAGCACAACGAAGCCTAAGAAGTTTCGCGAACTCATCCGCGAAATTTCCCTGCTCCTCTGCTATGAAGCCACCACCGATCTGACGACGCAGCCGCGAACGGTGGACACGCCCATGGGCCGCGCCGACGGCGTTGAACTGCTGCACAAGGTCGGCCTGGTGCCCGTGCTCCGCGCCGGGCTGGGCATGGTCGAGGGCATCTGGGAGATGATGCCCGGCGCGGAGGTCTGGCACATCGGCCTCTATCGCGACGAGCGCACGCTGAAGCCGGTGTCCTACTACAACAAGCTGCCGACCATGCCCACGGTGCAGGTCTGCCTGGTGCTCGATCCGATGCTGGCCACGGGCGGCTCGGCCGTGGCCACGGTGGACATCCTCAAGCGCTGGGGCGCGGAGCGCATCAAGTTCGTCGGCATCCTGGCCGCGCCGGAGGGCATCGCCCGCCTGCAAGGAGCGCACCCGGACGTTCCCATTCACGTCGCCCACGTCGATGAGCGGCTCAATGACATCGGCTACATTGTCCCTGGCCTGGGCGACGCCGGCGACCGGCAGTTCGGCACAGGGTAACGTGGTCGCCTTCGTCGTCACCCTGGCCGCGCTGGTCGTCGCCGCGGCGACCACGCCGCTGGCCCGCCGCCTGTCCTTCCGTTGGGGCATCGTCGCTGAGCCGGGCGGCCGTCGCCAGCACCACGGCCGCATGCCCAAGCTGGGCGGGTTGGCCGTGGCCGCGGGTTGGGCCGTTGGCGTGGCCCTCATCTACCTGCTGCGGCCGCCCGGCAACCCCGACGACGCCCTGCGGTTGCGCGGCGTGGTGTTGGGCAGCCTGATCGTGCTGGCCGGCGGCCTGCTCGACGACCGCTACGACCTGCCGCCGTGGGCGCAACTGGTGATCCAGTTGTCCGGCGCGCTGGTGGCCATCGCCCACATCATCTTCATCGAAGTCTTCACCAACCCACTGCCCGGCACGGCATTGTGGCAGGCAATTCCCCTCTTTCGCGTCGAGGGGACACTGGTGTGGATCTGGCGTCCGCTGGCGTTGCTCTTCACAACCTTCTGGATCATTGGCATGCTCAACGCCATCAACTTCCTGGATGGCCTTGACGGGCTGGCGGCCGGGGTGTGCCTGATCGCCGCGGTCTTCTTCGCCGTCCACAGCTTCCGGCTGGGCCAATCGACCGTGCCGCTCTTTCCGCTGGCACTGGCCGGGGCGCTGCTGGGCTTTTTGCCGTTCAACTTCTCGCCGGCGCGCATCTTTCTCGGCTCGGCCGGGGCCTACTTTTTGGCTTATCAGGTAGCCACGCTGTCGATTCTCTCGCCGGCCAAACTGTCCACGGCGCTGCTGGTGCTGGCCGTGCCCATCATCGACGTGGCCTGGCAAATCGTCTCGCGGCTGCGGCAAGGGCGGCACCCCATGAGCAGCGACCGCGGCCACCTGCACTTTCGCCTGGCCGACAGCGGCCTGCCGACGCCGCGCATTGTCCTGGGCTATTACAGCGTCGCCCTGGTGTTTGGGCTGATGGCCGTCCTGGTGTCCTCGCCGCTGCTTAAGCTGGTCTTGCTGGCGGCGCTGGCCGTGGGCGTGCTGGCTTTGTTGCTGCGGCTGAGTAAGAGGACTTGAATCGGCCGCCGCCCGGTGCTACACTCGCACTATCATGGAAGAACAAGACATCATGCGCGAACAGGCGCAAATCCTGATCGATCGCGCCTATCGCCACCAGCAACAGGGCGAACTGGGCGACGCCATCGCCCTCTACCGGCGGTCGCTGGCCGTCTACCCGACGGCCGAAGCCCACACCTATCTCGGCTGGGCCTATAGCTACATGGATCGCTACGACGAGGCCATCGCCGAGTGCGAGAAGGCCATCGCTCTCGATCCGACGTTCGGCAACCCCTATAACGACATCGGCGCGTATATGCTGGCCCAGGGGCGGCCGGAAGAGGCCGTGCCCTGGCTGGAGCGGGCCACGGCCGCGCCGCGCTACGACACACCGCAGTTCGCCTACCTCAACCTCGGCCGGACCTATGAGGCCCTGGGCCACCCCTACCGCGCCCTGGCCTGCTACGACCGCGCCCAGGCCATCGCCCCGCTTTACCTGCCCGCCCAGTGGGCCAAGGGGCTGCTGCTCGGCCGCCTGAACTAGGCTGAGGCCCTGGCCCCCATGCCCCGCGCCATCGGCCATGTGACAGTCGCCGCGGTCGGCCGGCTGCGCGAACGCCACTGGCAGGCGGTGCAGGACGACTACGCCCGCCGCCTGAGCCGCTACACCGATTTTCATCTGGTCGAGGTCAAAGATGCGGTTGGCCGGTCGCTGCCCGACGCCGTGGCCACGGCCCGCGAGGGGGAGCAGCTCCTGGCCGCCGGGCGCGGCGCGCGGCTGGTGCTGCTGAGCGCCACGGGGCGAGAGATGACCAGCCCGGAGTTGGCGGCGTGGCTACAGGGGCAACTGGAGAGCTACGGCCGGCTGGCCTTCCTCGTCGGCGGGCCGGTCGGCTTCGATCCGGCGACCGTGACCGCGGCCGACGAGCAGCTGGCCCTCTCGCGGCTGACATTCCCCCACGAACTGGCCCGCGTCGTCTTGCTGGAGCAGCTTTACCGGGCGTTTACGATCCTCAATGGGGAGCCGTATCACAAGTAGGCGGCGCTACCCGGCCGCGGTTGCCCCGCCGATCGCCACCACGTACTCCCCTCTTGGCTCCTCGTCGGCCAACGAGGCGATTAGTTCGGAGAGCAAGCCCCGCCGTACCGACTCAAACATCTTCGTCAACTCGTTGGCCACGGCCGCCGGCCGGTCGCCATAGACCGCCAGCGCGTCGGCCAGGAAGTCGCGCAGACGATGGGGCGATTCGTAGAAGATGAGCGTGTGGGGCGCATCGCGGTCGATGGCCAGGAACGCCTGCCGCTTGCCGCTCTTGCGCGGCGGGAAACCGCGAAAGGTGAAGCTGTGCGACGGCAGCCCGGACAGCACCAGGGCCATCACCAGCGCCGACGCACCGGGAATCATCGTCACTGGCAGATCAAGCGCGATGGCCCGCCGCACCAGCGTGAAGCCGGGGTCGGCCACGCCCGGCGTGCCCGCGTCGGAGACGACGGCGACCGATTGCCCGTCCGCCAGCAGGGTCATGATGCGCGCCCCGGCGCGCTCCTCGTTGTGCTCGTGGAAGGCGATCTGCGGCTTCTTGATGTCGAAGTGCTTCAGCAGCAGGCCGGTCTTGCGCGTGTCCTCACTGGCGACGTAGTCCACGGCGCGCAGCACCTCCAGCGCCCGCAGGCTGATGTCGCCGAGGTTGCCGATGGGCGTCGCCACCAGGTAGAGCACCGCCCCTCCACGGCCTAGGCCGGCTTAACCCACTCCATCGACGCCCCCAGTTGCTGCATCGTATCGACGAAGCCGGGGAAGCTGTCGGCCATGCAGGCGGCGTCATGGATGAGCGTCGGCTCGTCAGTCGCCAGCCCGGCCACGGCCAGAGCCATGCCCAGGCGGTGGTCGTCGTGGCTATCGACGCTGGCCCCCTTGAGGCGCGTCGGCCCGTAGACAGTGAAACCGTCCTGGTGCTCATCAAGGTTGGCTCCCAGACGGCGCAACTCCTGGGCCAGCAGGGCAATGCGATCCACTTCCTTGACGCGCAACTCGGCCGCGTCGCGGACGGTGCTATGATCGACCGCCTGCGTGGCGGCCACAGCCCAGACGGGGAACTCATCGATGGCGCGTACGACCGTCGGCCCATCCACATCAACACCGTGCAGCTCGGCGAAGCCAACGCTGACGTCGGCAGCCACTTCGCCGCCGGTCACCTGCTGGTTGCTGATGGCGATGTTGGCGCCCATCTGTCGCAGGACGTGCAGCAGGCCGGTGCGCGTCTCGTTGATGCCCACGCCGCGGATGGTGACCTCGGAGTGGGGCACGATGGTGGCGGCGACGATGGGGAAGGCGGCCGAGGAGAAATCGCCGGGCACGGTCATGTCCAGCGGCAGCAGGCGACGGCCGCCCGGCGGCGCGTCGCTCAGCGTCGCCCAGCCCGCCTGCATCGTCACGACCGCGCCCATGGCCATCAGCAGGCGCTCGGTGTGGTCGCGGGCCGGGCCGGGCTGGAAAACGCGCACGGCGTCGCCGGTGTAGAGGCCGGCCAACAGCAGGGCGCTCTTCACCTGGGCGCTGGCCACGGGCAAGCTATAGCTGACACCGTGGAGCGTCGACGGGCGAATGTACAGCGGCGCGTGCCCTTCTTCGGCGCGGATGTCCGCGCCCATGAGTTGTAGCGGCTCGGTCACGCGGCCCATCGGCCGGCGGCGGAGCTGCTCGCTGCCGTCCAACACCGAGGGGAACGATTGCCCGGCCATTACCCCGGCCAGCAGGCGGATGGCCGTGCCGGCGTTGCGGCAGTTGAGCGGCCCGGCCGGCCGGCGTAGGCCGCGCAACCCCCGCCCCTCAATGCGCAAGTCCCACGCCTGCGGCAGGCGCTCATCCACGTCGATGTGGACACCCAGCGCGCGCATCACTTCCAGCGTCGCCAGCGTGTCGCCGGCCGGCAGCCAGTTACGGATGACGCTGACGCCTTCGGCCAGCGCGGCCAACAGGACAGCGCGATGGCTGATCGACTTGTCGCCCGGGACGGTGATCGTGCCGCGGAGCGGGGTATTCTGGGTATGGACGATCAGCTTACTGTTTGACGTCATTGGGGCCGGCTTAGATGGCTTTGCGCCGTGTCTGGGCCATGTGCGGCAGGGTTTCGGCGCGGCCGTTGGGGCCTTTAAAACGCGCGCGTTCGTGCCGATGGCGCTGCTGAGCGGCGCTGGCATTATGGCGCGGGTCGAGGCGGGCAACCGGCGGCCGCCCGGCCAGCTTGGCCTGCTCCAGCGCGTGGTGGATGAAGAGGGTGTTCCCGCCGCGCAGAGCCTCAGGCCCACCGTCGGCTTGCAGCGCCGCCAGTTGCGCCGGCAGGTCGGCAATCTCCTCCGGCGGGATGTAGGCCGGCAGGGCGAAGAACTCCAGATGGTCCTGGACGGGCACGAGGCGGCCAAGGAGGATCGCCCCCAGCGGCGCGTCGCCATGGCCAGCCGGCTCAAAGACATCGACCTCCTGCCCGGAGGCCATGTCGCGCAGGCGCAACGTCTGCCGCTCGTAGCCCAACAGCTCGTAACCGCTCATCGGCCCGGCGGCAACCCACTGGTCAAGCAGTTCGCGCTGTGGCGAAGGCAGGTCGCTGTGCTCGCCGCGATATTGCTCGACGACGCGCTCACCCGACGGCAAGGCGTAGTCGAAGGCGAACCAGTCAAAGAAGCGCTCGGACTCGGAGGCGCTCATCTGCGGCAACGTCTCAGCCGTGTACAGGTTGTTCCAGTAGCCGGCCGCGGCCGCGCCGGCGTCGTCGTCGAAGCGCTCGCTATCGGCGAACTCCAGCAGGTCGGCGCGCAAATTGCGCGCGGCGTCGGCCCAGGCGCGCTGCTCGCGCTCGGCGGCCAGGTCGGCGGGCATGTGGCACTGCTTGTACTTCTTGCCACTGCCGCAATAGCAGGGATCGTTTCGGCCCGGTTTGTCCATATCGCCCAACTCCATAAGATGGCAACCGGCAACGCCAGAGATGCCGGCTGCGAAATGACAAGGAATTGTACCAGATGAAGCCACCGCCGCGTAGCGTCAGCGAACCAGCCACCCGCCGCGACTAGGCCGACCGCAGCGCGGCCACCTCCTGCACGCGCTGCCGCAGCCGCCGCGAGAGCACGCGGATGACACCGCGGGCCACTTCGCTGCGCGTGTCCATCAGCTCATAGAACGGCGATTGCTCCAGGCGCAGCAACAGCGTGTCCGTCTCGGCCGTGGCCGCGGCCATGCGCGGTTCCGGGTCCAGCAGGGCCATCTCGCCGAAGACTTCCGACTCGCCCAGGGTGTTGAGCATGTAGTCGCCGTCGTGGATGCGCACCTCGCCGCTAACGATGATGTAGAGCGAGTCGCCCGCGTCCCCCTTGCCGAAGACGCTCGCGCCCGCCGGTCGCTCCACCTCGGTCAACAGCCCGGCGATCTCGGCCAGTAGCTCGTCCGGCGTCTCGGCGAAGAGATCGACGTCCTTCAGGAAAATGACCTTCTCAATCGTCGTCAGCATGGCTCTTTCTCCGGGTGACGGGGCAACAGCGGGGGCATGACCCAGACGGGCGGACGTCCAGACGGCCGTCTCGCGCAAGACGGGATCGCTGCTGGTCTGATAGCGCCGCAATAGTTCGGGCAGGTCGGGGCCAGTGCAACCCACCTGCCCGGCGGCGAACAGGCGCGTGACCTCCAGCCAGTGGTTGGCCCGGCCGTCGCCGCGCAGCAGCGCCTCGACGCGCTCCGTGGGCGACAGAGCGGGCGCGTCATACAGACCGCCCAGGCGCTGCAACCGCGCCGCGGGCGACATCTCTTCCGACAGCGGCATGACCATTGCCTTTAGCTCTGCCGGCAAGCCCAACTCAAGGATCTCCAGCGCGTAGGCCCGGCGCGCCTCCGTGGCCTGGTGGCCCTGACCCAACACCTCGCGCACATCGTGCATTGCGGACGGCTCCACCAGCAGCGCCAGCAGCAGGTAGATGCGGTCGCGGGCAGCGGCGAACTGGTCTTGTAGCACGCGCCGTAGATAGTCGAGTTCCTCAGCGGCCAGGCAGTCGCGCAGGCCGGCCAGCAGCCAGGCGGCGTGGCTGGTCTCGGCGGCAATTTGGCGGCGCACAGCGGCCGCGGCCTCGCCCGTGGCCCGGTAGCTCGCGCCCGTCAGCGCCAGCAGCACTTCCGTCCGCACCGTGTCGCTGGGATGATCCAGCCGGGCCGCCAGCGCCGTCGTGACCGCTTCGTTGCCCATGCGCCCGGCCGCGCGGGCCAGGCCCACCAACAACTCCACCGGCTGGTCGTTCTGGCAGAGGGCGCTGACGACAGCCGGCTGCGCCGCCTCGCCGCCCGCCCGCAATGCGGCCACGGCCGCCATCTGCGTCGCCCGGCGGCCCAGCGCGGCGACAACCTCGGGCCAGACAGCGGGGCACTGCGCCCGCCCGGCGACGGCCAACGCTTCGCGGCGCACGCCGTCGTCGCTGTCGGCCAGCAGGCGCGATAGCAGGGCACAACCGGCCCCGGCCGGCCGCTCCAACGCGCGAATGGCCAGACGGCGCTCGGCGGGATTGGCCGAAGTCGCCAGGGCGGCCAACGTCGCCTCGGCCTCCGTCCGTGCCGTGTCTGAGCCGTAGTGGCGCAGACCCAGCAGCGCTCCCAGCCGCGTCTCCGGCTCCGGCGCAGCCAGATGCGCCACCAGGGCCGGCTCCATCTCCGCCCCACCCACGGCCGCCAGCGCCTGCCAGGCCGCGCCGCGCACCAGCGGGTCGGGGTCGCTCTCGGCCGCGGCCAGCAGGGCGTCGCGCCCGGCCGGCAGGCCCAGCGCCTCGATCTGCCGCGCGGCCTCGCGGCGGACGGCGGCTTCGGGATGGCGTAGCAGGTCGGGCGCGGCCTCGGCCAACGCCTCCGGCCGGTGCTGGGCCAGCAAACCGAGCGCGTAGAGGGCCGAACCGGGCCGGGGGCTGCGCAGCGCCTCGGTCAGCACGGCGATGCTGTCGCTGTCGCCCAGGCTTAGCTCTACGCCGGTGAGCCGCCGCCGCGACAGCGCGGCCATGAGCGCCCGCGGATAGGCGCGCGTCGTCCGGAAGGCCACCGCCAGCCAGGCGATGATGATGACCAGCAGCACCATCGCCACGTGGACGACGGTGAACTGCGGCAGGCGATTGAGCAGCAGCAGCGACACGCCGGCCAATCCCACGGCGACCATGCGCACGATGCCGTTGTCGATGGTCTGGACGCGCGCCCGCTCGGCCGCGGGCAACGGCTGGTAGAGGATGGCCTGCGCCGTCTGATCGACCGAGAACATGAAGCCCAGGTCGAGGACGCGGTTGAGCGTGGCCAGCCAGAAGAGCAGCGGCACCAGCCCCCAGCCGACGCCGGCGACGCTGAAGGCCAGCGTGACGACGAACAGCAACCCCGGCAGCACGAACAGCCCCACGCGCATGCCCAGACGGTTGATGATCAGTCCGGCCAGGAAGGTGTTGTTGAACAGGGTGAAGATGCCCAGCACGGCCAGGTAGAGGCCCATGAAGGCCGACAGATCGGCCGGATCGGGAAAGCGCGCGCTGATGCGGTTGAAGAAGATATTGTCAACGAAGAAGAACGACAGCCACGAGGCAATCGTCAGGCCGAACATGAGCAGGATGTAGGGGTTACGCAGGAACGCGCCCGGCGCTTCCTTGCGGGCGACAGTGCCCGGCGCCTCGACCGTGTCCAGCGCCCCGCGGTAGCGGCCGGTGATGACCACCAGCAGCGCCAGCGCCCCGGCGAAGCCAAACGCGCCCACCAGCAGCAGATTGACTGTGCCGATGGCGCGGACGATGCCCGGAATGAGGAAGCCGGTCAGGACAATGGCCACCCACTGGCCGGCGCCAATCGGCCCGAAGAGGCGCTTCGACTGGCGCAACGTCAACAGCCGCCCGGCCATCGTCCAGAAGGCGACCTGGCCCAGGTTCACGGCGATCTGGAAGAGGATGGGCAGGGCGAAAGTGACCGGCCGGCCGCCGTCCAGCGTCAGCGCCAGCCAGTAGGCCAACGTCAGCGCCGCCAGAAAGCCCAACAGCACGCGCAGCCCCTGGGTGAACGTCAGCCGCCGGCCCAGGCGCAGGTAAGCGGCCGACAGCAGGGCCACAACGACGGCGTTGATGATGTACAGGTAGGGCAGCGTGCCGGCGCTGAAGGTGCTCAGGAAGAGCGGGAAGACGGACGTTTCGACGAAGTTGTTGCCGATGCCGATCAGAAACATTTGGGCGAAGAGCAGCAAGGTTAGCTGCTCTTCGCCCGGCTGGATGCTGAAGAGACGGCGCAGAGCGGTGGGCATTGGTCGGATAGATAGACTCAGGCGTTGCCCCGGCGAGCGGCGATGGCGGCGCGGAAGGCGGCGATCACGTCGTCGAGGCTGGCCCCTGGCCCGAAGACCGCGGCCACGCCCATCTCCCGCAGCCGGGTCGCGTCCTCGTCGGGGATGATGCCACCCAGCAGCACGGGCACGTCGCCCATGTCGTTGGCGGCCATTAGTTCCAGGATGCGGCTCGTCAGGGGCATATGCGCGCCGGAGAGGATGCTCAGGCCAATGGCGTCCACGTCCTCTTGCAGCGCCGCCTCGACGACCATCTCCGGCGTCTGGCGCAAACCGGTGTAGATGACCTCCATACCGGCGTCGCGCAGAGCGCGGGCGGTCACCTTGGCCCCACGGTCGTGGCCGTCCAGCCCCGGCTTGGCAATGAGCACGCGCGCGTGTTCGGTCATTCGTTCAACCTCCCGGACAGGAGTCTGCCACCCCGCCCCACGTTACCAGTCCACCACCGGATATGTCGCCGCGAAGAGATGCTTTTGCAACAGCGGCTCGGCCGCGTCGGCCGCCGGGCTGATGCCCGGAGCGCGGAACAGGGCGGCGATCTCCTCAACGCACAGCCGCCCCTTGCCGGTCAGGCGGATGCGCTCGCCATCGATGGCCACCAGGCCCAGCCGCTCCAGCCGCTCGAAGCGCGCCGCGAAGCGCTCCAGTGGACTACTATTATAGGCGCTGCGGAACAGACTACAATCGATATAGGGATCATTCTTCAGAGAAAACATCACATCGCGGTGAAATGACTCGTCGGCGCTGAGGCGATAGGCGCGCCACAGCGGCGATTGACCCACGGCCGCGCGCCGCTCGTACTCGGCCAGGTCGAAGACGTTGCCCACCTGCGCGCCGCTGTAGTAGCCGTAGGCCCCCGGCCCGATGGGCAGCGTCACGGCCTGCGACGGCAGCCTTTCTGGCCGGAAGGTCGCCGGGTCGGCCGCCGGGCGCGCCCAGAAGTCGTTGGGCAACTCGTGGTAGCCGGCCGCCTCCAGACACAACTGGGCCAGCAGGTGTTGCGTCTGCGCGTGCCGGTGGCCTGGCAACTGCGCCGCGCCGCGCTGCACGCGCGCATACAGCCCCGTGCCCCGGTCGACGAACAGGAAGTAGGTGCTGATGGAGTCTGGCGCGGCGGCGACGGCGTCGGCCAGTGTCGTTGCCCAGGCGGCGTGGCTCTGGCCGACGAGGCCATACATCAGGTCGAGATTGACCAGAAAGCCCTCCGCCCGCAGCAGAGCCATCGCCGCGGGCAGGAAGCCGGCCGTGTGCCGCCGCTTTGTCGCCCGCAGCAGCGCGTCGTCCGAGGCCTGGTAGCCGACGCTGACCCGGCCGATGCCGTAGGCCCGCAGCACGCGCAGGAAACGCAGCGCCGCGGCCTCGTCGGCGAAGAACTCCGGGTGCAGCTCCAGCGTGCCCAGCGCGGCCGGGTTCAGGTAGCCGCGCGCCCGCAGATGACCCAGGAAGTCCTCCAGCGCGTCGGGTGGAATGAGGCTGGGCGTGCCGCCGCCGAAGTAGAGATAGCGAATGTCCAGCGCCGCGTGGCCGGCGTGGAAGTCGAACTCGGCGCGGACGCGCTCCAGATAGCGGCCCACGGCCGCGCGCCGCCGGGGGCTGATGGCGACGAGATAGTAGCTGCAAAAGTCGCACACGCCGGAGCAGAAGGGAATGTGAATGTAGGCGTTGTGGATGGTCGCCGGGTAAGGCGGCGCGTCGCCGCCGGCCAGCGGGCGCATCTCCGCCAGCGACGGGTAGACGCTGAGGTAATAGTAGTCGAGACTATGGCGTTGCAGCGCGGGCGGCAGGTCGTCGAGATGGTAGGCGTCGTACTGGGCCTCGGCCGCGGCGATGAGGGCTGAATCACCAGTCATAGGGACGGGAGTGTACCACAGCCACGGCCGCGGTCACGACGTGCCCGACAGAGCAACTGGCCGCCTGCAACCGTTTTCTCTGCCTACACGATGTGGTACGCTCACGGCATGGAAACTGGAGCCTCCGTGTCCTCTGACAAGCTTGATTTCAAGCGCGTGCTGCCCATCTTCATCATTGTCCTGATCGATCTGCTTGGTCTGACGATTATCATCCCGCTGCTGCCGCTTTACGCCACCGCCTTTGGGGCCAACCCATTCACCATTGGGTTGCTGGGCGCGGCCTACCCATTGATGCAGTTCATCGGCGCGCCCATCCTCGGCCGCCTCTCCGATCGCTACGGCCGCAAACCCATCCTGATCATCAGCCAGATCGGCACGCTACTCGGCTTCATCCTGCTCGGTTTCGCCAACGCCCTGCCGATCCTGTTCCTGTCGCGCATCGTCGATGGTCTATCCGGAGCCAACATCGCCACGGCGCAGGCGGCCATCAGCGACGTGACCACCGAGAGGAACCGCACCCAGGGTCTCGGCCTCATCGGCGCGGCCTTCGGCCTGGGCTTCATCATCGGGCCAGTGATCGCCTTCATCGCCCTGGCCCTTAGCGGCAATGACTATCGCGTGCCGGCCTTCGCCGCCGCGGGCTTCTCGCTGGCCTCCATCCTGCTCACAACCTTCTGGTTCAAGGAAACGCTGCCCGCAGCCCAGCGCGGCGCCAGCGACCGGCGCGCCGGTGTCAGCTTCAGCGCGATGGGCGCGGCCTTGCGCCACCCCACCATCGGCCTGTTGCTCTTCCTCATCTTCGGCCAGCAAATCGTCTTCGGCGGCTTCGAACAACTGCTGTCGATCTTCACCCTCAGCCGTCTGGGGCTGAACGCCTCCGGCAATGCGGTCGTCTTCGTTTTCGTCGGCATCATCCTCGTCGCCGTGCAGGGCGGGTTGGTCGGTCGTTGGAGCCGCGCCTATGGCGACCGGCGGCTGATCTTCGCCGGCCTGGCGCTCCTGGGCGTGGGGCTGGCGCTCATCGCCTTCACCCCGCACCAACCGCCGCCGTGGTATTCGCGCGCCGAACTGGAAGCGGAGCTGAATTCGCCGGAAACGGACCTCGGTTCCGAAGCGCCGTCAGCCACCAATTCGACCGTGGAGTTGCCCGATGACAGCAACAACGGCTGGTTCGGCCTGCTCTGGCTCCTGGCCGCGATGATCCCCGTGTCCATTGGCGGCGGCATGTTGCAGCCGAGTATCAACAGTCTCATCACCAAGCGGATCGGCCTGGCGGAGATCGGGGGTATGTTGGGCATCTCGGCCGCCTTCCTCAGCGCGGCCAACGCCCTGGCCCCGGTTCTGGGCGGCGCGATCTTCGAGACGGTTGGCCCAACGGCGCTATTCCTGATCTGGGGGGTGCTGATGGGGGCGCTGTTCCTGCTTGCCATCCGTCGCCTGACGCCGGGGCGGGAAGAGACGGCCGCGCCAGGACTGACCCGCGGCGGCGGGCACTAGGCTGGCTTGCGCGCGCTGTCTTTGCCTCAGGCGATGAGCGTCGCCAGCAGCATCAGCGCCGCCTGCGCCACCGCGGCCACCAACAGCACGCCGGCGTGCCGCGCCATCGCCCCGTCGTCCGGCCAGTCCACCAGAAAGCCAACCAGCGCGAAGGCGAGAAAGGCCGGCATCAAGAACGGACCGATGCTGAAGCCGCCCAGGATGACGAAGGCCAGCAGGATGCCCGCCGCCGCCCAGGGCAGCCAGCGCCGGCGCGCCTTCAGCCCCCAGCCGGCGGCCACGAACAGCAGCACCAGCACGCCTACGAGGGCGATCTGGACAAAGTAGAGGCCGGGCAAGGGCCAGAGGCTATCCTGTTGCGCGAAGAGAAGGGGCACCAGGACACAGGTGGCCGCGCCAACCAGGGCTGCCAGCCAGACGGCCAATCGCTTAGGAACCGCACCTGTCAATGAAGTATCCATGGCTCACTCCGTCCTGTTGATTGCGCCGGCCATGCGGCGCTTAGGCCTTATCTCAAGAACAGGATAGTAGTGAGGCTACAATACGTCAAGTGCGCGGCCTAGCCGGTGTTCAGGCCATCACCAACTCCGCCCGCAGCCCCAAAAACGCGCCATAGCGCTCGGCCGCCGCGCCCAGCGCGTCCCGCTCCGCCCCGGTCAGATGCCGGAACAGCGTTGGCCTGAGGATCACCACGTCCGCCTTCAATTCGCGCAACCAGGTGCCGGCCACTCGCCCATCGACGAGGATTGGCTGATGAAAAATGATATTGCGGGAGTCGGCCAGGGCGTTGTGCTCCGAGGGCAGGACGGCGCGGCGATCTTTGTAGGCCACCAGATACTCATCGTAGAACGGCAGCAGGTGGGCGCTCGGCGACGGAAGCTCACCCACGGGCGTCGCCGCAAACCAGTACATCTCCCGGCCAGCCACGTCGTGCTCCAACTGCCCTTTGACCATCGCCAATCCCGCCCGCGCCTCGGCCGCGTCCAGCCCCGACCACCAGGTGTAGTCCTTGAGCGTCGCCGGCCCGTGGCTGGTGAAGTAGCGCCGCGCCAGTTCGG
>ENA-UOWE01004202-UOWE01004202.1-activated-sludge-metagenome-genome-assembly--contig:-NODE-4202-length-14070-cov-31.619479_pt1 | contig 14070 bp, 18 predicted proteins | sample MGYA00249841_ERZ761562 | MGnify/ENA primary metagenome ERZ761562 (study PRJEB28883, sample SAMN05720200) | activated sludge metagenome | isolation source: Anaerobic digester | place: Japan... | reverse complement strand
AACCAAGAGATAGCCTGAAAACTGGCCAGTCCTCCCTGTCTTGGGGAGGACGCCAATCAATTTCGATGCATGTTTTCTTGATCGAGTTACTTATTTTCCGTCCGCAGCCCTACTCCTGCTCCAGCGGGCAGCACTCCAGCCAGCCTTTGTCCGGGGCTATGGTTTTATTGGACCATCTCCATCTGTATTTCCCGGTGAGGTTGAAGTCTCCCGACAGACGGCTCTCCATGAGTCCAGCCGGCCAGAGGGCCTTGCGGTCGGCCAGCCCCTCTATCCGGACCGATGTCTCCAATGTGGTCAGGCTCTTGCCAAGGCTTGCTTTGTAGCTGAGGTTGAGCCTTTTGCCCTCATGGTATCTATCGCTCCATATGATATCCCGGTAATCGTTTTCGGCTCGAAGCTTCCCAGACCATCCGCCATTCAGGTTCATGCTGCGGTTGTTGTCAAGGCTGATCCGGGCAGGAGATCGGATTGCCTGGATGCTGCGATCGATATAGATACTGGTCTGGCTGTATTTCAGCTTCTCCTCCGCCTCATATCTTCCGGTTCCATGTTCTCCGTATTGCAGGACTGATCCGATAATCGGCCTGATTCTGGTTGAGACTGATTGAGAATAATTGAATTCGCCAGCAAAGATCGAGACTGTATTTGTCACTGATCTGCTGCCCCTCTCGGTGGAGAGCATCCCTTCGACCTTGGTGAAGCCCTCACCGGACACAGATCCCGACATGCTGGCCTTGGCGGTTGGCTTGACGCTTCTCACCTTGATGGTAATCTGGCCGTATTCTCCGGGAGCAAGATCATGAAATGTCCAGGTGTCATGGGTGCCGGGATCGGGAGGAGGGTAGGCGGAGATAAAGATAGTTTGCGGATCGTAATCCTCCAGTACCAGAACATCTACAGGCTCAAGCATATTATTGCCGTAGGTTATTTTATAGGTGATCAGTCCTCCCGCGCTGGCGGAAGAGGGGCCGTCCTTTATCTCCTCATCTTCCAGGGGCTCGAAGCTGATGATATCTCCATCGATGTTGATGTAATCAAAGAATGCGATGGTATCGCTATCTCCCCTATTTTTATATAGTGTAATCCATATCTTATCGATATCTATGTCCCCATAAATCAGCTTTAGTGCATCCAGGCTCTCATTGCCCTCATACTCCAGATCAAAGCCGTCCAATTCGCTCCATTGAGATGGATCCAACTCGGACAGATTTTTCTCAGCCAGGAGGGGTTCTTCATATCCTTGCAAATAAATTTCAATTATCACCTCTCCATCAGCGGATAGCGGCAGAATCCACATACTCAGTTGATTGAGATCTTCAAGGGAAATCGAATCCTCAAATTCAATATAAATTCTAGAGAACTTATCAATTTCCAGTACAGTCAGCTTTGCGGAGTTAGGACCGTGAAAGCTCTTCTCTTCAGAGATTATTCCATTGGAATATTTGAGCTTGGCAAGTCTATAATCGAGATTTGTAAGCGAGCACGAGTCGATGATTACCATCCAAAAAATAATGAATATTATTAAAATAGTATATATTGTTCCAATCCTTCCTCTCATACTATCAGCTTTTTATTTAAAAGTAGAAAAACCATTCGCTCGAGAAAATCTAAAAATTTTAAAGGAATATTTGACTGCAATTGCTTCTGGGGCAGAGAAGAAAATTCCATTGATCGCCTCCAATAATCTTCATAAATGACCTAGATAGGGTCTACATAACCTCTACATGAAAAAAAGGGTTATTAGCTCAGGCGGCCGTATCACTCTTTGCGGGCAGGAGAGTGGGGGCTTGTCCTTGCCGCCTGGACAGGAGGAACGAAAGGGGGTATTCTCCTGTCCTGAATCTATCTTTTGCTGGCATATTCTTATGCTGCGAGCTAATCAGTTCTACGATTCCATCTTGCTCTGCAACATGCTCTGCAGCATATGCATACCTGCCTTCGGCTTAACCAGCCAAAACCTTTATTCTATTGCGGGCAAATCCTGATATGGTGATTGTAGAAATGGCCAAGATATCGGGCGAGCCTGGAAAGATGTCCCTTAAGTTCCGCTCAGAGGAGGGCATAGAAGTGTTCGAGCAGAAGTTCTATCTTGAGGGCGCCCAGGCAGCAGCTTTTCTCAGAGATCTGGCTGCTGAAATCGAAGCCGGAAATAAGATCGAGGCTGCCTATGGCAGCTGGTCTATCTCTATGCAACCTCAGCTTCCCATCAAGGTTGAGGTGGAATATGAGAAAGATGAGCTCGAGATAGAGATAAAGATCAAGGAGCAGTCCTGATCATCCCTGAAATCATCCGCCATTCTTTTTTGATAACCAATGGCTTTTGCCTCGGCTGAGAGTTCTCCATTTAATGAACAGGCTTTGGAGAAGTTGGCATTTTTCATTTGGCAATTCGCTTCGGGCCGCAGCACTCCCATCGCCAGGAAGCTCACCGCAAGGCAGGGGAGTGCGCAGAAACTGCTTCAAGGATGGCTCTAATCGCCACTCATGCTGGTCCACACCGAATCATGCCAGTGTTTTTTTTTTTTGCAAACTAAATATCTATTTAAATAATTTAATATAAGTTTTGTTGAGTTTGGAGAGACCATGTGAAAGCCTTATTATCCCAGCAACCCAAATCCTCAAGCATGTTCACCAAGAGGCATGTGCTCTCCATGCGGGAGTTCTCCCGGGATGAGATCGACTCGGTCCTGGAGCTTGCCGCATCCCTGGAGCCCTATGCCCGGGGCAAGAAGAGCGACATGATGGCGGGCAAGATCCTGGCTCTGCTCTTCTTTGAACCCTCCACCAGAACCCGCATGTCCTTTGAGACGGCTATGAAAAGGCTTGGCGGCAGCGTGATCAACCTGGGGCCGGCGGAGGGCTCCTCCATATCCAAGGGCGAGTCCCTGGCGGACACGGTGCGGGTCGTGGCTGGATACTCCGACGCCCTGGTCATCCGCCATCCCAAGGAGGGCTCGGCACGCCTCGCCTCCCAGTTCTCTCCCGTGCCGGTGATCAATGCCGGAGATGGAGCCGGCCACCACCCCACCCAGACCCTTCTGGACCTCTACACCATCAAGAAAGAGAGCCGTCTGGAGAAGCTGAGCATCGCCCTGGTGGGCGACCTCAAATACGGCCGCACCGTCCATTCCCTGGCCTATGCCCTCTCACTGTACGGGGCAGATATAACCCTGGTCTCCCCTCCAAGCCTGAGGATGCCCGAGCCCATACGCTCCGATCTTGCCGGCAAAGGCACCCTTCTGCGCGAGGCCTGCGACCTGGGAGAGGTGGTAAACAATGTGGATGTCCTCTATATGACCCGCATCCAGAGGGAGAGGTTCCCCGATCCGGTGGAGTACAAAAAGGTGGCCAGCAGCTACAGGATTACCCCTGAATTCCTCTCCGGGGCGAGAGAGAATCTGATCATCATGCATCCCCTGCCCCGGGTGGACGAGATCTCTCCCGCCGTGGACCAGACAGGGCATGCCCGCTATTTCGAGCAGTCGTTTTATGGAGTCCCGGTGCGAATGGCTCTCTTGAAGATGCTCATAGCAGGAGGTGCATAATCATGAAGAAAGCCTTGGACCAGCAAAAGGAAAAAGCAGGATCGGATAGCCAATATGGCCAGCTTAAAGAGGAGCCGAAGGGGCTGAAAGTCAAACCCATCAACAATGGCACAGTGATAGACCATATCGCCGGGGGCCAGGCTTTGAATGTGCTCAAGATCCTGGGGATCTCCGGGACCACTGATGCCACCCTATCCGTGGTCATGAATGTGGATAGCCGGAAGCTGGGCAAGAAGGATATAGTAAAGGTGGAGGACCGGGAGCTTTTAGAGCAGGAGGTAAACCGCATCGCTCTCATCGCCCCGGCTGCATCCATCAACATCATCAGAGAGTGCAAGATAGTGGCCAAGAGGAATGTGGACCTGCCCGATGAGATCGTGGGAGTGGTCCGCTGCCAGAATCCCAGCTGCATCTCCAATACCGCCGAGCCCATCCAGTCCAGGATGCTGGTCAAGACCAAGAATCCCGTCCTGCTGCGTTGTCTCTACTGCGAGCAGCCCCTCACGGAAAATATAGCAGAATACCTGATATAAATCAATGCGAAGGTATAAATCAGGCTCCTGCCTTGTCTTGCCCCATTGAAGCTGTGATCTGCTTAGTATGAATGAGGACGGAGAATAAGATGACTGTGAAAAATGGCGATTTCATCAGAATTGATTACACCGAGATGGTTGACGGCCAGGTTATTGCGGCTACCGATGAGGCGGTAGCCAAGGAAAAGGGCATATTCAGCGAGGATACCGCCTACGGCCCCCATCTCATAGTACTGGGAGCCGGCCAGCTGGTCAAGGGCTTCGAAGAGGATCTGATAGGCAAGGAGATAGGCTATTCGGGAAAGGTGGAGATTGCTCCAGAGAATGCCTTCGGCCTGCGCGATCCCAAGAATGTGGAGATGGTCCCGGCCAACCGCTTCAAGGAGCAGAAGCCTTATCCGGGCATGAGGGTGGGCATTGAAAACCGCACGGGAACGGTGACCAGATTGATCGGGCGCAAGGTGAGCGTCGACTTCAACCACCCCCTGGCGGACAAGACCATCGTCTACGAGTACAAGATCGTAGAGAGCATTGAGGAGCAGCAGGAGAAGCTGAAAGCCTTGATCAAGACCTTCGCCCGCATGGACCTTGAGGCCGAGATTAAAGATGATATCGCTGTGATCATCGCACCCTGGGAGCTATCCTATTACAAGGAGTGGCTCATGATCCGGCGCGGCATGGCGGATATGATCATCCAGCACCTGGGAATTAAAGAGGTCCATTATCTGGAGAAGCATACCGGTGAGAGGTTCAAGGCCGAGCTGATCTCTCCGCCGGGAAAGGAGCTTGCGGCCGAAGGATCTGTTCCTGAAGAACAGACCTCTGAAGAGGCCCCATCGGCCTGAATATTCCTCAAGAATCCTCTCTTTTTTTAAAATAATTAAAATAGGGGATTTGATTTCAAGTTCCTAAATTCAAAGACTGGCTGCCCAAAGTGCACTCTGGGCAGCTTTCTATCCTGTGCTCCTTCCTTGATCAAGCGAAATAAAATCCGCCGATGCGGGAGGAGGACCAGCTGCTGGAGTAGTAGTATGCAGTCCCTGTCCAGCCGTAGACATTGGCTGCATACCAGGGATCGTACACCACCGGATTATAGTAGTATGTATATGCGGGATAGACTACAGGCGCGGTGTAGGTGACGGGATAGGTGTAGGTGTAGCTTGGATACCAGTAGTAGCTATAGCTGGGATAATACCAGTAGCTGTATGAATAAGTTCCCCATGGATTGAGCCAGTCGAAATTGTCATGACCATGACCTTTATTGAAATCATGACGGTTGTCGTGATCAGGGAATCCCTTGTCCTGATCGGGGAAATGCCTGTCCTGACTGGGGAAATGCCTATCTTGACCGGGGAATTGATCGCCTTTGCCATCTCTATGATCGCCCATACCATAGAATTCATCGTTGTACCCGGTTGCGTCGTTTGCAAATTCCATGCTCATGTCCTGAGCAGAGCCCGCTGTGACCAGCAGTCCCAGCGCCATTACAGACAATATCAGCTTAATTGAGTTGATTCAAATTCCTCCATAGGCTGGGTTGTTTGCTTAATATTAAAAGGTGATTTTTATGTAGAGATCACCTAATGTCTAGATGAGACCTCCATATGGTTCTTGATGCCGAAAAAGCCTTATTTGGTTTTTGAGGAGGCTGCCCCAATAATGGACGGACCGCTATCCTGCAAGCAGCCCGGTCCCTGGATTGCGGAAGGCGGACTCCCACTGCCTAGGATTCTCTTGCTTGCTATCACCGCTCGCGAGAGGAGTCCGCAGGGTCTTATGGCATCGATTAAAGCGCCAGCCCGCTCAATATCAGATCATTTCAGAGCTGTGATTGATGGGATTGGAGTAGTTGAGGGCGGAGGGGGATGAGCTGATGGGCGCGCGATACTCTTCCGGCAGCTGCACATGCAGGGTATGGAGCAGATCTCTGATTATCTCCCAGGGATAGGTGGATATGACCCGGCAGTCATTTTTTCCCCAATAGCTGCCATCCTCATAGAGCCTCGCATCGGGGGAGTATGCCGCAGCTACCACCAGATCTCCCTCTTGATAGCGTCCTTCCCCCAAAAACTGCTTCTCATACCTGAAATTGCCTACAACCGCCGGCTGGCCATCTATCTGAACCTGGTAGAGATTGGGCCTATCTGCACCGGAATCGATAAGAGCGCTGTATACTATGTACTCATTGGCGGTCACATTGGCCACCATGGGTTCGTCATAGCGAGTCAGGACTATCCAGGCGGCGTAATTGTCACTGTCTATGGTCATATTGTACCTGACGAAATCGACACCTAGAGAGGTTTGGCCTTTGGATGAGGGCTCGACTATGACCCTGTAATCCATGGTGGTATTCATATCAAAAGATATATTGTAGGGGCCAACTGAGCCGGATTCATGCGCCGCAGGTGCCGGCTGGGCCAGACAGAGTACAAGAAGCAGCAGCAGGAAATGCTTGCGAATTACTCTTGCCATCGATCTCATTGCTGCGTTTATGGCCCGGACTGCATTTTATTCTTTTGGTGCAGCGAGGGCAAATCCACCTCTATGATTGTCCGCCTTTGGTTTTATGCTGGCTGTTCTGGCCTGCTTTTGACCGGTACTGCTCAATGCTGATCGGGCTGACACAGTCCGCCTCAGAGCCTGGCAATCGAGAAGGATCAGAAGGCCAAGGATTACAGATATATCCTATTGCCGCCTTGCATTGTATCCAGCCATGTATGCTATCGTCGCCTGCGGCATCTTTGAAAAAGAGGTGGAGCTGCTTCGCCCCGATCTGGGCTTTGCATTCCAGGCCCACTACCTGGCCCCAGGCCTGCATGTGGATTTCGATCGTCTGCAGGCCGCTCTTGCCGCCAAGCTGGAGGAGTGCAGCTGTAATGGAGCGGAGGGAATAATTGTGCTCTACGGCCAGTGTCATCCCAGGATGGAAAAGATCTTGGAGCCCCATCATGCAGCACTTCTCGATTGCCAGAACTGCGTGGATGCCCTGATCACCCGCCGGGGGGTAGAGGATAAGGCCAGAGAGGGGCTTTATTTCTACCTCTCCCCAGGCTGGCTGGATGCCTGGAAGGATATCTTTCGATGCATGAACTGGGGGGTGGAGGAGGCAAGAATGGGCATGGGATCATTTAGGGGCTCGGTATACCTCGACACCCTCAAGGATGCCTCCCGTCGGGAGATGGATCTACTGGAGTTCTTCGACTTCACCAACCTGCCCTTCTATATAATGCCCGTGGACCTGGGTCACTTCAGATCCCTCATAATCAAAGCCAAAGAGAGCTTGGAGGATTGAGATTGGACGAGCTGGATGAGATAAAGAAAAAGAAGATGGAGAAGATGATGAAAGATATGAACAAACCACCTGCGCCTTCCATAGAGCTTCCCGACAAGCCGGTGATTGTCACTGATGCCACCATAGACTCGATGGCCTCTGCCTATCCCCTCTTCATCCTTGACTGCTGGGCGGAATGGTGCGGACCCTGCCGCATGATCGGCCCCATCATAGAGCAGCTGGCAGCGGAGATGAAGGGCCAGGCTGTCTTCGGCAAGCTCAATGTGGACCAGAATATGCAGACCGCCAATAAATACCGGATCTCGGCCATACCCACCCTGATGATATTCAAGGACGGAAAGCTTATCGACAAGCTGGTGGGTGCCTACCCCAAGCCGGCACTGACGGCAAAGCTGCAAAAATATCTCTGAGACCCTCGGGCCAACAGCTTCAGAGAGAAGAATAATTATTCTAAAAATTTTTATTGAATTTTACTTTGGAACTTCCTCTAGCTCCGGCTTTCAGGGAATACCGCTGGCTATCTTGATCCTGGGATATCCGGAGATGCTGTAAACTGGGCGGGAGGATAGATTGGATGGAGCCTGGTAGACCGCCTTCGTCCGGGAGTACTGACTCATGCTGAAAAGAGGTTTAAAGCTATTTGAATAATCGAATTTGGACACATTTCCCACCCTCTGGCTGATATCAAAGGCCCACTGGGCCGGATCCTGAGGGGGGATAACATGGACAGATCTATTTCCATAAACATCCAGGTCATTTACTTCTTTTTTCTCCTGGAAGCCAGTGCGCAGAACCTTTCCTGCATTCCTATTCCCTGCGCCCAAAGAGACAACTGCTGATTGAACTTGGCTTTCATTGGCAGACATATTTTCATCTAGGCTACTGCTCTGGTTGACCGTGAGATTCATGGTGGCATTTTGCCTGTCGTCTGCTTCCCCTCCCAGGAGCAGAAAGGCCAGCAGGATTCCCGCAAAGACTATGTTGGTAAGGCTTATCCCCTTCATATCATTCTCATCTCCTTTTCCGCATAATTGCAGCTATGAATATGGCCAGGGCGGCGAGACCGGAGGGCAATCCCGATTTTTCTGCCGTCTCTGTGGCATTGATCTTTTGCAGAGGCTCGGCCTCGATCACATTCTCCTCCAGATCCATAACCGATCCGTCCTGGCTCATCAGGATAGTACGGAGCTGATAGATGCCCGGCTCAAGAGTGCCATTCCAGGTGATCTCTACAGTATCATCGTCTCCGGCCAGGAGAACGGGGGTCTTTTTCTCCGTGATATTGAGCAACGAGCCATTCTGGTAGAGGATAAAACGCAGATATCCCACGAAGGGAACCCGGGAGTTGCCCAGTACCGTGGCGCTGGCTCCCGTCTCATCCTGATAGGTCTCGCTGATCAATGCATCATCCACAGCCTCAAACTGGTTCATGAAGGCCCGGGTCTGGTTATGATTCAGCTCCACAATCTTCACCCGGCCCTCGTAAGTGTGTCCCTTTTGCAGTATCTGCTTCCAGGCATAGTCCTTGGAAATGGGCGTGGAATAGCTTCCTGCTATGGCAACTGCCTTCTCTCTGGTCACATGAACTGCCTTGCCGTCTTCCAGGAGCATATAATAGATATCAACTACTGTGGAATCGCTGGCGCTGATGGCCAGGTGCATTCCCCGAGAGTCAGCCCGAAAGTCTCGAACATCGAATCTTATGGGCTCCACTCCTCCATAGTAAAAATTAAAGCATCCTTTTGAGACGGTGCTCTGATTTTGCACCAGGGCGGCACAGCAGTCGTAGCTGCCCCTCTCAGCCTGCATGGCAGGCCAGCGAATGGCCCAGATTCCCGGACCGTCCAAGGCAATATTGCGGCTGGCCATCTTTTCTCCATTGTGGATCAGATCCAATTGCAGAGCGCCGGCTCCTTCCCCTTTCACAGTGACATCCGCCGATTCCATGCTGGAGAAGAGATCGGATATCTCCAGAGATGAAGCTGCTGAGGCCGTATGAGCCGCCAGAACGGCCATCAATCCCATTGCTGCCCAAAGCCAAACTGAGCTATCTCTCATAGGACCAAACCTGCCCCTAATTTCCAAGATCCATTTCTCTGACATGCTTTAAAACTAACGTGCCTCTAAATGCTCAGCCCGTTGGTGAAGGGCGCGATGATGGTTATGAGCAGGGATGTCAGCACCAGCCAGGTGAGTATGGCCACAGTGGTTCTGGTGAGCTTTTCCGCCTCCTCTGCTCTTACAATTCGCTCGAATCCCGACTGGATCAGATCCCGGAAGATGTGCCCTCCATCCAGGGGCACGGCAGGAAGGCAGTTGAATAGGCCGGCATAGAGATTGATCCAGCCGATCCAGAGCAGAAGGTTGGCTATCCAGAAGAGTTTCTCTCCCAGAGGCTCGGCCCATCCCCTCGGCTCGAAGACCGATGTCAGCCACCCGGAAAAGCCGGGAAAGCCCTTTTGAGAGAGCCCTGGCACGCCGGCAAAGGGGAGGGAGAGCATCAGATGAAAGCCATCCAGGCCCATGCCGGGCATGGCTTTAAACAACTGCAGGATCTGCCTGGCGGGAGCCTCTTGAAAGGTGGCACCACTGCTGAATACGGCATCTCCGGATATGACTATTCCAATGAATCCGCCCTGTTCTCTGCCATCGGCCTCTCTGGAGGTGAGGTTTACCGGATAAGTTCGGCCCTGAGCTGTGGTTATGGCCACTATCTGGCCGGGATGTGTTGAGTTCATCAGCTCCCGGAAGCCGGCCAGGTCTGCTGTCTCTTGGCCGTCGATTTCGGTGATGACGCTATTGGCCGGAAGCCCGGCTTCGTAGGCTCCCGAGTCCTTGAAAATAGATCCCACCAGGATCCCCCGCTCCGGCTGACCGGTGAGAGGAAGTGCCATCTCTCTATCCTTGAAAAGCAGGCCTGATGGGCTCGACTCTGATCTGCCAGCCAGATCCTGATAGAACTGCTCCAGGCTCCGGATATCCTTTTTCTCGGCCTGCAATAAAACCATGCCCGTCTGATAGCCATCTCTTTGAGCCTGCGAGTTTTCCTCTACATCGACCACAATCAGACGATCCACAGGAGATATGGCTCCAATCACTGGTCCAAAGAATAGAGCTAAGGCTACTGCTGCCACTATGAAATTGGATATGACCCCCGCCGACAGGATCCTGATTCTCGCCCCCTTGCTCACCAGGGGGGGCCTGTCCTTGCCTCCGAAGAGCTCCTCGTCGTCGGGCTCTACAAAAGCGGCGATGGGAGCAATCAGAACCGTTACAATTCCCATTGACTTGACCCTCACCCCCTCCACGCGGCTCTGTATGCCGTGAGCAAACTCGTGCACCAGAAGGGTGACAAAGAGGGCTATCCAGCCCCAGACGAATGGTATATACTCGTTTAATCCGGGGATCAGCAGTATGTTCCTGGGATCATTATAGCTGCTGGGCTCGGGAGGCTCCCGGATCATAAAGAATGTCATGAGCAGGACCAGCATGAGGAAGTAGGCCATACTCAATACTACCAGAGGTATGCCCGCCGAGGCCACGGCCCTCCAGAAGAGCCTGGGCCGGGCCAGCCTGTCCAGAAGATCGAGGCCCCTGGTGGTGCGAATGAAGATGGCCAAGGGAATTCCCAGGATGCTTCCTACGCTAATGCCCCTGCTCTTCCACTCTTCGCTGTTTTTCAGGGGCAATAAGAGTATGGCATAAAGCCCGATCAAGGCTGCGGCTATGAGCAGCCAATCCACAGTCTCAAGCTCCAGAAGCAGGTCCAAAATCAGGCCCTCATCAGAGTATGCCCTGCTCCTTCAGCTCTTCCTTGGCCAGATCCCGGTGCTTCTTCTCCAGAAAGCTGTAGACATTGCCATGGGGAGCACCATCAAGAAGCATCTCTATGGCCGTCCTGGCCACCCTGATCTGCTCCGGATAGCCCAGAATTGAGACTGTCTTGCCGTATACGGATACCCTGGCGCCGGAGAGCCTCTCCATGATCTCCCGAGAGCGTCCGTCCTTGCCTATGATGCGGCCTTTGACCCGGGCCATATCGCTCCTGGTGCCCACCATCTTGGAGAGGTCCATTACATCGAGCATGAGCATGTCGTCGTCCAGGATGGCAAGCGCCCTCTCCGGGGAGAATCCCCTCCCGATGGCTTTTACCAGGTCCAGGACCCGCAGCCCCTGCAATGGGTCCTCGGCCGAGGCTATGGAGACCGTGCCTGTTTCGCTGTCTATCTCCAGGGTGGTCTTGGTCTTCTCTTCAATCAGATGTTTCATGGACCCGCCCGGCCCCACCAGTACGCCCACGCGCTCCTCGGGAATCTTGATATCCAATTCAATCAGCCTTCTCTTCTTTCATCTCATCTTTATCATTTATCAGCTTGTTCCAGATCTCCTCCGGAGAGCCTATGCCGTACCTTTTCCGGAAGAAATGGGCCACATTGGCTATATCCCTCTCCAAAAACCTCCTGGCCTGGGGATGGTCCAAGGTGACCGACTGTCCCATATCTATGATCACCGGCCTGCCCTGATGGTAGAGGATATTGAACTCGGACAGGTCGGCATGGACCAGTTGGGCTCGATTATAGAGCTGCGAGATATAATCTACGATCCGTTCATAAACGGCTCTTGCTTCCTCCTGCTTTAGGTCCACTTCTTTTAAGGTTGGAGCAGCCTGGCCATCCACGGCAACGAGATCCATGACCAGGATATTCTCTTTCATGGCTATGGGATGGGGCACAGGGATGCCCACCTCCTCCGCTCGGCTCAGGTTTCTAAATTCCTTTCTGGTCCAGGCTGCGACTATGGCTCTCTTGGTTCCCCTGACGCTGGAAAATCTCGGATCGCCCTGCAGATAATCCTGCATGGAATTGAAGTTGCTGGTGGAGATGCGGTAGATCTTGAGAGCTAACTCTTTCTCTCCCGCCCTGGCCCTAAAAATGTTGGCCTCTTTTCCGGTGCAGACGGACCCACCCAGTGCATCGATTACCCCTTTGCTGGCCAGGCCGTAGAGGTCCATCAGGGTGCGCTTATCGAAGACTGCGTCCTGTACATTCTTGTCGTCGGAGTCCTTAAGCCTGGTGCGAAGGATGTCGATCTTGGTGTCAAAATCTTCATCCCTGGTTCGCCTGCTCATGAAATGCCTTTCAAGAAGATCCTTTCAGAAATCCTTTTCGCTGCAGCCAGTCCACCTGGGGACCGGTGTATCTCCAGACAACATCAGCCTTTTCATTCTGGAATTCCCAAGGTATGATGATGACCACATCGCCCTCTCGAATCCAGATCCTCTTCTTCATCTTGCCGGGTATGCGGGCCATCCTGGTAACGCCGTCTATGCCCCTCACCTTTATCCGGTTGGAGCCGAGAAGGCTTTCTACATGACCGAATATCTCTCTATCCTGCTTGCGGGGAAGGCGGACTCTGGTTATCACAGCTCCTTCTTCTTCCCTGCCACGAGTTCTGTTATACAGCTTATCACCTCAAATAATCAAGTATGGACATAAGATTAATGATATACGCCGGTTTGCCTTCAGACAAGGCTTCCAAGCACCTCTCTTCTGCCCTGCCTCAAAACCACTCTTAAATAGTTAAAGCTTGTGTAGCCAAAATGGTCATGGGCCCGACGCGATTCGAACGCGTGATCCCCGCCGTGTGAAGGCGATGTCATAACCAGCTAGACCACAGGCCCTCGAGGTATGCCAGTGCAGCTATCAGCTATTAGTATCTTGCCCTTGAACCTTGAACAGGAGCGATTCGATCCCCTTTGCCGGGAAAGGATGGCAATAATTAAATAGTAATTCGCGAAGCGAATAGACGGATGACTTATAAGTTGAGAAATCCAGCTTATATCTTTTATGAGCGGCTATTAAAGTCAAGCCTTCAAAAAGGATCTCCGGTAGAGCATGTGGCCATCATCCAGGACGGCAACCGCAGATATGCCCGGGAAAATGGCCTCTCAACCCATCTGGGGCATTCCTTTGGGGCAGATACATCGGACAGGGTATTGGACTGGTGCGTGGAGCTGGGGATCAAGCATCTGACCCTCTATGCCTTTTCCACAGAGAACTTCGATCGGGATGAGGCCGAGAAACGATATCTTTTTGATTTGATCCGAGACAAATTTGCCGAGCTGGCAAGATCGGAGAGAACCCATCTTCATCGGGTGAGGGTTCGAGCCCTGGGCAGGCTGGAGATGCTGCCGCAGGATCTGCAGGAAGAGATCCGCCGGACCGAAGCGGCAACAAGAGAGTACGACAGCATGTATCTCAATGTAGCCCTGGCCTACGGCGGTCAGAGGGAGTTGGTGGATGCAGCGCGATCACTGGCGCAGCAGGTCTCTCTGGGAAATATCAGATCTCAGCAGGTGGATGAGGATATGATTGCCCGGCACCTCTATCCCGGAAACGGCACTTCCGTTCCCCGGGTGGATCTGATTATAAGAACCGGAGGCGACTGCCGCACCTCCAACTTCCTTCCCTGGCAGGCCAATGGCAATGAGTGCGCTGCTTACTTTTGCGCACCCTACTGGCCGGAGTTTAGAAAGATCGACTTCCTGCGGGCCATCCGCATCGCCCAGACCCGATCCGCAGGCCAACAAGCTTAATAACTAAAAGCATGCCATGGGGCATGTTCTGTCCCGATGGGGTAGTGGATATCCCGGAGGCCTGCGGAGCCTTCAACCCGGGTTCGAATCCCGGTCGGGACG
>ENA-UOWE01004189-UOWE01004189.1-activated-sludge-metagenome-genome-assembly--contig:-NODE-4189-length-14098-cov-4.272876_pt1 | contig 14098 bp, 10 predicted proteins | sample MGYA00249841_ERZ761562 | MGnify/ENA primary metagenome ERZ761562 (study PRJEB28883, sample SAMN05720200) | activated sludge metagenome | isolation source: Anaerobic digester | place: Japan... | reverse complement strand
AAAGGTAAGAAAATAATTTGATGAGTCAGTGTTGAAAAGAATGAGCGGCCTGCCGTCGAAAGTTTTATAGGTTTTAAGTTCCACATAAGAGATGCCTCCTCCCTGGGCGGCAAACTTTATTTTTAACAGGGAATCTTCAAGGATATAATGGGTGTTTTTGCCTTTGGCCGAAACGGAGAATTTTCCGTACAGGTTGTGCATTTTACGGAGGCTGTCGGTTGCTGTTGTGGCTGAGGTGTCGGCGGGCTGAGTCTTACTGAGGGAGTCTTGTTTGATTTTTTGAATGCTGTCTTCCCTGACTTTTGCCAGAGAATCTTTTTTCAACTGCAGGTTTCTCGTGGCCCATTCCGTGGAATCTTTTTTGAATTTGGCCAGCCGTTCTTCCTTTGATGGGGCGGTAAGCAGACTATATCCGATGAGTATTCCGAAAATCAGCAGTATCCCGATAACAGTATTTAAAGTGCCTTTATTCATTTTTGTTGGATTACTTAAAGTGAGGTGCAAAGATAAAGAAAAATAATTCTTTTAAAAATTCGCCTGTTTTAATGGTTAAATCTTTTTGCCACAAAGTAACTCAAAAACAATAATGGGATAAATACGAAAACAGTTTCTTAAGCATTTTTATTGAATTCGTAACACTGTATTTGGTGTGTTTACGCTTTGTCTGGATAATATCGCCATTGGTGTTTTTTTTCGAGATGTTAATCTATTGTTAATGATTTTTTTGACTTTGTAAAGGATACGTGGTTTTCTTATATTTGCAAAAATTACTAAATTGTAAAATATTTCATAAAACTATGCATTTCATAAAATCTATTTTATCGCTGTTAATGGCCGTAGTAGTGATTAATAGCTATGCTCAGGTGGAAATAACACTGAACAGTACAAAGAACGAATTTTCCATTCTGGAGAAAAGTCCTTATAAGATTAAGGCAAAAACCTCGCTTCAAAAAATCAAAACCCTTACGGTAAATACTGTAGAGGGTAATTTTGTGGAACTGGGTATCAACGGATTTTCTCAAATATATGATATCGGCAAACCCCAGTTGCCCGTATATAGCAAATTAATTGAAATTCCGTATGGGTCGGAAATCCAGATAAACATCATCAGTTACAACGAACAAAATATTGATCTGGGCAATGCGGGTATTGTGCAAAAAATAATGCCTTCGCAGCCTTCGGTATGCAAAAGTGCCGATCCCAATGAAATACCTTTTTATTACGACAGGGTTTTATATCAAACCAATGCTTTTACACAGGCTGAAATGGTTACCGTGGAAAGAGCCGGCATCATGCGCGGGGTTCAGTTTGGAAACCTCACGGTGGCTCCATTCCGCTACAACCCTGTTACCAATGTGCTGAAAGTATATAACGACCTGGTATTTGAAGTTATTTTCAAACATCCCGATATTGCCCTCACCGAGCAGATGAAAGAAAAATACTATTCACCTTTTTTTGAAACTTCGCTGAATACTATGATCAACCATGCAGCGCCGGCTACAAAAGATGCACTTTCAAAATATCCCATCAAATATGTCATAATCTCGTTATCTTCATTCGAGTCGGCGTTAAAACCTTTTGTTTACTGGAAACGCCAGAAAGGCTTTAATGTAATTGAAAAATATTATACTTCGGCACCAACCACAAGCACTGTACAGACTTATATCCAGGGACTTTATGATGCCGGCACCACCAACGACCCCGCACCTACCTTTGTCCTGTTGGTTGGCGATGTGGCACAAATTCCTACCTATAACGACAACTCCTCTTTGGGAACTCACAAAACCGATTTGTATTATTTTACCATGGATGGTTCAGGTGATAATATCCCTGATATTTATTACGGACGTTTCAGCGCTACAACCACCACCCATGTTACCAACCAGGTGAACAAAACCCTTCAGTATGAGAAATACACTATGCCGAAAAAAACGTATATGGACACAGTGGTGATGGTTGCAGGAAATGATGATAGTTATGATTTAACTTACGGCAACGGGCAAATTAATTACGGAACCACAAATTATTTTAATGCTGCTCATGGTATCTATTCACATACTGTCCTTGGCCCAAATAACACCGATGCAATTGCAGGGGCAAATATGAGGGCTATGTTATATAAAGGAGTAGGTTATGCCAATTATACAGCCCACTGCAGCTCTTCTGGATGGGCAGACCCCGTATTTTCTACTTCGCAGATTGCCAATATGTATAATGCCGACAAGTATGGCTTGATAGTAGGAAATTGTTGTCAGTCCAACACGTTTAATGACTCAGAATGTTTTGGAGAGGCTTTGTTAAGAGCATATCCCAACAAAGGAGCTGTGGGTTATATCGGCGGTTCGAATTCTACTTACTGGAATGAAGATTATTATTGGGGTGTTGGAGCACGTAGCAGCATAACCGCCAACCCAACCTATTCAGCGAGTGCCCTGGGAGCCTACGACTGCATATTCCATGATCATGGCGAACCCAAGACTTCATGGTATTATACCAACGATCAGATGAGGTATGCTGGATTGCTTGCTGTTCAGGCCAGTAGCAGTAGCTCGTCTTATAAGTTGTATTACTGGGAAATATATCATTTGATGGGCGACCCCTCGGTGATGAATTATTTTTCTGTTCCCGATCCTTTGACGGTCAGTTATACCAGCCCTCAAAATGTTGGCATCACTTCATTGGTAGTAAATACCGAAGAAGATGCTTACGTGGCATTATCCAGCGACGGGATTTTGCTTGATGCGGAACTGGCCCCTGCTGGAGGAGTTACTACGCTGAATTTTAACGCCATCACACAGCCGGATACACTGGATGTGGTTATTACCAAGCAAAACAAACAACCCTATATAGGAACCCTGATTGTGAATGCTGCCAGTATTCCCCTGGATGCCGAACTGGTAACTATCAACAATCCTGTTGGAACCTATTCTTGTAGCGGAATCAGTGTGGTGCCGCAGGTTACTGTGCGCAACGCAGGCACAAACACACTCACCAGTTTCAGGGTAACCTATCAGATTACCGGAGGAAGCCAGCAGATTTATAACTGGACAGGCAGCCTGGCTAGCTATCAAACGGTTGATATTGATCTTCAGGCGGCGACCATCCCTGCCGGAACCAGTAGTTTTACGGCAACAGTGTCACTGCCTAACGGCGCTGCCGACCAGAACACGGCGAACGACAGCAAGACCAAGGGTATCACTGCAAGCAACCTGCCCGTCAGTGCCGACTTCAGCGCTTCGGGAACAAGTTCCTGCAGTGCGCCATTATCGGTAAACTTCACCAACAACAGCACTAATACCACTACTTATTTATGGGATTTCGGCGATGGCACCACAAGCACCGACGCCAATCCAACACATAATTATTCGGCGCTGGGTTCTTACAATGTAGTATTAACAGCTTCTGCGGGTATCTGCGGCGACGACACCGAAACAAAAATCGGATATATTACTGTGGGCTCAACACCTCCGGCCGGGTACGATGAAACCCGTTGTGGCCCGGGCAGTGTAACACTCACTGCCAGCGGCAGCGGCACGCTGAACTGGTATGATGCTATTACAGGAGGTAACTTGCTGGCAACAGGTACATCCTATACAACTCCTTCACTAACCGGCACCACAAATTATTATGTTGATCAAACTATTGTTTCTCCGCTGGAATATGTGGGTAAGGTAAACAAAGAAACAGCGGCAACCTTACATACCAATAATAGTTATTGGCTAGTTTTCGATTGCTATTCCCCGGTGGTTTTGAAATCCGTAAAAGTATATGCAGGTGCAGCGGGTAACAGAATTATTAACCTTAGAAACAGTTCCAACACCGTAATTCAAACTACTACGGTAAATATTCCTGCAGGAGAAAGCAGGATAACTCTGAATTTTAATGTGCCTGTGGGAACCAGTTTGCAACTTGCCACCGGCACCACAAACCCAAATATGTATCGTGATAATTCAGGAGTTTCGTTCCCTTATAATTTGGCAGGTAAGATATCAATAACGGGAACCAATGCCGGTTCATCCTTGTATTATTACTATTATGACTGGGAAATTGAATCTCCTTCATGCAGCAGCGCACGCACCGAAGTTACCGCAACGATTTTATCTGCACCACCTGTGGCACAATTTACCTATACTCAAAATGGCAGCACCGTAAATTTCAACAATACCTCCTCCAACGGGGTGTCGTATTTGTGGAATTTTGGCGATGGTACCACCAGCGGGGATGCTAATCCGGCACATACTTATACTGCTGCTGGCACTTATGATGTGATGCTGATAACTACCAACAACTGCAGCAGCGATACTACCATACAACAGCTTACCGTTGTCATTACCGGGGTTGAAGAAAATGAAATGCAAAAAATTGAAGTTTATCCCAATCCCACCAAAGATATCCTGACAATAAACCTCAACAATGCAGAGACTGACAAAATAGTGTTGACCGACATTGTTGGCAAAGAACTGCTGGTGTTGACAGGAATAAAAGAAAATCAAAGCCTGGATATGTCTTCATTTACCGACGGGGTTTATTTTGTACGCTTTTATGCGGGCGATAAAATCTTTACTGTCAGAGTAAATAAGATAGATTAGAAATTAATGTTGCCAGAAAAAAGAAGGCACCCGAAAGGATGCCCTCTTTTTTTTTGAAGACTTCGCACGTCGAAGAAGAAATACAATTACCAAAGGACAACAATGGCTCACGTATGCCAAAAGTCAAACAACAACCAAAAAATTCATATTGCACATCGAAATGAATAAATTTTTTAAAAAATGCTCAATTTGTTGTGCGTTTTTGTATCTTTGTAAAAAAATTATCATCAATGCAATGAGAATATTGTATCAGAAATTTGAAAGCCTTTTGCAAAATACGACAACAGACTTTAAGCGTTATTTATATGATAAAGTCTCGTGGAACAGCCGGATGGTTGGGATAATAGGTGCGCGTGGCGTGGGAAAGACGACTATGGTTTTGCAATACATCAAGGAAAATCTAAACAGCAAAAAAGCCCTATATGTTTCAGCTGATGATATGTATTTTGGAGAAAACAAACTGTTTGATTTAGCTGATGACTTCTATAAATCTGCAGGAGAATATTTGTTTGTTGATGAAATACACAAATACACGGACTGGTCGAGGGAATTAAAAAACATTTACGATTCGTTTCCTGCTTTAAAAATTGTTTTCACTGGCTCTTCTGTACTGGATATACTAAAAGGTTCAGCAGATTTAAGCCGTCGTGCCATCATTTACAAAATGCAGGGGCTCTCATTTCGGGAGTATTTAGAATTATTTCATAATTTTAAAACAGAAGCCTATTCGCTGGAACAGATAGTAAATAACCAGGTGAAACCAACCAATATTACACATCCGTTGCCATTGTTTGATGACTATTTGAGACGTGGTTACTATCCTTTTGGACTTGAAAATGAATTGGATTTACGTTTAGGGCAAATCATTACACATACTTTGGAAACAGATATTCCACAGTTTGCAAACCTTAGTGTTGGTACGAGTAATAAATTGAAAAGATTACTTTCTATTATAGCGGAAAGTGTGCCTTTTAAACCAAATTTCTCAAAGATATCAGAGATAATTGGTGTAAGCCGTAACTCCATAGTTGATTACTTTTCATATATGGAAAAAGCCGGGCTTATTGGCCAGTTGCGTAATGAAACAGTCGGTATTCGAGGATTGGGGAAGGTTGATAAAGTGTATTTGGAGAATACGAATATTGTTTATAACCTGGTTGGGGACAGATCAAATATTGGGAATATCCGAGAGACGTTCTTTTTTAATCAAATGAGACTAAAGAATAATGTCATATCTTCTGAAAAGGCCGATTTTATGATTGATAATTATACGTTTGAAGTCGGTGGAAAAAACAAGCAACAAAAGCAAATTGAGAAAGATGGTAAATCATTCGTTGTAAAAGATGATATTGAATTTGGATACCACAATGTGATACCGTTGTGGGCTTTTGGTTTAAATTACTAAATAATAAGGATAATAACCCAACGATACAGCGGCCACCATAATGGTGTTGGCCGGTATTACTTCAAAAGAAAAAGATGGGCACCTTTAAAGGCTGCTCTTCTTTTTGATCCTTCCCACAGGGAACTTCAGGGGAAACCGCGTTTCTACTAAATGTACTTTTCGGCAACAACCTGAAAATCGTTGAAATGCCTGCGGATGGCTTCTATCTCAGGGGCAAGAAACCTGTCGGTCCTGATAAAGTTGCCGTTTTCAAAGGCTTTGTTTGATTTTTTTATGGTATAATAAAAATCAAGGCTTGCCGGCGACAACACTTTTTCAGGAATATGGTCCATTTTCATCTCTTCAAACTGTTTAAGGCGCATCGTAAGGGCGTAAAACCCGGTCATGATGGCTATGGCTATTATTTTTTCCACATTTTCTGCTATTTGCAGGGCCTGCCTGGCTCCAATAGTGCCCATGCTCACATGGTCTTCGGTGTTTTCGCAGGTCGGTATGGAATCGGCAGAGGCCGGGTGCACCAGCACTTTATTTTCGGAAACTATGGCGGCGGCGGCATACTGCGGTATCATCAGGCCATTGTTTAAGCCCGTGCCGAAAATCAGAAAACTCTCGAGGCAGTCGTTGGTATTGGCATCCACCATTTTAGCTATCTGCCTCTCGGTGATGTTACCCATCTCGGCCAAGGCCAGCTTCAAATAGTCCATTACCAGCGCGATGGGCTGCCCATGAAAATTTCCGCCGGAAACTACCTTGTCGTCATCGGCAAATATCAATGGATTATCCACCGAGGCATTGAGTTCGTTATCAACCACCGAAATGATATGGTCCATGGCCTTTTTGCTGGCCCCGAACACCTGCGGCAGGCAACGAATGGAATAAGAGTCCTGCGGCTTCCATTTTTTTCGGGCAAACGCCAGCATGTTGGCTAGTTTATTGTTTCCTTCGGCCTTCATACGGTCGATAGCCGAATTCGAAATCTGTATTTGTTCATCGGCTTCTTTGGCGGCCAACACTTTGTTGATATCGTCGGTTATCATGGCTGGAATCTGATTTTCTGCCATGAGTTTTTCAAGAATACTTTTCTGCGTTATGTTAATCAGTTTAGAGCCGTCGAGCAGCCTGGTAAGCCATTGGGCAATTTCTGTCTGGCCCGAATGGTTGCGTGCTTTGTGGATAGGCGCATAGGCAAAAGAGCTGTTTCTGGCGCATAAGCTTTCAAAAATCAGCGAGGAGGAAAGTGTGCCGACTTTTAGCAGTTGTTCGGCCTTGTGCAGCGCCACCACCGCAACCGCTGTAAGCACGGTAGTGCCGTTGTTCAGGGCTAATCCTTCTTTATAACTCAATGTAATCTTCTTAAACCCTATTTTTTTTGCGTCTTCCAACTTTAAAAAATCAACCGTGTTGAAGGTGTTTCCTTTAAATTCGATCTCACCTTCGCCTATCATGGGAAGCGCCATATGCGAAAGAGGGCATAGGTCGCCGCTGGCGCCCACCGAGCCTTGTTCGGGGATGACAGGATGAATTTCGTTATTCAGCAGAAACTCCAGTTGCCTGACTGTGCCTTCCTGTACCCCCGAATTGCCCCGGAGCAGGGTATTCAGCCGGATTACCATGATAGCCCTGACAATTTCTTTTTTAAAAGGATTGCCCACTCCGCAGGCGTGCGAACGCAGCAGGTTCAACTGAAGATCCAGCGTGTCTTTTGTTTCGATTAGTTTATCGGCATTGGAGCCAAAACCGGTGGTAACGCCATAAATAATTTTTTTCTGAGTCACCTTGTTGGTGATATAATCCCTGCTTTTACTCAATTTGCTTGTATCAATAGCTACTTTAGCGTTATTAAAAGCGACATCAATTACCTGATGCCGGGTTAAGTCGTTGCCGTTTAATTTTATTTCTTTCATTGGATTAAACTTTTTTTCTGCTTTGTTGAAATGGAATTTTTTGTTAGTGTTCTGATAATTAGAATCACTTTTTCAGGTTGTTCTTAAGGTAGTTGACCAAATCGTCGAGTTTTACTTCTGTCTGCACTTTTTCCTTCCACTCGTCTCTGTTCTGGATATCGCTTTGTAGTTTGCCCAATCTTAAATCTTTTACCGTGGCAATGCCTTTGGTAATTTCGTTTTCGCCAATCAGAACGGCAAAAGGGCTGTTACGTTTATCCGCATAAGCCAGTTGCTTTTTCAGGCCTTTCTGGCTGCCATAATATATTTCTGCTTCAATGTTTTGTGCCCTCAGACTGGCTGCAATCCTTTGATATTCCATAGCCAGAGTATCGTCGAAAGCAGCAATAAATACCGGCCCGTTAAAATCCGACTGGCACTGGTTGGTTAACTGTAGTAATTCTGCCAGCCTGTCCACGCCTATGGAAGCTCCGGTGGCAGGCACTTTTATCCCGATGAGGCGTTCCACCAGCCCGTCGTATCTTCCGCCGCCGCATATCGAGCCTACTTTTCTTTCAAGGCCTTTGCTGTCGATAAAAGTTTGCTTTGATTCCACTTCAAAGACAGGCCCCGTGTAATACCCCATGCCCCTGATGAGGGTGGGCTCAAACATAATTCTTTCTTCATCAAAGCCGAGAGGGCTTAGGATTTGGTCAATTTTGCCCAATTCTTCAACGCCTTCTGTCCCTGTTGGGGAGTTTGACAGATAATTATAAAGCCGGTCAAGAATTTCGCTTCTTTTTCTGGCATGCTGAAATTCATTCAGAAATGAAAGTATGGCGTCAATCTTGTCGTTTGGGAGTTTCAGCCCTGCGATAAAAGCCCCCGACACATCTTTGCGGCCGGCTCCCAGCTCTTCAGTAAGCCCCTTCAGGCCGATTTTATCGGTTTTATCAATGATTCGTAAAATAGCTTGTTCTTCGGCTTCGGTATCAATACCTATGCTTTGCAGAAATCCCTTGAGCACCTTGCGGTTATTTACTTTTACCACGTAAGTGTTTCTCTTCAGGCCAATGGCTTCCATGGCATCGGAAAGTATCATGCAGACCTCGGCATCGGAGGCCACGTTGGAGGTGCCCACCGAGTCGAAATCCAGTTGCCAGAATTCGCGAAACCTTCCGGGGTCGAGCTTGGTTTCGTACCGATACACCGGGCCGTACTGGTACCTTCTGAACATGGGCGCATTGGCGGAATTAACAACGCCTTTCTGGCTGTCGAGCCATAGTTTTTCGGCATAAAGCCTCGCCAGGGGAGCTGTAAGGTCATACCGCAGCGATAAGAAATGGTTTTCCATGATAACCTTGTCCCATTCATCCCTGAGCTCTTTGCCGTCGGTTTTTAACACCGGTTCTTTTTCGGGATTTCTGAAGGAATATACGCCTTCTTCTATGGTATCGGTGTCGGGAAGGTATTTGCCCAGATTATCGGCGTATTCGAGTATGGGGGTGTCCCAGTGTTCAAAACCATAAAGCTTGTAAATGCTGCTGGCGGCATGGATGATTTTCCATTTTAACTGATTAAGGTTGGGATCAATATCTCTGAATCCTTTTATTTTTCTCGGTATAATACCTCTTTTGTCAGCCATGGTTAAAAATTTTTACGAAGATAAACACAAAAAGCACCCCACCAAAAGGTGTTGTGCTTTTTTTGGTACCACCTATGAGATTCGAACCCATGACCTCCAGATCCACAATCTGGCACTCTAACCAGCTGAGCTAAGGTGGCATTTTGGACTGCAAAGATACAACTTTTTATAAAAATGAAATCATTGCTGTTTTTTATTTTGGAATATTTTTTCCGCAAAGGTGGCAAAGTCTTCAGGATTATCCGTACAGCAAGGCTTTTAATGTTTTTGGGTCATCGGTAATGATGCCGTCAGCCCCATTTTTTATCAGCCTGGCCATCTCCCCGGGTTTATTGACTGTCCACACAAAAACTTTCTTATTCATTTGGTGAATCAGGTCAATCATGGCGGCACTGGCGCTACGGCGGTTTATGTTTATTTCGCTGATGAAGCTGGTATTGGCGGCGGATTTTTTTAAAGTGTCCGTTTTAGGCTTGTCGAGAAGCAGTCCCAGAGTGATTTGGTCGTTGATTTTGTGCAGGCGGTACAACGATTCGTATTCAAAGGATTGCACGATGCACCATGCCAATGCCTGGTGTTGCTGTATGAGGTTGGCCACATTTTTTTCAAGTCCCTGGTTGATGTTCCCGGGATTTTTTATTTCCACCAGCAGCTCACATTGTCCGTTGACCAGGTGCAAAACCTCGTCCAGCAAAGGGATTTTTTCATTACTGAACTCTTTTGAAAATTTGCTACCGGCATCCACATCTTTCAGTTGTGCATAGTTCAGTTCGCTGATAACTCCTTTTCCGTTTGTGGTACGGTTGATTTTTTCGTCGTGCATCACCAGTACCATCCCGTCGTTGCTTTGCTGTACGTCAAGCTCTATGCGGTCAACGCCAAGCTCCAGAGCCTGCCGGAAAGCGGCCATGGTGTTTTCGGGAGCCAAAAGGCTTCCTCCGCGATGCGCTACTACCAGGTTTTTTTTCATAGCATCAGTTTTTGATAATTTTTTATTGAAAACGTATACACAGTTGATCGAAAATTTTTTGTAGAAAGGCTGCAGCACCGTCGCCGCCTTCTTCGGGCGCCCAGGGAGCAAAGTTTTTGTCGGTGGCCTGACAATAGGGGCCTTCTTTTATTTCGTAAACCACCGAGCCAGCCTCCAGCGCGATAATCGTATGATAACGTCCCGGCGGTATTTCGGCAGTATAGTTTTCGGTGGCTTTATCCAAAATAATATGGTCGCTGATGTGGCCGTTGTCATCAAATTCTACCACCAGCGTACGGCCGCGCAGGATGATGAAGACTTCGTTTTTTTCCGGATTCGAGTGTTTGTGCGGACGGATGTAAGTGCCCGGACACAGGGCGTTGAGCATGCGCTGAAGCACCTCGTGCTCACCTTGGTGAAAGTTGTGGTTTTTCCTTTGACGTGCCGAACTTTTAGCTTCGGTCGAAAGCTCATTCAGGATTTTTGCTCCGGTCTTGATCATTTCAAAATTTTGTATGTTTAAAATTTTCAAGCCACTTTACCGTTTCTTTTGGCTGAAAGGTTTTCAGGCGTTCTATTAGTTCGTTTTCGTCATCACTGACAAAAAATAATTCTTTGTGTTCCGGCCTCATAAAGCGTTCTTCAATAAAATAATCCAGCATGGTGAGCATTTTGTCGAAGTATCCTTCGATATTGAAAACGCCAATGGGTTTTTTTATGATTCCTAGTTGTCCCAGGGTAAGCATTTCAAAAAATTCATCCAGGGTGCCCATGCCTCCGGGCAGGATAACAAACGCATCGGAAAGCTGTTCGATAAGCATCTTGCGTTCGCTCATGGTGGCCACGATATGTGTGCGGGAGATGTGCTTGTGAGCTACTTCCACATCAACCAGGCGCTGCGGGATGACTCCAATCACCTCGCCGTCTTCTTCAAGCATGGAGTCGGCCATGATGCCCATCAAACCTACATTCCCGGAACCATATACCAGCGAAAAACCATTTTTTACAAAGAGTTTTCCCAATAGCCGGGCTTTTTCTCCGTAAACGGGCCGGCCCCCGGCTGAAGAACCGCAAAAAACCGCGATATTTTTCATGACAAAGATTTTGTATTACAAAACTAATGTAATTATGAATTCGGTAATAAGAATTTGGTACTTTATCCATATACCAGACGAAAGACTACCTCCTGCATTCAGAATTCTGAATTCTGAAATCTTAATTTAATCTACCTTTGCCCGTATGAAAAACGAAAAAGAGTTTAATTTTTATAAGCTGGACAACGGGATACGCATTGTCCACAAGAACAGCGATACCCCCATCGTGCATCTTGGGATTTTTATCAATGCAGGCTCACGTGATGAGAATCCGGCACAAAAAGGATTGGCACATTTTATTGAGCATGTTTTTTTTAAAGGGACCGAAACGCGCCGTTCCAGCCAGATATACAACAGTATCGAAAATTACGGCGGCGAACTCAATGCCTATACCGCCAAGGAAGAAACCTGCATACATTGTTCTGTGCTGAAAGAGTATTTTGAAAAAGCTGCCGAGGTAATCTCTGATGTGTTGTTTCATTCCATTTTTCCCGAAAAGGAACTGGAAAAAGAAAAAGCCATCATTGTGGACGAATATTATTATTACAAAGATATCCCCGAAGAAGTGATACTGGATGATTTCGACGAACTGGTTTTTAAGAATCATCCTCTGGGCTGGAATATTCTAGGCGAGCCGGCCAGGATCAAGGGTTTTACCAGAGATGACATCAAAACCTTTATGGATGATAATTATAATCCGGAAGGGATGGTTATCAGCATCATTGGCGGTCTTGAATCCGACACTATCCTCAGGGTGTTAAAAAAATGGTTTGAGCAGGGACAGCCGCCTGCGGGAACCAGTGCTAAAAGAAAAGCTTTCAGGGGATACAAACCGGTTAAACGGGATTTTATAAAAAATATATTTCAGTCACACTGTGTCATGGGAAGGCCGGCCTATCCGGTGTACGACAAACGCCGGCTCGGCCTGGTGTTGCTTAACAACCTGCTGGGCGGCCCGGCATCCAACGCCCGGCTGAACATGGCTGTACGCGAAAAACACGGCCTGTCCTATAATATTGAATCCAGCTATTCCGCTTTTTCCGACACGGGATTGTTCCGTATCTATGTGAGCACCGAGAATGGCAGTATGGACAAAACAATGGCCCTTATTTATGCGGAACTGCGCAAATTGCGTCAGCAAAAACTGGGTGCTGTCCAGCTTGCACAGGCAAAACGACAGTTAATAGGAAATATCGCCCTGGCCAACGAATCGAAGATAGCCGAGATGCTGGCCATAGGAAAAACATACATGGTATTTGACAAAATTGACAGTATCGCTCAAATTAACCATAAGATTGAGCAAATCAAAGACACGGAATTGTTGGAAATTGCCAATGAGATATTCGACACCGAAAGTTTTGCACAAATAATTTATCAGTCCAATGAATCCTATCGATCCGAAGATAATTGAGTACGCGGAACAAATTTCGAAACCCGAGTCGACGATACTTAATCGTATATACCGCGAGACGAATCTGAAAGTTATGAACCCGATAATGCTTTCGGGGCATCTGCAGGGGAAACTTCTCAGTTTGATGAGCCGCATGATAAAACCGTTATTTGCGCTGGAAGTGGGCACTTACACGGCCTATTCGGCAATATGTATTGCCCAGGGGTTGCAAGCCAACGGAAAGTTAATTACTATTGAATCAAATCCTGAATTAGAGGATATCTGCCGGAAAAATATTATGGATAGCGGGTTTCAACAAAAAATTGAGCTCATGATTGGCGATGCCAGAGAACTGATAAATGGCCTGCATCAATCCTTTGACCTGGTGTTTATTGATTGTGACAAAGAAATTTATCTCGACATCTATAAGTTGGTCTTCGAAAAACTGAAACCAGGAGGATATATTATTGCCGATAATGTGCTATGGCACGGAAAAATCCTCGACGAGCAGGAACAAAATTACCGTGGCACGCAATCTGTGGCCGCCTTCAACGAATACGTCAGAAACGATGAAAGGGCAGACAATTTATTGCTGCCCTTTCGTGATGGGTTGATGATCATTCAGAAATACTGATTATCTCATTAAAGTAATGGTCCCCTGCAGGTGGTATTCTTTCAGGTCGTCACCAACGGCATCCAGGTAATAGAAATAGATGCCATCGGCACATTTTCCTTCACTTTTGCTGGTGCCATCCCAGATGTCGGTCTTGACCAAAGATGTGGAAAATTCAGTATAACTGCCATTGAACATTTTTTTGCCCCAGCGGTTAAAGATGGCTATTTCAAGGGTGTTAATACCCTGCGATTCAATCTGGAAGATATCGTTATGGCCATCGTCGTTTGGCGTGAAAATATTGGGAACAAGCATACTGGATGGGTGAATAACTTCTATTTCAACCTGTTGGGTTGCCTCACAGAAATTGGGTGGCCCGCTGCTTACCTTAAGAGTGGCAATATATAATCCTTTATCGGTATAGGTATGTTGTGGATTGGCGGCTGTACTGTTGGTCCCATCGCCAATCCACAACATACCTATACCGATAAAGGATTATATATTGCCAC
>ENA-UOWE01004185-UOWE01004185.1-activated-sludge-metagenome-genome-assembly--contig:-NODE-4185-length-14104-cov-8.147484_pt1 | contig 14104 bp, 13 predicted proteins | sample MGYA00249841_ERZ761562 | MGnify/ENA primary metagenome ERZ761562 (study PRJEB28883, sample SAMN05720200) | activated sludge metagenome | isolation source: Anaerobic digester | place: Japan... | reverse complement strand
TGCTGAACGTTTTAGCACTCTCAAGGGGTGAGTGCTAAGCAGCCCGCCCATTTCCCGCCCGATGGCCCAGACCGTTGCCCAAGCACGGCTCCGAACGGCTAACTTGACCGTCCGGTCAAGAGGAGGCGGGAGGGGGCAGGTGGCCGACGTTGTCATCATCGGGGCCGGTGTGGCCGGGCTCAGCAGCGCGCTCACCCTGTCGCGCACCGGTCACACGGTCACGCTCGTCGAGCGCGACGCCACGCCGCTTCCGACCGATGCTCACGGGGCATTCGAGTGGGACCGCCGCGGGGCGCCCCAGGTGCGTCACTCCCACGCGTTCCTCGCCCGACTCCGCAACGCGTTGCGGGATCGCTACCCCGACGTGCTCGACGCCCTCTTCGCCGCCGGGGCCACCGAGATGGACTTCATCGCGATGCTCCCCGAAGGGATGGACCGCACCCCGCACCCCGGAGACGACGACCTGGTCGCACTCGCCTGCCGGCGTACGACGTTCGAATGGGTGCTCCGGCGCGTCGTGCTCGCCGATCCGACGGTGAGCCTGCTCGATGGCCACACCGTGACGTCGCTCAGCTGGACCGCCGGGTCGCCGCCGGTCGTGACCGGGGTCGTGCTCGACGACGGCGCCGAGATCGCTGCCGACCTCGTGGTCGCCGCCGGCGGCCGCCGCTGCGACGTCCCCCACCTCCTCGAACCGCTCGACATCGACCTCGAGGAACGCACCGAGGACACGGGGATCATCTACTTCAGCCGGTTCTTCGCCCTGAACCACGGGGAGGACTGGCCGGCCCAGACCGGCCCGATCGGTGGCGACCTCGGCTACCTCAAGTACGGCGTCTTCCAAGGCGACAACCGCACGTTCTCGATCACCTTCGCGGTCGGGACCGGCGACGACGAGATGCGGAAGATCGTCCTCGACCCGGAGCACTTCATCGAGGTCGCCTCCAAGATCCCGGCGACCGCGCCCTATGTCGACGGCCGCTCCGCACCGATCACCGACGTGTTCGTGATGGCCCGCCTCCTCAACCGCAGCCGCCGATTCACCGACGCCGACGGCGCTCCCAAGGTGCTCGGCTTCAGCGCCGTCGGTGACAGCCACACGTGCACCAATCCGCTGTACGGGCGTGGCTGTTCGCTGGGGTTCGTCCAGGCCGAGCTGCTCGCTGCGTCGCTCGCCGACTGGCCGAACAACCCGGTCGAACGAGCACGCACGTACGAGGCGCGGTGCGTCGAGGAGATCCTGCCCTGGTACAAGGCGTCGGTCGCCCAGGACGCCGCCAACCGCGCCGACGCAGTGCGCACGACCGAGCCCGCGGTCGAGGGGGACGCAGCTCCTCACGACGCATCTGCCGGCGACGCGCCGATGTCGGAAGCCGATTCCATGCGAGCGATGATGCGAGACGGCCTCCTCCCCGCGATCAGAACCGACCCCGTCGTGCTTCGCGCCTTCCTGCGGATGTTCAACCTCCTCGAGGCCCCCGACTCGCTGATGAAGGACTGGGACGTCATCGGTCGGGTGATGACCGTGTACCAGGACCGCGACCAGCGTCCGCCCGAACCGGCCCTCGGCCCGGGGCGCGCCGCGATACTGAGCGCCGTCTGAACCTCACACGTTCGGGGGACGTGCCGATGGGATGTCATGACGCTTCCCCTGGAGCCCGCTGGACCTGATCGCCGGGCGCGCTCGGGCGCTCTCCTCGAGACGCAACTCATGGTGCTGGTGGCAATCGTCCCGGTCGGGCTGGCGCTCCTGCCCGATCAGAGCGCGGTCTCGCGGTCGGCATGGGTGCTGCTCAGCCTCACCGTTGCCACCGCGTTCGGCGCGATCGGTGAGCGCCGCCGCCGCCAGCGACTCCTGATGCGCAACGCGTTCGCCCTCGCGATCGTCGCGTTCGGCGTGCTGGCCGGGCTCATGATCCGTGAATCCGCGCCGGTGACCTTCGCCGCGATCACGTCGGACGAGTCGGCCACGTTGACCCGCGAGTCGGCCACCGATCAGGGAGCCGGCGTTCCGGAGGCCAGCGTTCAGGGGGCCACGGCAAGCGCCGAGGACGAACTCGCGGACTGCGAGGCCGCCCTCCGTCGTGTCGAGCAGGCCATCCGGCCGGTGACGGTGCCCACCACGCCGACGGCCGTCGCCGGGCCCGACGGCCGCACCGTTGCCGAACGCCGCCAGGCGTGCGCCGACCTCGTCGCCGTCCTCGATGCCGCCGTGCGGCAGAGTGGGGCGCTCGCTCACAACGAGACGCCCGACGCCGATCGGTAGGTATGGCACTCCCGACCAGCACGCTCCGACGCCGAGGCGGCATCGTCGCGGCATGTGTCGTTGGAGTCGGGATGAACGCCGCGCTCGGCGGTGAGGCGATCCACCGATTGCCCTACGTGCTCGCAGCACTCGCCGTGCTCGTCCTCCTGCAGACCTTCTGGGAGGAACGGTCGACCAGCGGCCGCTGGCTCGCGGTCAGCAGCGCGACGATGATCATCGCCCTGCTGGCGTCGATCACGTTGTCGGTCGGACGCTCCGAGCGCGAGCAGACGGAGCGGGCATCGGCGGTACCGACCACCACGGAGGGACCCGCCTCCGCGCCGACGACGCTCCTGACCGGGACCGACGTGCCGGCCGAGGTGCAGGGCGCCGTCGAGAGTCGGGACGACGCGCAACAGCTGGTGACCTGCGAGTCGGCGCTCGAGCAGATCGCCGCCGCGATCCGTCAGGCCGGCGGCACGCTCGACACCCTGGTCGCGGCGCCGGCGAACGGGATCGACGAACCCGACGTCGGCCGGCGTCTGCAGAGCTGCAACGTCCGCCTCCGGGCGATCGCCGCGACACTGCCCGGATAGGGCAGCGCAGGACTGCCCGAACAGGGCAGCGTCGAACTGCCCGGTCAGCAGCCGCCGGCGACGGCGGGGATGATCGAGACCTCGGCACCGTCGGGCACCGGGGTGTTGACGCCGTCCATGAAACGGACGTCGTCGTCGGCGACGAACACGTTCACGAAGCGCTGGATGGCACCGCTGTCATCGAGCAGGCGCGACGCGAACCCCGGATGCGCTGCGTCGAGGGCGGCGAGCACCTCGCTCACGGTCGACCCCTCGACGGTCACCTTGTTGGCGCCGCCCGTCAGGGTGCGGAGGGTGGTGGGGATTCGAACGTCGACACTCATCTGGCTGACTACTTTCCTGTGGATCACGGGCCGCGCGGATCGTAGATGACGGCCGTGTCTCACAACACCTCCGGCGGCCCCTCTTGTTCCCGGTAGCGTGCTCGCCCGATGGGCGACCCGGTCACGACACCACGCCGCTTCGCTCCCGAGACCGAGCCGGAGCGGTTTCGACATCGAGAGCGAAGCGTCACGGTGTGCGTCCCCGTGTTCAACGAACGGGAGGGCATAGCTCGTTCCATCGAACAGATCGCCCTCCTGTGTGACGGCGACCTGATCGACCGATTCCTCGTGCTCGACGGCGGCTCCGACGACGGCACACGGGATCTGGCGACGACGCTCGCGAACGACCACGCCAACACCTCGGTGCTGTTCGTCGAAGACCTCGCGACCGAGGTGGGGCCGGTCCTCGGCAAGGGCGACTCGATGTGGCGCTCGCAGGCTGCGATCGACACCGACGTCGTGGTATACCTCGATGCCGACCTCCTGAACGTGTCACCCAACATGGCCTTGTCGCTGGCGGCGCCGCTCGTGTTCGGCGACGAGGTCGACTTCACCAAGGGTCTGTTCCACCGTGTCACCGACCGTGGCGACCCCCGGGAGTACGACGGCGGGCGGGTGACCGAGTTGGTTGCCCGGCCGCTCATCAACCTCGTGTGCGCCGACCTCGCGCGGTACTACCAACCGCTCGGCGGCCAAGTCGGCATCCGCACCGACCTGCTCGCGTCGTTGCCCGTCGTCACCGCCTTCGGGGTCGAGATCGGCATGCTGTTCGACGTCTCCCGCCGGGTGGGCCACGACCGCATCGGCGAGGTCGAACTCGGCGACCTGGTCAACTCGGAGAAGGGCGACGGAGAGTTGTTGCCGATGGCGCAGCAGGTGGCGTACACGCTCTTGACCCGCGCCGGCTGTGGCGAACCCGGATGGGTGCCGGCCGTACGTCCGACCTTCGACGGCGACCTCCGGGTGGTTCCGGGATCCGACGTCGTCGAGCGCCCGCCGTGGATCGAGCGCCCCGGGCGCGGTTGAGCTATCCGGCGCGGTGCCGGCGGAGTTCCACCGGGAGCTCGAGGTCGGGGACGACCGGCGCTCGACCGGCAAGCGCATCGGCCACCCGGAGGTAGTCGGCGACGGGCGCAACGTCGTGCACCCGCAGGATCAGGCCCGGGTGTTCGAGGAGTGATCCGATCGCGGCGAGCGTGCCGGCCAGCCGATCCCGTGGCGAGCGCCGGGTGAGTGCGCCGACGAAGTCCTTCCTCGACAGGGCCAACAGGACCGGTCGACCGAACGCGAGCACCCGGTCGATGGCCCGCAACGTCTCGATCGTCTGGAACGGCGTCTTGGAGAAGTCGGGGCCGGGGTCGAGGATGATCGATTCCTCCGCGACCCCGAGCGACACGGCGAGGCGCATCTTCTCGTCGATGAACGACACGACGTCGTCGACGACGTCGGTGTAGAGGTGCGGGTCGGTGAGGCGTTCCTTTGGACGAGAACGGTTGTGCATGAGCACGAGTGCGGACCGATGCTCAGCGCAGATCTCGGCGACCCCGGGGTACAGCAGGCCACTGACGTCGTTGATGATCGAGGCACCGGCGCCGAGCACGGCCCGGACGACCGCCGGCTTGTAGGTGTCGACCGACGTCAGGACCGTCGACTCGCGTCGGAGGCCGTCCACGACGGGCAGCACCCGGGCGATCTCCTCCGAAGGATCGATCTCGGGAACGCCGGTGATGCCCGACTGGCCGCCGATGTCGACCACCTGCGCTCCATCGGCGGCGTGACCGCGGCCGAGGGCGACGCGATCGTCGACGGTCTGATGCTCGCCGGCGTCGGAGAACGAGTCGGGCGTCGCGTTGACGATGCCCATGATCCAGGGCCGGTCGATCTCGTGGACGTCATCGCCGATCCGGAGCCGTCGAGCTCCGCCGGAGTGTTCCGTCACTGGCCCGCCCACACCACCGGACGACGGTCGGCCCACGGCGTCGTGGCCTCGAGCTGCGCGCCGACCGAGATCAGGCGGTCCTCGCGACCGAAGGCAGCGACGAGCTGCACGCCGATCGGGAGTCCGGATCCGGACTCGGCGATCGGCAGCGAGATCGCCGGTTGACCCGTGATGTTGAACGGCATCGTGTTGGCCACGATCGGCGTGGCACGGAAGACACCGGCGAGGGGGTTGTCGGGCTCCGCACCGAACTGGCCGAGCACCGGCGGAAGCTCCGGGATGGTGGCGGTGATCAACAGGTCGAAGTCGGTCCACCACTCCTGCACCTTGCGGCTGAGCGAACGCAACCCCTCCACGGCGTTGGCGAACGACAGGCCGTCGACCAGCCGACCGGTCTCGGCGAGCGACCACGTCAACGGCTCGACGGTGTCGGGCGTGGCGGGTGTGCCCGTGAGCGCACCGAGCTCATCGACGGACTGGGCGACCCACACCGGGTACGCAGTCAGGAAGTGGCCACTCATCGCGTTGAAGAACGCCTCGTCGTCGAGCTGCGACGGGCCGGCCTCGACGACATCGTGGCCCAGCGAGGCCAGCAACTCCGCCGTGCGCCGAACGGCGGCGACAACCTCGGGGTCGACGGGTGTGCCGTCGGCAGCGCCGAGGCTGTAGCCGATCCGGAGTCGACCCGGGTTCGTCCCGAGCTCGGCGAGGTAGGGGCGCTCCGGCGTCGCCACCCCGTAGGGGTCGCCGATGCCGGGCCCACTCATGACGTCGAGGACGGCTGCGGTATCGCGCATCGTTCGCGTCACCACGAGGCGCGAGACGAGCCCGCCCCACGCCTCGGTCTCCACCGGTCCGAGCGTGACCCTGCCCCTGGTCGGTTTGAGCCCGACGAGCCCACACTCGCTGGCAGGGATTCGGATCGAGCCACCGCCGTCGCCGGCGTGGCCGACCGGCACGATGCCCGATGCCACCGACGCCGCCGAGCCGCCCGACGAGCCGCCGGTCGAGTGGGCCGGGTTCCAGGGGTTGGAGCTGGGCCCGTAGGCGATCGGTTCGGTGGTCGGCACGAGGCCGAACTCGGGGGTGTTGGTCTTGCCGATGATCACGAACCCAGCGGCTTGGAGGCGCTCGAAACTCCAGCTGGTCACGTCGGCGATGTAGCCGTGTTCCTTCAGGTGCCGGGTGCCGGCGTGATACGGCTCACCGGCGAGCGTGCCGTCGAGGTCCTTCACGACCAACGGCACACCGGCGAACGGGAGGGTCGGATCGACGGCCGCCGCTTCCTCGAGCGCCCGCTCGTAGCGGGGGTGGATGATCGCGTTGAGCGCAGGATTGAGCGCTTCCGCGGCGTCGATCGCCGCCTGCACCAGCTCGACGGGCGTGGCCCGACCGGAGTGGACGAGTTCGGCTTGGGCGGTGGCGTCGAGCGCGGCGAAGGGATTCATGCGGGGATCGTAGGCCCGCAATCACCCATCTGCCGTTCGGAACCACTCGGTGACCGCCTGCTCGAGGACGGTCGCAGTGTCGCCGACGGCACGCTCGCGGCCGTAGGTCGCGACCAGGTCGATGCCGTCGACACGCACACCTCGATCCTCGAACGACGGGCGGTCGAAGATCTCACCGGCGACGACGAGGACGGGAACGCCGGCTTCCGATGCCCACTCGACGACACCACCGACGACCTTGCCGTCGAACGATCCCTCGTCGACGAAGCCCTCGCCGGTGATCACGAGGTCGGCATCGGCGAGCGCCTCGTCGAGCGCTACCTCCTCGGCCACCAGCTCGAACCCCGACGAGAGTGTGCCCCCGACCGCGGCCAGGCCTCCCGCCAGGCCGCCGGCGGCGCCACTCCCCTCGAGTTCGCGCACGTCGACGCCGTACTCCTCGAGGTACACGTCGGCCAGACGATCGAGGCGACGGCGAAGCAGCTCGACCTGGGCGGGGCTCGCTCCCTTCTGGGGCGCGAATTGGGGAGCGGCGTCCACGAACCGGGTGCGTACGTCGCACGCGACCTGCAGCTCGACGCCCCGCAACCGACTCGACAGCAGCGCCCTCAGCGCACCCAGGCCGCCATCGGTCGTGGCCGACCCGCCGACCCCGACGACGATCCGGCGGGCGCCCGCCTCGAGCGCCGCGGTGATGAGCTCACCCGTGCCGAACGTCGACGCCGCGACGGCATCGTTGTCGTCGGCGCCGCCGACGAGGTGCAGGCCCGATGCGCGTGCCATCTCGATGATCGCCGTGCGTCCGTCGAACCTCCAGCCGGCATCGACGTCGTCGCCGAGCGGCCCTGACACCGACGTCACCCGGTTGGCGCCGCCGAAGACGTCGAGGAGACCCTCGCCGCCGTCGGCCATGGGGAGCGACACCGGCCGATGCCCAGCGTTCCGAACACCCGTCGCGAGCGCGGCCGCAGCCTCGGCCGCCGTCGCGGTGCCGCGGAACTTGTCGGGGGCAACGACGACGCGCATCGTGTCAGGGTACGGGCCCGACGGTGTTCTCCCCGCGCCAGGCCGGGGCGTGAGTGCGTCGGTGAGACGGCGGGTCAGTTGGTCGGGCCGACGGTGGTCGTCGTGAACGACGCGGTCGCCGGATCGAAGTCGGCGCCGACGAGCACGGTGAGCGCAGCGGTCGGCACGGCTTCCTTCAAGGGAGTTTGTGCCGGCAAGGGCTGCGCCCGATCGTCGGTCAGCGACAGGAGTTGGGTCAGTGCCAACGCGTCGGCGTCGTGCCCGGGGCTGAAGAACACGACCGTGTTCGGCGAAGGGTTGCCGTCGACGAACTTGGTGTTCGTGTAGCCGACGGTGCCGAGGCGCTCGGCAGTGGCCTTGGCGCGCCCGGGGACACCCGAGCCGTTGCCCACGACGACCTCGAGGTTGGCCGGAGGCGTCGTGACGGCCACCGGAAGCGCACTCGTGGTCGTCGAGCCGCTCTCGCCGGTCGCCGACTCGGCGGCGGTCTTGTCGGTGTCGTCGGCCTTGGACTCGCCACCCCCGGCGTTGAACAGGAGGATCGCGATGACCACGGCCGCGATCACCAGGATCACGCCCATCGTTGCGGAGTTCTGCGGAGTGGCCGGCGTCCGCGACTGGCGCGAGCGGGATTCGTTCGCCATCAGGAAACTCCTCGGGGTCGCGCGCAGGGGGTGCTCGACATGCCGTCAACCCTAGTCCGAACGTGTGGGCGTTCAGAGGGCGATGGCCCGACCTTCGGAATCGCTTGCTGTGACGCTTCGCACGTCGCTCGGTGCTCCGGCGAGCGTCAATGCGCCGAGTGCGTCGAAGGCAACCGTCGTCGCCTCGACGCCCGACGGGTATCGGCAACTGGCGCCGTCGCCGTCCTCGTCGATCTGCCAGCCCCGCTCGACCAACGCCTTCGAGACGTTGTTCGCCCGGGACTTGGTGAGGTCGGTGAACCGGACCCGCAGCAGTGTCTTGCCGGTCGAGCTGCAGTTCACCATGACCCGGTGCCAGCTCTCGGGGGCGGAGATGGCCGCCGAGGCGTCGACGCCGGCCTCGATGGCGTGACTCCGCACCGCGACCACGATGTCGGTCGCGATGCCCACCGCGTCGAAGTCGGCGAGGTCGAGCAGCAGGGGTGTGGGTCCGGCCATGGACGCAGCCTGCCAGACGGCGGCGCGGTGGTGCACCGCAACACCTGACCCCACCTCGGTGAAGGACGACCGTTTTCCGGCACTCCCCGCGCGGCGTATCGTCCTCGGATGTCCGATCGCCCGCCGCTGGCCGCTCCCGTGCAGGGCTGGGTCCAGTTCGCCGGCGATCCGGCCTGGAGCGCTGCGAGGTTTGCGACGTCGATCTCGGGACGTCACCATCACCTGCACATCGAGCGGAACGGGGCCGGGGCGGTCTCGATCGATCTCGCCGACGTGACGGCCCTCGACGAGTTGCCGGACCGGCCCGATGGCCAGCAGCACCTCGAAATCGAGGTCCAACGCTCTCCGGCCGTGCAGGTCGTCTGGCCTCCGGCGTTCACCGATCTCGTACTGACGTCGTTGCGGGCGACGCTCGAGACCCAAGACGAGTCGGCGGCGGCCGTTCCGGAGCGGGGACGGCGGGCGCACGGCGCGCTCATCGGCGCCCTCGCGCTCGTCGGGTGCGGAGCGATCGTCCTGGGCGCGCTCGGCCTGTCCGATCCCGAACCCAGCCGGCCCGTCGAAACGTCGGTCTTGACGCAGACGACCCTCCGCGGCCCCGCCGAGACGCTTGGCACGACCAGCACCACGAGCACCACGAGTGCGCCGTCGCTCGATGACTGTGCGGCTGGTCCGGCGAGTCCCGGCACGACCATCGCGCCCGGGGAAGTCGACGGCTGCGAACCCGGCTGACCCGGAACGGGGTCAGCCCTCGAGGTCGTGGTGGGCGGCGTCGACGAGTTGGCCACCGGTCGGCGCCAACACGACGTGGCCCGCACCGGTCCGCTTCGCCTGGGACAACGCCCGGGAGGCTCGAGCGATGATCGATGTCGCATCGTCGGTGTCGGTCGAAATCGCGACCCCGGCGTTCGCTCCGCAGTCCGACACACCGGCGCGAAGCGAATGCGGCCCGGAGATCGAGGCGACGAGGCGTTCTGCGACCCGCCGGGCCTCGACGGCATCGGTCACGGGGTCGAGCAGGACGGCGAACTCGTCACCGCCGAGTCGGGCGGCGCTGTCACCGTTGCGGATCGACGACCGGATGCGTTTGGCGACGTCGACGAGGAGTTCGTCACCGGCGGCGTGGCCGAACTCGTCGTTGAGCTCCTGGAAGCCCGCGATGTCGAGGGCACACACTGCGATCGGCCGGCGGTCCCGCCGGGAACGGGCGAGCGCCGGGGTGAGGTGCTCTTCGAACAGCATCCGGTTGGGGAGCTCGGTGAGCCGGTCGTGGGTCGATTGGAACGCGAGCATCTGACTCAGCATGTGTCGATCCGAGACGTCGCGCATGGTGAGCACGACCCCGCCGACCGACCTGGTCGCGAACAGGCTCTGGGCGGTGCACTCCATGTTGCGGATCGATCCCGCTGCGGTGATCACCCGAAGGTTGAACGCTTCGGCGACGGCGTCGTCGGCCATGGCTGCGGTGATCCGCGCCCGGGCGACGGCACGGTCCTCACCGTGGAACAGCGCGAGCGCGCCCTCGGGGTGCCGGAACGCTGCGGTATGGCCGAGTTGTCGTTCGAACGACGGGCTCGCGAACTTGACCTGGGCCTCCTGGTCGAGGACCACGATCACGTCGGCGGTGTACTCGAGCATGAGGCGTGCCGCCTCGAGCTCGGACTCCAGTCGGACGGCGAGCTGGGGGTCACTCGCGGCTCGTGGAGCGATGAGTTCCTCGACCAACGTCGCGAGATCGAGCAGCGCCAGGCGTTCGCGGCTGGAGAGGTCGCGGGGCTCTCGATCCACGACACTCAACGTGCCGACCGGTTGCCCGTCGGGTCCGTGCACGGCGCGGCCGGCGTAGAAGCGGATGCGAGGAGCGCCGATCACGAGGGGGTTGTTCTCGAAGCGCTCGTCCATCCACGTGTCGGGAACGACGAACAGATCGCCGTCATCCTCGGCGATCGTGTGGGAGCAGAATGCGGCGTCGCGGCTCGTCTCGCCGAGATCGAGCCCGACTCGTGCCTTGAACCACGAACGGTCCGCGTCCACGAGGCTGATCCAGGCAATGGGCACGTCGAGGAGCGTCGTGGCCAGGCGGACGAGCCGGTCGAACGCGGGCTCGGGGGGCGAGCCGATCAGGTCGAGGCGACGGAGGGCGTCGAGACGCCCGGATTCGTCAACGGGGAGGCGTTCCGGATACACCCATCACCATCGGCACGAATGGCCCCCCGATGAGCAGAACTTTGCCCATCGGCCCGACGAGTTCAGCAAGGGTTCTGCGTACACTTTCCGGGTGAACGCCGTCCGACGCCTCCTCCGCCCACTGCGCGCCCACCCGGTGCTCAGCTCCGCCGTCGGCGTTGCCCTCGTCGCCGTCGGCGGGTACGTCGCATGGCAGGTCGGCGACCTGGTCGACCCGGAGTACGCCGAGGTCACGTTCGCCGCGCCGACGGCACCGAAGCTGAACCCCGAATCGGGCGAGACGATCTACCGGATCGACCCCACCCGCTCCGAGGCGCGGTACGAGATCGGCGAGAAGATCTTCGGCGCCGACGCGTCGACCGCAATCGGTCGCACCAACGGAATCGCCGGCGACTTCGCCATCAACAACGACACCCCGTCGAAGAGTCGCGTCGGCGAGATCGTCATCAACCTCGAACAGCTCACGTCGGACTCCTCGCTCCGCGACGCACGCATCCGGTCCGACTATCTCGAGTCGCACCAGTTCAAGCTCGCCCGGTTCACGACGACCGAACTCGCCGGGCTGCCGGACTCGATCGCCGAGGGTCGCGGCTACAACGTCGACATCATCGGAGACCTCACGGTGAAGTCGACGACGCGTCGCGTGACGTGGACGGCGACCGCGCGCCGGTCCGGCGACGAACTCGAGGTCGACGCGACGACCACGATCAAGCTCAGTGAGTTCGGTATGGCACCGATCTCGATCGTCGGCCTGGTGTCCACCGATGACGAGGTGAAGCTCGGCTTGAAGGTGACCGCGGTCGATCCATCCGAGACCGACGTGCCGACCGAGATCCCCGACCTGACGAAGGTCGCGTCGACCACGAAGAGCCCGTCCTACTCCAGGGAGGTCGAGCCGATCCTGGAGCAGAACTGCGCCTCGTGCCACAACTCGGGCACGATCGGCGCCGATGTGCTGCGGCTCGACAACGCGGGCGACGCCTCGACCTACGCGAGCGGCATCGCGCTCGTGACCCGCACCGGCTACATGCCGCCGTGGCCGGCGTCGGACGTCGGGGTTCCGCTCGAGCATCCCCGCGAACTCGACGAGGCGTCGCTGAAGGTCCTCGCCGACTGGGCTGCCGGTGGCGGGAAGCTCGACGTGAAGCGTTCGACGGCGCTCGATGCGCCGGCGCCGGATCCGTCCCAGGAGATCCGAAGCGACGCGGTTCTGACGATGGACGAGCCCTACGTCGGCGACGGCACGAAGACCAACGACTACCGCTGTGTCATCTTCGACCCCGGCTTCACCGAACCCACCTACGTCACCGGCTATTCGTTCGTGCCGGGAACGCTCGAGGTAGTGCACCACGGCCTCGTCTACCGAGTCGACGCCGCCGACCGCGATGCCACGCTCGCCAAGTCCGGGGTCGACGGTCGGACCGGGTGGGAGTGCAACCTCGGTGGAGGCGTTGCGGGATCCATGGGCCGCGCCGCGAACGGCGACGGCGGGCCGAACCGGGGCGCGCTCTTCGCCGGATGGGTACCCGGACAACGGCCCATCCACTACGACGCCGACCAGGGGTTCCTGTTCAACCCCGGCGAGCTGATCGTGGCGCAGATCCACTACCACTACGGCGACAAGGTCCTCGCCGACAGCTCGAAGCTCGTCCTGCAGACCGAGGCGCCCAACCCCGCGATGCGCGAATTGGTCGTCAACAATCCGGTCGGCCCCGTCGAGCTCCCGTGCCCGGCCGACCGCGCCGACGGACCGCTGTGCAATCGCGACGCCGCGCTCGACAATCTCACCCAGTTGTACGGACCCGGTACGTCGCTGCTGCCGAACGCGCTCAATCGGTTGTGCGGGCCCACCGCGACGACGTCGGATCCGGTCACCGGCAACGGCACGACGACCTGCGACCGCAAGGTGGGGCGCGACGGTTCGGTGGTGGATGTCCTCGGCCACATGCACACGATGGGCAAGTCGTTCCGGATGACCCTCAACCCGGGAACTCCGGGCGAGACGGTGCTCCTCGACATCCCCGTGTGGAACTTCGACTGGCAGCTCAACTACCAGCCCGTCGATCCCGTCCCGGTGAAGCGCGGCGACACGATCCGCATCGAGTGCAGCTGGGATCGTTCGTTGCGATACGACCCCGAGCCCCGGTACCTCGTCTTCGCCGAAGGCACCGAGGACGAGATGTGTTTCTCGACCTACACCGTTCTCCCGAATCAGCCCTGACCGGCCCGGTGGGCCCAACGGCCTACCTCGTCGCGCAAAGCGCTCAACACCGAGGCCAGGTAGGTCGATACCAGTGAGATGACGACGCGGCGCGCACTGATGGTGTTGGTTGGCGCCACCGCGATCTGGGCGCTGGCCTCGCTCGTCGATTCCCTGTCGATCGTGCTCACCGACAGCCTGAGCATCGGCGCCACCGTGCTCTTGTGGTGGGGCGCCGTCAACCAGAACCACCGTGGACGGCGGCCGTGGCAGATCATCGCCGCCGGGCTGACGCTGTGGGTCGCGGGCGACCTCATCTGGGACTGGTACCGCCTCGTGAGCGGCGACAAGCCGTCGGTTTCCCCGGCGGACATCGCCTACCTCGCCGGCTATCCGGTGCTCGCCGCCGGCATCGTCACGATGATCCGCCATCGGTCGGCCTCGCACTGGCGGTCGGGGTTGCTCGATGCCATCGGTGTCGCCTTGGCATCGGGTCTTGCCGCGTGGGTGTTCTTGGTGCCGGTGAGCGGCGGCGGTTCCGCGGGAGAGCAGCTGCTCGGCGTCGCCTATCCGCTTGGCGACGTCGTCCTCCTGGCGGCGCTCGCGTGGCTGATCCTCTCCCCTGGCATCCGGGGCGTGCCGTCGGGCCTGATGCTCGCCGGGTTCGGGGCAACGCTGCTGCTCGACGTGGCGCTCGCCATCGGCACGGTGAGCGAACGAACGCTCGGCGGATGGTTCGACAACGCCTACCCGCTCACCTATCTACTCATCGCGCTCGCGGCCGCGCACCAACGGTCGGGCGAGTTGACGTTGCCCGACCCGTCGCCGTCGGACCGGCTCCAACCGGCACGGGTGGTGTTCCTCGGAATCGCCCTCTTCAGCGGACCGGTCATCGGAACGTTCACCGACTCCCACGGTGGCGTCCACCGGATCGCCGTGCTCGTGACGACCATCGGCATCGGCACGATCGTGCTCACACGGTTCCTCACCGCGCTCCG
>ENA-UOWE01004182-UOWE01004182.1-activated-sludge-metagenome-genome-assembly--contig:-NODE-4182-length-14110-cov-7.388972_pt1 | contig 14110 bp, 13 predicted proteins | sample MGYA00249841_ERZ761562 | MGnify/ENA primary metagenome ERZ761562 (study PRJEB28883, sample SAMN05720200) | activated sludge metagenome | isolation source: Anaerobic digester | place: Japan... | reverse complement strand
TAGGTCGGTTGGAGCGGATCGGGGAACTCGGCCTCGAACCGTTCGATCAGGCGCCGGTACCCCGCCGCCGAGTACGTCGCCGTGAGGAAATCGAACAGGAACACCAGGTGAAGGCCGTCGCGATCGCCGTCACGGACGTAACGGCGAAGCGTCTCGGCCGGGCCGAACACCTCGCCCAACAGGATTCGTTCGCCGGCTCCCGGGATCTCGGGTGTTCCGGGCGGCGGGGTGAACTCGTCACAGACCGCCCGCAGGTCACCGGCGAGCGTGAAGTTGTCGTCGGTGTTGAGCGTGTTGGTCGGCTGTTGGACCCGTGGCAGCCCGAACGAGAGGTCGGGTCGGCGTGGATTGTCGCGCAACTGATCGTCCTGCATGATCGACCCGAAGATGTCGAGGCGAAACCCGTCGACCCCCATCGCCAGCCACGACCTGACGGTGTCGAACATCTCGGAGCGTACGTCGGGGTGACGCCAGTTGAGATCGGGCTGGAAGGGCAGGAACGTGGCGAGGTACCACTGCTCGCGCTCGTCACTCCACTGCCACGCCTTCGTCAGCTGTAGCTCGGAACGCCAGTTGTTCGGGGGCAGTCGGCGCCCGCCGCTACCGACTCGACCGTCGTGCCACACGTACCAGTCGGCCTTCGGATTGGTCCTCGACGAGCGCGATTCGCGGAACCACGCGTGCTGGTCGGACGTGTGGTTGAGCACGAGGTCGAACAGGACGCGCAGACCGCGCCGGTGCGCCTCGTCGATCAGCGTGCGGGCGTCGTCGAGCGTGCCGTACTCCGGAGCGACCGAGCGGTAGTCCGAGATGTCGTAGCCGATGTCGCGTTGCGGACTGGCGAAGAACGGCGACACCCAGATGGCACCGACCCCGAGGTCGACGAGATGGTCGAGGTGCCCCACGATCCCCGGAAGGTCGCCGATGCCGTCACCGTTCGAGTCGGCGAACGAGCGGGGATACACCTGATAGATCGAGGTGGTGTGCCACCAGGGCCGAGACATCCGGCCGACGGTAGCCGCGCCGGGGAGAACCTCGATCAGGCCCGCGTGATGGCGTAACAGGCAATGGCCGCAGCGGCACCGACGTTGAGCGAGTCGACGTTGCCCGACAGCGGGATCGACACCCGGCGGTCGCACCGCTCCATCGTCTCGTCGGTGAGGCCCGGACCTTCGCTCCCCAGCACGAGCGCCACCCGCTCGTCGGGGCCGAATGCGATGTCGTCGATCGACTCGGCGCCATCGGCCGGCGTGAGCGCGACGAGTGTGAACCCGGCCGCGCCCACCGCTTCCAGGCCGGCGGGGAAGCGGCCCGCACGGGCATACGGGAACTCGAAGACCTCACCCATCGCGACTCGCGACGCCCGCCGGTAGAGCGGATCGACGCTGGCGTCGTCGAGCACCATGGCGTCCATCCCCAGACCGACGGCTGTTCGGGCGATCACGCCGAGGTTGATCGGGTTCACGACCCGCTCCATCACGAGCACCCGCCGCGCCCCGGTGAGCACCTCGTCGAGCGACGGCAGCGGCCGCCGGCGAAAGACTCCGAGACACCCGCGGTGCACACCCATGCCGGTGATGCGTTGCAGCACCTCGGGGCCGGCGCCGTAGATCACCCCGGCGGCCGCCTCGACGCCGTCGGGCAACGGGCGGGTCCGGGTCGCGTCGACGAGCAGCGTCACCAGGTCGAACCCCGCCCGGACGGCGCGGGCGACGACCGGGTCGCCCTCGGCGATGAACACCGCGTCGAGCGGCGAGTCGGTGGCTGCGGTCGCGCGATCGCGCACCCGCAGATCGCGGTCGCGGAGGCCGACGAACTCGCCGATGCGGGCGTCGGCCGGATCGTTGACCACGTGCTCGGGCGAAACTGCGAATCCGGTGGTCACGGCAAGATCGTAGGCTGGCCCACCATGGCCCTGACCCGCCCCACCCCCACGGTGATCGCGCACGACCCGTCGGCCCTCGCCGCGGTCATGGCCGAGCTCGTCGAGGCCCGATCGGGCTGGATCAACCTCCTCCCCGAGATCCCCGAGGATGTGCCGGTCCCCTCCACGCCGAGCGCGCTCGCGGTCTTCTCCAAGCGAGGCCCGGTGGTACCGCTCGGCACCTGGACGGCCCCGACTCCCGGCCGCAACGGCACGACCGCACCGGTCGAGATCGGGCTCCAACACGGCGCCGCCAAGCAGGCGAGGGCGGCGCTCGCCGACACGCCGGGGTCGATCCCACCGGAGTGGGCGGTGTTGAGTGACAACCCCCGTCGCGGGCTCGTCGTGCGACCGCCGGCGGGCACCTCGCTCGTCGCCGAAGCCACCTGGCTGCTCGCCGCGCTCACCGCCATCTGCATCCCACCGCAGACCGGCGGGTTCGTCATGTTCCGCTACGGCCAGTGAACGCGCCCGTCGACGACGCGGCATCGACGCGCCCCGTCGTGCCCAGCCTCAAGGAGGTGGCGACGCAGCGGTCGGTGGTCATCTTCCTCCTCGCCACGTTCATCCTGGAGATCGGCATCAGCTCGCAGTTCACCGCGCTGGGCAAGCGGGTGTTCGACATCGGTGGCCGTGAGCTCGACCTCGGGCTGCTCGGGCTCGCCGAGTTCCTCCCCGTCGCGCTGCTCGTGCTGCTGACCGGCGCCGTCGCCGACCGGTTCGACCGCCGCAAGGTCGCGTCGATCGCGTTGGTCGGCGAGGCAGCGTTCACCCTGCTGCTGATCGTCGAGGTCGAACGCTCCGACGCGACCATCGGCCCGATCTTCGGGTTGGTCGTCGGCTACGCCATCGCCCGGGCGTTCCTCTCGCCGGCGATCCGGGCCCTGCCGTCCACGATCGTCGCCCCCGAAGCGCTCCCGAGGATCAGTCCCCTCTACAGCGGGGCCTTCCAAGCCGGGATCATCGCCGGCCCGGTCATCGGCGCGTTTCTCTACACGATCGACGTCTGGGTTCCCTTCGCCGTATCGGCAGGGTGCCTGCTCGTCGGTGCGGTCCTCGTGCTGTTCGTCCAGTTGCACCCGACCTACGAACACCGCGCCGCGGAGTCGGCTCGCCGCGACGAACGAGCCAGCGGCACCAGCGGCACCAGCAAGGTGTCCGAAGCACTCGAGGGCCTCAAGGTCATCCGAAAGGAGCCGCTGCTCCTCGGCGCGATCTCCCTCGACCTGTTCGCCGTGCTGTTCGGCGGTGCCGTCGCCCTGCTGCCCGCTGTCGCCGAGCAGCGCCTCGGCGTCGGGGTCGTCGGGCTCGGGTGGCTGCGGGCCGCCGCCGGGTTGGGCGCCGGCCTCATGACTGCCACGCTCGCGTTCCGCCCGGTGCAACGCCACGTCGGCGCCACGCTGTTCGCCACGGTCGGCGTCTTCGGCGCGGCGACGATCGTGTTCGGCTTCACCCGCAACTTCGGTGTGGCGTTCGGGGCGCTCGTCGTGTTGTCGGGCGCCGACTCGATCAGCGTCTTCATCCGCTCCACGCTCGTGCCGCTCGTGACCCCCAACGAGGTCCGCGGCCGCGTCGGCGCCGTCGAGAACGTGTTCATCGGTGCATCGAACGAACTGGGAGCGTTCGAGTCGGGGCTGCTCGGTCAGGCGCTGGGAGCCGGGCCGGCGATCGTGGCGGGCGGCGCTGCGACCATCGCCGTCGTGCTCATCTGGCCGATGTTGTTCCCGGCCATCCGGCGGCTCGACCACTTCCCGTTCCACCACTCGTTCGCGGCGTCGACCGGCACGGCCGTACCCGCCGCAGCCGACGAGGCGGTGCTCCTCCCGACTACCAACCGGGAGGCAGATTCGTGAAGTCGGCCGGGCGCCGCTCCGCGAACGCCGCCAACGCCTCCATGTTCGCGGGCCCACCCATCAGCTTCTGGAACTGAGCGTCCTCGAGGTCACGGGCAGCACGCGTCGCCTCGACCCGGCCGGCCGTCATCGTGCCCTTCACGGCGATCAACGAGCTGATCGGCATCGCAGCGAGCTTCGTCGCGTGGGCCATGGTGACGTCGAGGAGCTCCTCGGGCGACGTCACCTTCCACGCCAGCCCGAGTTCCTTCGCCTCCTCGGCCGAGATCCACTCGGCGCTCAGCAGTACCCACGCCGCGTTCTGGTGACCCAGCAAGCGGGGGAACAACAGGCTCGACGCCGCCTCGGGTGCGACGCCGAGCGATGTGAACGGGCACTTCAGGCGGGCGTCGGTCGACATGAACACGAGGTCGGCAAACCCGATGATCGTGGTGCCGATGCCGAGCCCGAGCCCGTTGATCGCCAGGAGCAACGGCTTGGGGAACGCGGCGAGCTGGTCGATGAGACCGGGAAACCCGTGGGTGCCCTGCACGAAGTCGGGGTTGGTGATGCGCTCGCTCATCTCGAGCAGGTCCTGACCGGCGGAGAACGCACGACCCGACCCGGTGATGACCACGGTCGCCACGGCATCGTCGCCGGCGGCCTCGATGAGCGCTTCGCTCACGGCGTCGTAGAGCGCCTCGTTGAAGGCGTTGAGGGCGTCGGGGCGGTCGAGGGTGAGGAGCCGGACCCGGTCCTGGTCGGTGATCGTCAGCATGGAACAGGTTCTAGCCGAGGCCGGCATGGTTCTCTGTCACGCGTCACCGCTTCCCCTCGACTCGGTGGTAGACCCGGGCCCGTGCGCATCGAATCCATCGAGGTGATCGCCGTCCGGCTTCCGTTGCGATCTCCGTGGCACACCGCTGCGGGCACGCTCAACGGGCGAGAGGTCCTGCTCGTCCGGCTCCGGAGCGACATCGGTGACGGCTGGGGCGAGTGCGCGGCCTTCGCCGAACCGGGCTATTCGGCCGAGTTCGTGGCCTCGGCCCGCATCGTGCTGCGCGACCACCTGATCCCCCGGCTGCTCGCCCCCACCGACATCGCCGCCTCCGAGGCGGCCACGATCATGTCGCCGGTCAACGGGCATCGCATGGCCAAGTCGGCGCTGGAAATGGCCATGCTCGACGCCGAGCTTCGGGCCGCCGGCACGTCGTTCGGCGACTTCCTCGGCGTCACGCGCACCCACGTCAGCGCCGGGGTCGCCATCGGCTTTGCGGGGTCCCCCGCCGAGCTGTGCGATCGCGTCGCCGCCTACGTCGACGAGGGCTACCGGCGGGCCAAGCTCAAGATCGCACCCGGCCGCGACCTCGACTACATCGCTTCGGTGCGCGACCAGTTCCCCGCACTCGCGCTCCAGGTCGACGCCAACGGAGCGTACGACCGCGATGATCTCGACCACCTCGCCAAGCTCGACGAGTTCGGCCTGCTGCTCGTGGAGCAGCCGTTCGGCGAGGACGACCTCGTCGGGCATGCGCGACTCGCCGAGCGACTCGTCACGCCCGTGTGCCTCGACGAACCGATCGTGTCGATCGACACGACCCGCACCGCCGTCGCCCTCGGCGCGTGCGATGTGGTGAACCTCAAGCCCGGCCGCGTCGGTGGCTACCTCGAGGCGCGACGCATCCACGACTGGTGTGTCCAGCAGTCGATCCCGCTGTGGTGCGGCGGAATGCTCGAGACCGGTCTGGGGCGCGCTGCCAACGTGGCGCTGGCGGCGATGGCGGGCTTCACGCTGCCGGGTGACCTGTCGGCGAGTGCCCGGTTCTACGGCACCGACATCGTGACGGAGCCGATCGTGGTCGAGCACGGCTCGATCGCGGTGCCCTCAGGCGTCGGGTTCGGTGTCGAACTCGACCCCGACGTCATCGCCCGCTTCCGCGTCGACTGAGCACCGCGCGCCGATCTCCGCAACGGCCGCTTCACCGAGCAGCTCGACCAGGTCGTCGCGGTGGCGGTCGAGCGCCGACGCGTCCGCCAGGTAGGCGGCCTCGTCCTCGGTGCACAGCCACGGGATCGACGCCGAGGGATCATCGGGCTCGTCGAAGTCGGCCCGGGCCCAACGCCGCACGATCGTGACTCCCGATTCGACGTCGATCCGGAAGGGCAGCTGCCAGCAGACGACCGGCTTCCAGTCACGGGGCGGCTCGTCGTCGGCGAGCGCCGCCTGGTGCAACGCGCAGCCGGCACCCCCCTCGAACCCGGGGCGGTTCAGGAAGATGCACCCGCCGTCGACCACCCGGGTCGCCCGTCGCGACTCGTCGGCGAAGATGCCGTCGGCCTCGGCCACCGCAGCGAACTGGAACCGTTCGGGGTCGAGAAACGCAGCGTGGGCCGCCACGTTGCGGGCGTCGTCGGGGTCGGCGAACTCGGCGCCCAACGAGCAGCACCCCATGATGTGGGTCGGATCCGCATCGGGCCCGATGCCCCGGCAGCCGGCACCCCAGATGCACGTCCATCCCGAAGCGAGGAACCCGAGGTCGACGCGCCAGTGGTCGCCGTCGGGGGTGTCGAACTCAGTCCACCGTTCGGTCGGAATGCCGGTCACGGCTGCACGATACCGACGTCGACGTCGGGTGTCCGAGCCCGGCGGGTGAGCACGGCCCCGGCGTTCGCAACCAGCACGAACCCGATCGCCAACAACTCCGGGGCACCGAGCCGTTCACTCAGGACGACGGCCCCCGCCAACGCGGCGAACGCCGGCTCGAGGCTCATCAGCATGCCGAAGCTGGCCGTGGTCAACGAGCGCAGCGCCTCCAGCTCGCAGCCGTACGGAATGGCGGACGCCATGAGCGCCACGACCAACCCGATGCCGATCACCTTCGGGTCGAGCAGCGTGGTGCCGGCTGTGGCAACCGCCGGGATCGCCGTCACCGCGGCGCTGGCGACGAGCGCGAGTGCGAGGCCCGACAGACCCGACACCCGCTCACCGACCCGGCTGCTCAACAGGATGTACCCGGCCCAGAACGCTCCGGCCGCGAGGGCGAGCAGCACCCCCACGATCGGGAGATCAACGCCTGTCACGGGGCTCAACAGCACCAGGCCGACAGCGGCGAGGAGCGCCCAGAAGATGTCGATCCGACGTCGCGACCCGAGCACGGCGACGGCCAACGGACCGGTGAACTCGATCGTCACCGTCACCCCGATCGGCAGGTGCTGGAGCGCCGCGTAGTAGCAGACGTTCATGCCGGCGAGCACGAGTCCGAACGCGGCGATGTACCCCCAGTCCTCGCGGGCGCGGCCACGGACCTGTGGACGAACGAACGCGCAGAGGAGCAACGCAGCGAACGCGACCCGGTAGAACACGGTGCCGATCGGGCCGGCGATGTCGATGATCTCCTTGGCGATGGCCGCGCCGAACTGCACGGACACGATCGAGATCATCACGAGCGAGAAGCCCCGGAGGGTCATGCCCTTCGCAGCGCTTCCCGTGGGTGTGGCCGCCACCTCGGCGTCAGTCGAACGGGGCGGACGTCAGCTCGGTGGCCGACCCCGATCCGAGCACCACGAATCGATGGGTGCGACCCGCCTTGAATGCCGGGTCGTGCCAACGCGCCGCGTACACACAACCGATGGCATCGCTGCCGACGAGTCGCACCTCGACGTCGGTGCCCTGGTCGTCGGCCCGACGCCCGCGATGGGTCGCCGCGTGCCACTCGCCGTCACCGTCACGCGCCTCGATGCGGACGAGCGGCTCGTGCCACACGAGATCGCCGGGCGGGGCGTCTCGCCAGCGGAACTCCCAGTACCCGTCGTCGTCACCGGTCGCGTCCACGTAGGTCGGCGCGAGGACGGCGGCGCGTCCGACACCACGGGCCGACGGGCGGCAGAGGTAGCGGTGCACCTTCAGATCCCAGCTGCGCTGCGGCGCGACATCGCTGATGACGGGGAGCACGGCATCGACCGTCGCGACCTCGCCGACGAGCTTCGCCACATGCGCTGCGACGAATCGCTGGGTGTTCGGACCGTAGAGCGTGTGACCACCCTCGTAGTACTGACGGGAGTACTCCTCGGCGGTCGCCACGTAGCCGAAGTACTCGTTGGCGACCGACGACACGACGACGCGGCCGATCGAGGAGTCGGGCGGGAGCGCGGAATTGGCCGCGGCGGCGATGCGACGGCCCGACTCGACGGTGACCTCGAACGGCAGACCCACGATCGCCGTCGCCCCGATCTGCAACACGTGCACCGGCAACAGGCGGGGAAACCCCTTGAGCGGCAGGATGAGCGGTTGCAGCCACTTCGACCCGAGTACCCACTTCTGGGCCTGGGGGCCGGTGACGTCGAAGGGCTTGGGGAAACCGGCCTTGAACGGTGGGATGGCGTGGATGACCGGCGTCAGGTTCTCCATGGCCCCGGCGACGAGCGCCGCGCCCACCGCCGGACGGTCCGGGAGGCGGATGCCGTCGATCGATGCGCCGCCCTCGAGGTTCACCTCGCGGAAACCGCACGCGAGGTCGGGGGTCGCGGTGAGCTCGTCGGCGAGATCGGCGTAGAGATCGGCTGCCTCGCCACCGATCTGGCGTCCCAGCCGCCGGGCCTCGAGGTGCCCGGCGCGCCCGGGGTGCAGCGCCGGTGCCATGTCCGCGTGCGTGCCCTCCATCGCGCCGACGACGCCGCGGGTGCCGCGACTCGTCTCGATCCGGTGACCGAGCTCGTCCACGAGGTACGCCCACAGATCGGCGTTGTACTCGTGGGCGTGCTGGGAGATGCCGGTGCCGTGGACGCTGAAGATGACAGCGGTGCCGATCGGAGCCGACCCGGTGCCGGTCTCCGGATCGCTGTCGACCCGGAGCAGCTGCAGCTCCGGGTTGATGTTGGCGAACTTCCGCTGCGGATCCAACCGCTTGTCGAGCACGGTGTCGTTCTGCACGTGCGGATCGAGCGACCGGTTGCGGGTGGAGCCCCAGACCTCGGTCGAACCGAACGCGAGGCGAGCCGGCTGCCGCGTGTCGTGCGCTTCGATGACCGCGCCGGCGATGCGGTCGACGAGGAACTGGGTCCACGCCGGGTCGAACCCGCCGCGGTTGGACGCGAACCGGTTGTAGAAGTCGGTGCCACTGAACTGGCCCGGACCGGCGTGGGTGTGCGTCGCACCCATCATGAGACCGGCGAGTGCGATGTCGGTGCGTTCCCTGATGGCGTCGGCGACGAGGTGCTGCACGACCGACGAGCCGCCGAGCAGGTCGCACTGCACGAGCGCGATCGACGACGTCCCGCAGCGCAGATGGAGCACGTGGGCGCGGAGACGGCTCCGGAACCCGCACCCATCGTGGGCGTTGGACGAATAGCCGGCCTTCGGCATGCCCGGCGGCGGCGTGATGTCGACGCGAGCGGCGCCGGCGAGCAGCCGGTCGACGTGGGGAAGCGGCTCGGGCCGCGGCACCGTGACCGAGAACTTGGCCCGGCCCTTGTCCTGCCCGACGAACTTCCGCAACGGCCCCTGCCCACTCACGACAGACCCCCACTCGGGGTTTTGTACTGCGAGGAACGACGCTGGTGTCGCTCCTCGCAGTACAAAACCCCAGGGGGCGTGGTCAGGAGGTGACCTCGACGCCCTTCCAGAAGGCGACCCGACCGGTGATCTCCTTGGCGGCGTCCTTCGGCTCGGGGTAGCACCAGGCCGCGTCGGTGTTGGTGTCGCCGTCGACGACCACCGAGTAGTAGCTCGCCGTTCCCTTCCACGGACACACGGACTGCGTGTCGGTCGGGGTGAGTACCCCGTCGGTCACCGAGTCGATCGGGAAGTAGTGATTGCCCTCGACGACCACGGTGTCCTCGCTCGACGCGATGACCTTGCCATTCCAGGTTGCGGTTGCCACGACTGCGCTCCTTCACCGGTTCAGCCGCCGGAAGAACTTCTTCTGCGAGCTGTACAGACCGGGGAACTCAGCGTAGAGCCGGTCGTAGGCCGCCCGGTTGGCAGGGTTCGGGACGTACGTCTGCTTGACGGTCACCAGCCCCCGAAGCTCCTCTTGGCGGACCTCGCCGAGCGTCATCGCCGCGCTCAGCGCCGCGCCACGAAGACCGCAGTAGAGCGGGTCGGTGACCTGCTCGATGGTGCGGTCCATCACGTCCGCGTGGATCTGGCACCAGAGATCGGACTGCGCACCGCCGCCGATGAACCGGATGTTGTCGAGGCGTCCACCGACGAACTTCTCGACCGCCTCGTGCAGCCACTGGTTGTTGTAGGCCACCCCTTCGAGGACCGAACGGATGAGGTCGCCCTGGGTGGTGGCGAGCGACATGTTGTGGAAGCCAGCGCGCATGGTGCGGTCGGCCACCGGCGACCGCTCGCCCTTCAGCCACGGAGTGAAGATCACACCGCCCGAGCCCGCGTCGGCGGTACCGGCCAGTTCGGTGAGCTGCTCGTAGTCGAGCGTGCCACCCATGGCTCCCTTCAACCACTGCAAGCACATGCCCGCCGTCTCGTGGTTGTTGGCGACGAGGTACGTGGCGTCGTCGATGCCGGGCACCGTCGCGCAGTTGCGCACGATGTCGGTCTTCTTGCGGGTGATCGGCACGCTGATCCAGCCGGTCGTGCTGACGGCCATGTGCGCCTCACCGAGCCGAACGGCGCCGGACCCGATCGCTGCCGTGTGCAGATCGGGGGCGCCGGTCACGACCTTGACGTCGGGCCCGAACCCCAGGTCGGCCGCCACCGACGGCTGCACGACCCCCATGACCGTCCCGAACTTCTGCAGGGGCGCCAGCTTCTCGACACCACCGCCGGCGAGCTCGACGAGCACCGGGTCGTAGCTGATGTTCGACGGGTCACGGGTGTCGACCAGCCACGAGCCCGTCATCGACACCGGCGATGCCGCAGGTTTCCCGGTGAACCGCATCGACAGGTAGTCGACCGGCTCGAGCAGCCAACGGCTGCGGTCCCACAGCTCACGGTCGTGATGCTGGAGGAACAGCCGATGCCCGATCGGGTCGGCGCCGTCGAGCGACGGCGCCCCTCCGGAGCGACGGATGAACTCGGCGATGCCACGAGCCTTGTACCCGCTCACGGCGCCTCCCATCTTCTGGCGGACGAGCTCGCCACCGCGACTGTCCATCCACATGACGACCGGTCCGGTCGGGATGCCGGCCTCGTCGACCGGCACCGTCGAGGCCCACTGGCCGGTCATGGAAACGGCGACCACCTTGGCCGGATCGACGGCGCCCGAGTCGAGGGCGCGCTTCGCTCCCTCGATGATCAGGCGCCACCACTCCTCAGCGTCCTGGGTCGCGCCGCCGTCGGCGGTGAAGGTCGTCTCGACCTCGTGGTGCTCCTGGTGCACCACGCGGCCGAGGAGCGAGGCGAACCCCACCTTGGGGCCGCCCGTACCGAGGTCGACGACCAGGACGAATTGGCTGTCTCGATCGTCTCGTGGATCACTGACGTCTGCGCTCATCGAGGGCGCAGGCTAGCGACCCGCTCCTGTTCAGGACAGCGGCGGCAGAGCCTGCTGCTCGTCGAGCATGCTGGCCATCACCATCTTGATGAACTCGTCGGCCTCGTCGTTCATGCCGCCGGCCACGCCGCCGTAGATGGCCCCGGAGGATGCCGGCTCGTGGCCCTTCTCCTTGGCGTAGACGACGGCTTCGGCGAGGTCGGCGACGAACGCCTCGACCACACCCTCCTGCGTCTGCGGACGGGTGACGGCCATGTGCAGCGCGTTCGGGTACTGCTGGCCGTTGAAGCGCCAACCCTTGGGCCGCATGAAGTCGTTGATGTGGTACACGTCGAACTCGTCGCTCGTGAAGCTGAACAGGAACGACGGAGCGCCCAGGATGCGGAGCTCGGGGTGGCTTCGGACCGCGTCCTGCATCGCCGCCGACGTCTCGAAGATCGCCTGGGCGTACTTGCGGTAGCCCTCACGGCCGAGCTGCACCATCGACGCCCACGTGGCGGCGAGCAGCCCACCGGAGCGGGAGCCGTCCATGCCCGGCGACGTGTACTTGCCGCCGGTCCAGTCGGTGAGGAAGAAGTACTGCGAGTTGCGCCACGACTTGTCGCGGAACAGCACGGTGGACGTGCCCTTGAAGGCGTACCCGTACTTGTGGGTGTCGGCGGAGATGGAGGTCACGCCCGGCAGGCGGAAGTCGAACAGCGGGATGTTGGGGAAGCCCAGCTCCTGGCCGAACGGCAGGATGAAACCACCGAGGCACCCGTCGACGTGGAGCGGGACACCGGTCTCGACGGCGAGATCGGACAGCTGCTCGATGGGATCGATGGTGCCGTAGCCGTAGTTGCAGGCAGAGCCCATGAAACCGATGGTCTGGTCGTCGATGTTGGCCCGCACCCAGTCGACGTCGACCAGCGTGGTCTCGGGGTCGACGGGCGCCTTGCGCAGCTCGATGCCGAACAGGTGGCAGGCCTTGTCGAATGCCGGGTGTCCCGTCTCGGGCTTGATGAAGTTGGGGCGGGTCACCCCGCGCTCGGCGACCGCCTTCTCGCGGTAGGCGAGCACGGCGTGGCAGATGCTGCCGGTGCCACCGCTCGTGATGAGGCCCACCGGCTCGCCGTCGGTGACCGCGTCGGCGTGGAAGAGGTCGAGCGCCATCGCGATGACCTCGCCCTCGTAGCGGGTAGCGCTGGGACAGATGTCGCGCTGGAGGATGTTGACGTGCGCATACAGACCGAACACGTCGTTCATGAACGAGTAGTGGTCGTGGTCGCCGCAGTACATCGTGCCGGAGACGCGGCCACTCTCCCAGGAGCGGTCCTCCTCCTCGGCGAGCATGCGCATCTCCTCGATGATCTCGTCACGGGGTCGGCCGTGCTCGGGCAGCGTGCGGTTGACGGGGAAACGATCCTGGTACGGGTAGGCGCTCATCGAGGGCGAGAGTATTTCACTTCACTCAGTGAAGTCAACTGGTCTAGGGTCTCCGCCGTGAAACCGGCGCTCAACCAACGCGATGCACAGAAGGACGCGACCCGCAGAGCGCTGTCCGGTGCCGCGATCGACCTCTTCACGACCAAGGGATTCGACGAGACCCGGGTCGAGGACATCGCCGCCGCAGCGGGGGTGACGTCCCGCACGTTCTTCCTCCACTTCCCGACCAAGGAGGCGGCGGCGTTCCCCGACCACAACGAACGCGTCGACGCGTTGGCCGACGCGCTCGCCACCGACGACTCCCCCGACCCGCTCCCGCTCCTCCGCGAGCTGATCGTGCTGGGCGTCAGGGCCACCTCCGGCTCGCGCATCCGGGCCAAGCGCTACCGGCTCTTCAACGAGATCGAGGCGCTCCGCCACCGTGACGTGCTCGGCGACCTCGACTACGAACGTGTCATCGTCGACCATCTGATGAGCCGCTCCGTCGACGAGTTCCACGCCCGCGTGCTGGCCGTGTCCATCATGGGCATTGCCCGTTCGGCCCTGACGACCTGGGCCCACGACCCGTCCTGTGATCCCGGCAACGCTGCCGAGGCCGCATTGGAGCAGCTGCGATGACCTCCACCGACCGCGATGACCAAACCGACCTGGCCGCCCGCACCGACCTGGCCGGCCTGGTCGCCGACTACGAACGTGACGGCGCAGTGGTCGTCCGCGGCGCGCTGAGCGCCGAGCAGGTCACCCTCGCCACCGCCGGCATCGAGCACGTCCTCGCCCATCCGTCGCCCCTCGCTCTCACGGCCAGCGCCGCCGACGATCCGGGCCGGTTCGTCGAGGACTTCCGCACCTGGCAGCAGGTACCCGAGATCGAGACGCTCGCACGCGACGCCGGCCTCGCCCGGCTCGCAGCCGCGCTCATGGGGTCGGCGACAGCACGGTTCTTCCACGACCACGTGCTCGTGAAGGAGGCGGGGACCCGCCAACGCACGCCCTGGCACCAGGACCTGCCCTACTTCAACATCGACGGCTCACAGAACGTGAGCTTCTGGATCCCCGTCGACCCGGTACCCCGGGCCGGGTCGCTCGAGTTCGTGGCTGGCAGCCACCTCGGCCCCTGGTGCACACCGCGCACGTTCATGGACCACGTCGCAAAGTGGTTCCCCGACGGTGCACTCGCCGAGCTTCCCGACATCGAGGCCGACCGCGACGCATTCCCGATCCTCGCCTGGGACCTCGAGCCGGGCGATCTCGTCGCGTTCCACATGCTCACGATCCACGGCGCCGCCGGGTTCGCCGGCCCCGGCCGACGCCGGGTGCTGTCGTTGCGCTACACCGGCGACGACGTCGTGCACGCGCCGCGCGAGTGGCGCACCTCCCCGCCCTTCCTCGAGCTCACCGATGGCCCGGTTCCCCTGCCTGCCGGCGCCCCGCTCGATCACGAACTGGTCCCACTGGTGCACATGCGCCGGTAG
>ENA-UOWE01004180-UOWE01004180.1-activated-sludge-metagenome-genome-assembly--contig:-NODE-4180-length-14117-cov-4.621818_pt1 | contig 14117 bp, 12 predicted proteins | sample MGYA00249841_ERZ761562 | MGnify/ENA primary metagenome ERZ761562 (study PRJEB28883, sample SAMN05720200) | activated sludge metagenome | isolation source: Anaerobic digester | place: Japan... | reverse complement strand
AAAACGAGGAAAATGAGACTGAATTCGACGCGGATACGTTAATGCATACTGTATGGGTAATTTCATATCGGGCAAACCCATTTGAGCTTTTATAGAACCGTCGGTAAACTGCACTGCCGAATGAACAATAGATTGTGGATGAACCACTACTTCTATATTTGAAGAATCAACACCAAATAGCCATTTTGCCTCTATCATTTCCAGCCCTTTATTCATAAGCGAAGCAGAATCTATTGTAACTTTAGCTCCCATATCCCAATTCGGGTGTTTTAGAGCTTGTTGTTTGGTTACCGTTTGTAATTGTTCTTTGGTAAATCCTCTAAATGGACCCCCCGAAGCTGTTAGATAGATTTTTTCAATAGAATTACCGTATTCAAATTCTCCTGCCATACACTGAAAAATAGCAGAATGTTCAGAATCTACAGGTAAAATAGCTGCATTATGTTCGTGTGAGAGTTTGTTTACCAATTGACCTGCTACCACCAATACTTCTTTATTTGCCAATGCTACAGGTTTTCCATGTTTAAGAGCGTTTATTATGGGCAATAACCCCGAATAACCAACCAAAGCTCCTAATACTATATCTATAGTATCCATTTCTACCACTTGAGCAAGAGCTTGGTCGCCGGCAAAGACCTTAATCATATGCGAGTCCAATGCCTGTTGTACATACGAATATTTTTCTTTGTTCGAAATAATTACAGTATTTGGCTGAAATTGAATAGCTTGTTTTATAAGTAAATCGGCATTGTTGTGAGCAGTAAGTACTTCAACCGAAAACTCATCAGGGTGTTGTGATATTACTTCTAAAGCTTGCGTTCCTATGGAACCGGTGGAACCTAAAATTGCGACACGTTTCATACAATTACACTAAATACTTCAATTAAAACACTATATAATCTTGGGGATTTACGGGTTTTCCTTCGTGCCACAATTCAAAATGTAAATGCGGACCGGTAGTGAGTTCGCCGGTATTTCCAATTATTGCAATACCATCGCCGGCTTCAACTTTACTACCCGATTCTTTAAGTAATTTTGAATTATGCTTATAAACGGAAATAAAGTTATTGCTATGCTGAATAATACAGGTATAACCGGTTTCTACAGTCCACGAATTAAATACAATAATACCCGGTAATACAGCATGAATTACACTATTTTTTGGTGCTACCACATCTATAGCATAATGTTTTTGTTCCGGCGAATAGATATTTGAAACTGTTCCTCGTACGGGAGTATGAAAGTAAATGCTTACGTATTTGGGGTTTATAACAGCTCCCGGTTTGAAGTTTACATTTAACGCTTCAAACTCTTGAATTTCGGCACGCATAAGCGAATCTTCTTGCGAGCGAGAGAATGTAATGTTCGAAAAGTCATCTACAGAATCGGGAATTTCGTTCATGTATTGCGGTGGTTCATCGCCATTAATTACCATATGTAATATTTGCAATTTTTGGTCGTACAGTTGTAATTGATGCTCAAGAGAATCTACCTTAATTGTATTTTGAATAATTTTTTCGCGCTCTTCAAGTTTTGGGTAATCGGGAATAATATATTCTTTGAGAGGAGTATATGCTATAAGCAAATACACTAAAGTAACCATAAAAATAGAGACAAATCCAAACAATAAAAATAAGTTGATTTTGGTAAGACGAAACGAATAAATTTCGGCAAACGATTCGTCGTTGAAAATAATAAGGCGATACTTATTTTGGAGTTTTTCAATACGCTTCTTTCTTTGTCGGGGTTTCCTTGGAATTTGAGTTTTCGCCATACAAAAAGTTTTTACAAATATACAAATTTTTGTATGTAGATTGAGCTTGATTGTAATTTTCTTTACTGCTGACGTTAAATGTATTGTTAGTTTGATTCTACTGTTAGGAATGTCAAAGAAGATAGATGTACACTAAAAATTGTATTGTGTTTTGATATATTTTGTGTGAGTTTTTGTATGTTTGTATAAATAATTCTACTATGCAGCAATATTTAGATTTGCTCTCAAAAGTTTTACACGAAGGAGTGCAAAAACACGATAGAACGGGTACCGGAACGGTTAGTTTGTTTGGACATCAAATGCGGTTTAATTTGCAAGACGGATTCCCTTTGCTTACTACCAAAAAATTACATACTCGCTCAATTTTTATAGAATTGTTATGGTTTCTTAAAGGCGATACAAATATTCAATATTTAAAAGATAACAAGGTACGTATTTGGGACGAATGGGCAGACGAAAACGGCAATTTAGGTCCGGTATATGGGTATCAATGGCGTAAGTGGCCCAATTATAAAGGTGGGCATATTGACCAAATTTCGCAATTAATAGATTCTATTAAAAACAATCCCGATTCGCGTCGACATCTCTTAAGTGCATGGAATGTAGGCATGATTGACGAAATGGCTCTCCCGCCTTGTCATATTCTATTTCAATTTTATGTTGCCAATGGTAAACTTTCATGTCAATTGTACCAACGCAGTGCCGATTTGTTTTTGGGTGTTCCCTTTAATATAGCATCGTATTCACTTTTAACACATATGATAGCACAAGTCTGCGGGTTAGGTGTTGGCGATTTTGTACACACGTTTGGTGATGTACATATATACAATAATCATATTGAGCAATGTAAACTGCAATTAACACGCGATGTACGCCCATTGCCTAAACTTACCCTTAATCCGGCTATTACCAATATTTTTGATTTTACTTACGAAGACATTACCATAAGCGACTACGATCCACATCCGCATATCAAAGGCGAGGTGTCTGTGTAGTATTATTCTAAGACTCTTGTCCAGAAATGCATAGGAGGATTGGTGTCGGCAAAACCTAATTGTTTGTACATGCGTTGTGCTACTATATTGTCTTCACGAACTTCTAAAGTAACTTTACAACAATTGTAATGGTGTGCAATTTCTATAATTTTTTGCATCAGTAATTTACCCAATTGTTTCCCACGCATACTACTATGTATTACTATATCGTGTACATTGATATAAGGTTGTGCTTTGAATGTTGAATAATTTATAAAACATGTAGCTAAGCCTACAATTTCGCTGTTGTATTCAATAAATAATACAAAACAATTTGCTTGATTTTGTAATCCTGTAACCATGTTTTGTTCTTGGTGTTGCGAAAGAGGTTTACAACCACCCATGGCATCGGTCATGTAATGACGAATAAGTTCTTTAAGTTTTGCTACATGAATATCTGTAGTAAAGTCGCACATGCAAAACGATATTTCATAGGGTGTTTGACTATTCATAGTTATGCCGTTTGTTGTTTAAATCGTTTTGAGTCAATGCTATATGTTTTGAGTCGAATGTCCATAATTCGTTCGGTAATACCAAGTGATTCGGCTGCTTTAGCAATATTTCCGCGCGATGCCAGTAAAGCTTCTTGTATCATTTGTTTTTCTACATTTCCTAATATTGCATCGAGTGTGCCTTTGGTCTTGGTTTTCGACGATTCGGAGGTTTGAAGTGTAGGAGGCAAATTGTGCGAACGGATAACTGCATCGGTACTTAGAATACAAGCTCGTTCTATGCAATTTTGTAATTCTCTAATATTCCCCGGCATTAGCATATCGATAGCCGACGAAGAAATTCGTTTGATTTTAGTATTGTGGCTTTTATTACATTTTTGAATAAAATAATCAGCTAAAGCCGGAACATCGTTTATTCGCTCGCGAAGTGGCGGAATGTATAACGGAAATACATTGATGCGATAGAATAAGTCTTCGCGGAATTCATTCTTTTCGACCAATTCTTCTAAATTTCTATTTGTTGCACAAATAATGCGTACATCAACCTTTATAGGCTTGGAGCTACCAAGACGTTCAAATTCTCGTTCTTGTAATACACGCAGCATTTTAACTTGCGTAGAGGCTGGCAGGTCTCCAATTTCGTCCAAAAAAATAGTGCCCCCTTCGGCAGCTTCGAATCGTCCTATACGTATGGTGTTAGCTCCGGTAAAAGCACCTCGTTCGTGACCAAACAGTTCACTTTCTATCAAACTGTCGGGCAATGCAGCACAGTTTACTTTAATAAATGGTTTATGTTTACGTTCACTTCCAAAATGCAAGGCGTCGGCTATTAGTTCTTTACCTACGCCGCTTTCGCCACGTATTAGAACTGTGGCATTGGTAGGAGCAACTTTCTCTATTAAATCAAATACCTCCGACATTTTACTAGAATTTCCAACGATACCCTTTGGTAAAATGCGTTCTTTTAATTGAGTTTGCAACAATCGATTTTCGTCTTGCAAATGTTCTATTTCTTCAAGTAATTGTTGTCGATTTCGAACCGATTGAGCAACCATAGAACCTATTATTGAAAGTATTCGAGCATCTTCCGAAAATGTGATATGTCGATTATAAATCCTATGAATACTAAGTGTACCTACAATTTCATTTTCGTTTTTTATGGGTACGCAAATAAACGAAACTTCCTTACTGGCAATATTCGATACGGTTCCGGTTTTATTTACATAGGTATCGTCGTCGCGAATACGCGGTATCACTATGGGTACACCTGTTTCTACAACTTTTCCTATTATTCCCTCACCTATATTATAGGTACCTTTACCTTGTTCTGCTTTGGTAAGACCAAATCCTACTTCAATATATATTTGTGAATTAGTCCTGTTTAAAATAGTTAAAATAACTCGCTCGGCATGTAAATACTCAGCCAAATTTGCAACTACTATATGTAAATTATTTTTTAAATCGTGTGTAGGTTTATTTAATACAGCACTTATTTCGAGTAATAAATTTAATTCACGAATACCATAACATTCGCCTCCCGTTTTCTTACAAAAATCTGCCATAGTATCAATATGTTGATAGATTTCAAAAATACATGTGCTACAAATGAAATACTATAAGAGTTTCACTTAAAATTACTAAAGATATTACTGAAAAAAAATCAAGAAATTTGTGTATAATACTCTTTCAAGTATATTTGCATAAAAAATAAAATTATGGCATATATTAACGAACATTACGAAAAATTACAAGCAGGATATTTATTTCCGGAAATAGGAAGACGTGTAAATGCTTATGCAGCAAAGCATCCCGATAAAAAAATAATACGAATGGGTATTGGCGATGTTACCAAACCATTGGTGCCGGCAGTTGTCGAAGCTTTTCATGCAGGTGTTGCAGAAATGGCTCAATCCGATACATTTAAAGGATACGGACCGGAACAGGGATATGCATTTTTACGCGAGGCTATTGCAAAACATGAATTTCAAGATAATGGTATACACATATCTGCCGATGATATTTTTATATCAGATGGTTCAAAATGCGATACAGGTAATATTCTCGAAATATTTGGCATGAAAAATATAATTGCCGTGCAAGATCCTGTATATCCTGTGTATGTTGATACTTCTGTAATGGCAGGCAGAACAGGTGTAATGCAATCAAGTGGTTATTACGAAAATATAGTGTATATGCCATGCAATAAAGACAATAATTTTATCCCCGAATTGCCAAAACAAAAAGTTGATATCATATTTTTGTGTTATCCTAATAATCCTACCGGAACTACAGCAACCAAACAACAATTACAACAATGGGTAGACTATGCGAAAGCTAACAATGCCATAATTTTATACGATGCTGCATACGAAGCATATATTACCGAAAGCAATGTGCCTCATTCTATTTTCGAAATACCAGGTGCCGAAACGTGTGCAATTGAGTTTAGAAGTTTTTCGAAAAAGGCAGGTTTTACCGGAGTTCGTTGTGCATACATTGTAATACCAAGTACAGTATTTGCAAAAAACTCAATAGGCGAAGATGTAAGTTTAAAAACATTGTGGAGCCGCCGACATTCTACCAAATTCAATGGAGCATCATATCCGGTTCAAAAGGCTGCTGCTGCAATTTATACCCCTGAAGGAAAAAAACAAGTAGACGATGTAATTGCGTACTATTTGGAAAATGCTCGAATTATGAAACAAAGTTTGGAACAACAAGGGTATACAGTATATGGCGGTGTAAATGCACCCTATGTATGGGTTCAAACAAAAAATAATATGAAATCGTGGGATTTTTTCGATCAATTATTAGAGCAAATTCAAGTAGTAGGTACACCGGGGTCAGGATTTGGACCAAGCGGTGAAGGGTACTTCAGATTTTCGGCATTTGCAGCTCGCGAAAATGTAATAGAGGCTATGACTCGGTTACAAAATATACAAGGATAAGAAACAAAATTGCGTACGGTTTTTTAAAATCGTACGCAATATCCTATACCACCAGGACTTATATATAAATGCGAAGTTGGTTTAATAGCTGCGTTGTAAGTCCGTACCGATTTTTTAATGTTGCTTTTTCCTATAAGCTCTAATACTATACTTGTTCCTAATGAAGCTACTGCAAAGCCTGCTGAGACTCTGCCTGCATCTTGGTTTTTGTTTAGGCTGTTAACCAAAGCAGAAATAACAAATACATAGCCTACTGCTTCGAACACGTCGCCTGTGATTTTTAAACTTCGCCCCGATGTATATAGCGAAAAGGCCTCGGGATATGGTCTCATAATATCTTTAACTTGCGTTAAACTAAGAGTAATATTATTTTTTCTGATTTTTCCGCCATTCCAATATTCTAATGTTACCGGGAGTTCTGCAATTGTAGGTTTAGGAACAGATTGAACAGGTGCCGGTTGAGGTGTTGTTTGAACGAGTTGCTGAGGCGTTGGTGTTTCCGATTGTTCGGTAAACACATCTTTGCTGCCGTTCGCATATTTAATCATAAATATTTTGTTCTTCTCAATGGTATACAACGGGCCTTGTAAATTTTCGAACTTACGATATGACACTACGTCGGGCTTTATTTCTTCTACTTTTGCTGTAATTTCATCACCGGTTTTCAAAATAATAATATCTTGCGAAAATGCTCCCTGCGAGCATATTACAAGCAGTATACATACTAAAGTGTTTGCAAGCAGTTTCATAATACTAACAGTTTAATTTTTAAATTCAGTTGATATAACTCTAAATTCCGTTCGTCGGTTAATTTGATGACATGTTTCGCGATGAGTTTCGGGTAAACTTTCTATATATTCGGGTGTTAGCACATCACCTAATTTTAAGAAACTATATAGTTCCGAATACTTTAAATCAATTTTTTTAGGTCGCGTAGCTCCATATCCTTTGGCTACCAAACGGTTAGGGCTTATACCTTTTGCAATTAAAAAATTCACAACCGATTGTGCTCGAAGTTGCGAAAGTTCTTCGTTTGAAATTCTTCCAACTCTATAATCGGTATGCGAACTTAATTCTATAATAATATGTGGATTGTCGCGTAAAATATCGAGCAATTTTTCTAATGCTACTATAGATTCGGGACGTAATTCCCAACGGTTTACATCGTACATAATGTTGGGGATTTCTACCGGAATATCAATTTGTGTCATATATAAATTTACATCAAATGTTTTATCTTTTTGCAATCCATAGGTAGAAATTTTATATTTAGAATTTAAAAAGCCATCGTGAATAGCTATAATAACATAATTGGTTTGAGGATTCAAGCTAAACGCATAATTACCTTCGGTATCCGAAAATAATTCTAATGACGAACCATCGCTTCCAATAAGACGAACATTTGCATACGGTATTGGAGAATCGGTTAATTCATTTATAATTTTTCCGCTAATAGAATATGTTAGTATAGGGAGAGCAAAATGATAAATATCATCAAATCCTTTACTGCCTTTACTTCTGTTCGAAGTAAAATATCCTTCTTCTTTTAGTTCGGTGCGAAAACTTATCCCATAATCATCAAATGTTGAGTTTATAGGAGGTAGTAAATTCAATACATATTCTCTACCTTTTGCATCGCGATTTATTCGAAATATATCTAAACCTCCCATACCCACATGTCCATTCGACGAAAAGTATAAAATACTATCGTTTCGTAAATATGGAAACACTTCATCGCCGGGAGTATTTACAACATTTCCGGCATTCTTAGGTTTGCTCCAAGGGTCTTTAATGCTTAAGCGAGTGCACAGCCAAATATCGTATCCGCCAAAACCACCCATTCGGTTTGATGCGAAATAGAGTGCCAATCCGTTTTTAGAAATTGCTGGATGCACATAATCAGAAGTATCGCGTTTAATATCACTTACATTGAGTAATTCTGCTTTTATCCACGTTTTGTCTACTAGTTTTGACTCCATTATATTACATAACGAAGCTGCATTTTCGTGATACGTACATCGAGTAAAAAACAATGATTTAGTTGCTGTTGAATAACTTGGTGTACCTTCTTCGTGCTCAGAATTTATAGCATCGGTAATAGGTGCCGGAAAACTCCAAGCTCCTTTAGCATCCTCGTGTGTAATAAAAATATCGGCAAAACTCTGACCGCTTCCACCATGTGTTTTATCGCCCATAGCATTTGTTCGCGACGATGAAAAATAGATAGAATTTTTGGAGCCGTCGAATACAAAATATGGGCTATAATCGGTAAATTCAGAATTTAGATAATTAAGATTGGTAACAATATATTCAGTAGGGTCTTTTAACCATGTTTTTGCCATTTTACACGATTCTATGCCTTTGTCGGCCAATACATCGCGAGGTACCAATAATTTATATTGATTATAGTATTCTATTGCTTTGTCGAATTGTTCGTTCATACGAAGGACATCGGCTACATGTAAAAACACTGCCGGATCTTGATGTTTTAATTCTATTGCTTTTTCGAGCCATAATTGTGCATCGAGCGGTTTCGAAATTCGTTTGTTACACAAGCCTATATTATAAGCTATACGAGCTTTTGTTTCAGTATCGTTTTCGAGTTTATTAAATACACTTTTATAGTAGGTTATGGCAAAACTGTATTCGTTTGCGGCAAATGCCATATCTGCTCTTGTAAGTGCATCTTGACCATACATAGTAAGTTGCAAACACAATAATGCGAAACAAACAAAGAAAATTTTACGGAACATATGTTATAATAAACGTTTTTCTAAAAATCAAATATACACTTAGATTTTGACAAAGCAAAATAGGTGTAGATAAAAAAAACAATGAATTTGCATGTAACCAACGATTCAAAGTTCAAAACCTATCTCTGCACACTTATATATGTGTATAATTTTCAATTTTCATTAGACATGAAATATTTTTACTTAAAATTTTACCTTTTACATAACTCTAAATAGATTGTTTTTGTATTTTTACCTAAATTTCTTAAAATCTAAAAATGTATGTCACACAATTATTTTAAAACATATCCTAATAAAGATGGATTTTTCAATGAATACGGTGGTGCTTTTATACCACCTGTGTTAGAAAGCGAAATGAAAAAAATTACCGATGCGTATTTTACAATTAGTAAATCGCATGATTTTATAAATGAATTACGAAGTATTCGTAAACATTATCAAGGACGTCCTACGCCGGTATATTATTGCAACAGGTTGTCGCAAAAATATGGTGGTCGTATATATTTAAAACGCGAAGATTTAAATCATACCGGAGCTCATAAACTTAACCATTGTATGGGCGAAGCGTTACTTGCAAAATATCTTGGTAAAAAGAAATTGATAGCCGAAACAGGTGCCGGACAACACGGGGTTGCTCTTGCTACGGCAGCTGCATATTTTGGTTTGGAGTGCGAAATTCATATGGGCGAAGTAGATATTGCAAAAGAACATCCTAATGTTGTACGTATGAAAATACTTGGAGCAACAGTAGTTCCGGTAAGTCATGGTCTTAAAACATTAAAAGAAGCTGTAGATTCAGCATTTGAGGCATATCTTAAAGATCCTATTAATTCTATTTATTGTATAGGTTCTGTTGTTGGGCCGCATCCGTTCCCTATGATGGTTCGCGATTTTCAACGTGTAGTAGGTATTGAAGCACGTGAGCAATATATGGAAATGACCGGTGAATTACCAGATAGTGTAGTAGCTTGTGTAGGCGGAGGTAGTAATGCTATGGGAATATTTTCAGCATTTTTAGACGACGAAGAAGTAGCAATTTATGGTGTAGAGCCGGGTGGACGTTCTATGAATTTGGGCGACCATGCTGCAACAATGTCGTTTGGAACTCCGGGAATAATTCATGGATTTAAATGTTATACTTTACAAGACGAAAACGGTGAGCCTTCGCCGGTGTATTCGGTTGCCAGTGGTTTAGATTATCCGGGAGTAGGCCCCGAACATTCAATGCTAAAAGACATTAAACGAGTGAATTATGATGTAATTAACGATTCGGAATGTATCGATGCGTTTTATGAATTAAGTCGTTTAGAAGGAATTATTCCTGCATTAGAAAGTTCGCATGCAGTAGCATATGCACTTAAACTTGCACAGAAATATCCACAATCGTCAATCCTTGTAAATTTAAGTGGAAGAGGCGATAAAGATATTGATTTTATAATGGATACATTTGGTTTGCCAAAATAATAGAAGGATAAATCAAAAGAATATTATAAGACTCTGCATACAAAGTATGCAGAGTTTTTTTATGTTTTTTTGGAAAAATTACATAATAATGAAAAATTGTCATATATTTCTTGAAAACACTGGCTTTAGTATCTTATAACATTCTAACTATAAAGAATTTTGAAGTTTCTTAACTTAAAATTACCAATAATTTGACTTATAAAAAATCAGTTTTTCTGTTTTAGACCTTGATTATTTTTCTCATGCATTTTTATAGCACAATTACAATACCCATGGGTAATCATACAATTGCCACCCCATGTTGTAAAAATCCCCCAAAACAGCGGCAAATCGAGTACTTCGACAATTGTTGGGGCGTGTGTCAAAAAAGGAATTTGATATATTCCATATGCTATTGTAATGCAACCAATGGTAATAGCTATATGTCCAACAATTATGGTAAGGTTTCTATTGTGCGTCCACCCAATACTATATCCCCACAACATAAAAAATAAGCCGGTTGCAATTCCCAAAAAACGAATATACTCAAACAATATAATCATTTGTGTTAGACTCAACAATGTAACTGCAAGCCCAATATAAAATGTGATTTTAGCTTTCATGGGAAGTTTTATTTTATTATAGGTAAAAAAAAGATATATTTAAAATTTTATCTTCTATTCCAAAAATAGCCATCAAACAATTCTTCAATTTGGCTTTCAATAATAACTTTATGTAATGGTTCATAATCTTGCAACGATGATTTTCTATAAAAAGCAATATTATTTTGCTGTGCATCAACAATTATAGTATATATAGTAGAATTTGATTTAACTGGAGTTTGATAGTACATACCTAATGAAAATAAACTTACTGTAAGACCTTTAACTATTTGTTTAGTATAATTCTCTCTAGTTCTTGTAAATCCTGTAGTAACGGTAATTAACCCGAATCTTTTCCCCCTTGACTCCAATAAAGAATCGATGGTTGGAGGTATTATTATTGATGAAAAATCATTTTTATTAGAATTTAAGCATAAATATTCCACCTCTTTTTCTACTTTTTTAAATACTATTGAATCATTTACCGACACTAAACCAGAAACAGGAATTCTTTTATTTGATGAAATAACTTCAGTTACTATTTGTTTCGATTTTTGAGAAATAGAATCATTATAAACACCATAATTATTTTTATATATTAAGTTTATATACGAAAATGGTTCAAATATCTGCAAATCATTTATTTCTGAAGGATTAACATTTGACATTAGTAATCTTGATGTTGAACAACTACAAAAACAAGATATAATTAATATATAATACCACAATTTCATTGTAATAGTATTTATTTAATTCCTCTAATTTTCTTTTCCCATTTCCACGCAGAACGCATAACATCGGCAAGAGGGGTTTGAGCTTTCCAATGTAACAATGTGTTAGCATAATCGGTACTTGCCCATACTTGTTCAATATCACCTGCTCGTCTAGGAGAAATTCTATATGGTACACGAACTCCGGTAGCCTGTTCAAATGCGGTTATCATTTCTAATACAGACACTCCGGTTCCGGTGCCCAAATTACATATATCGCACATATGAGCCGAATCAGTATTGAGCAATCTATTCATAGCAGCCACATGTGCTTGTGCTAAATCTACCACATAAATATAATCGCGAATTGCCGAACCATCGGGGGTGTTATAATCGGAGCCAAACACCTGTAATTCTTGACGAATACCGGCAGCCGTTTGTGTGATAAACGGCACTAAATTGTTGGGAACTCCTTTGGGTAATTCACCAATACAAGCACTTGGGTGCGCTCCTATAGGATTGAAATATCGCAACAAACTTGCTTTGAACGACACCCCCGAAGCTATATAATCTTGAATGATATCTTCGCACATTTGCTTGGTATTACCATAGGGCGACGTTGCTTTTTGTAACGGAGCCTGTTCGGTAACAGGTAATTCAAGCGGTTGCCCATACACGGTACACGACGACGAAAATACTAGGTTACTGGTATTTGTTTCGCGCATGGCTTCTAACAAAACCAAAAGTCCATATACATTATTTGCATAATACTCCAAGGGTTTTTGTACCGATTCGCCAACGGCTTTATATGCCGCAAAATGTATTACGGCATCTATTGGAGCATGCGAACTAAAACACTGCAATACAGCCTTTTTGTCGCAAATATCTATCTGTTCAAACTGCGGTAATACGCCGGTAATTTCCTGAATTCCGGAAAGCACCTTCAATTCAGAATTTGATAAATTATCGATAATAATTACCGTATGATTATGTTGAATCAGCTCAACTACCGTATGTGAACCTATATATCCTAACCCTCCGGTTACCAGTATGTTTGCCATAATTATTTTTTATTTTCCCATTCAAAAGTACTTATCAATTCTATAATATCATCTCTAATAAATTGAATTGAAGGTGCCAACGAATCTTTATTGGGTGGCACATTAAAATACAATGCTCCCCGAATAAAATGTTCAACACTATCTGTTATATAAAATTGCATAAGTGATGCTGCATCTCCTTTAATATCAAACAAAAGTCCATGTACTTGTTTGTCATCATAATGAAATTCTTGTGTTTTTATAGCATCAGCTTTAATATCATGTTTAAATACTAAAAAATGGGCATCGTCAACAAACGTTTCCAAATCATTTTTTACGTTTTTATAACTTATATGAATTGTAGCTTTGAGATCGGGAAATTGCACATTGAGCCAATAGGGTTCGGCACTTGCCGAAGTATCTATTTGAATATAGGCATATGTTGGAATTTTAAACGAATATGGATATGAAGGAACACTTATATCAGTATACTTTTTGGTTGGAAAATCTATACGAAAATATCCCCGTTGTTTTGGCATTGAAATGCTCCGTTCTTCGCATGAAAAAATAGTGATACTTATAAGTAATACAATCCAAATATGTTTCATGCGTTATTCTGTGATTATAAGTTTAATTTTTGAAATTCTTCGATCATCTTCTTCTTCAATAAAAAATGTAAGATTCTGAAAATCTATTTGTTGATGCAATTTAGGAAAATCGCCGGTTAATTCTAAAATAAACCCCGCAAGCGAATCGGCATCACCTTTATGAGCATCAAAAAAATCTTCGGGTACTTTTATAATTTTACATACATCATGAATAGAAATTTTACCTTCGAACATGTATGTAGAATCATCTATTTTTGAATATAAATCATCTGATTCGTCGTCAAATTCATCGTTTATTTCGCCCAAAATTTCTTCTAAAATATCTTCGAGTGTAACAATTCCCGATGTACCTCCATATTCGTCAATTACTACAGCCAAATGAATTTTAGTTTTTTGAAATTCTTCCAGCAAATTATCTATTTTTTTGGTTTCGGGAATAAAATATGCAGGTCGTATAAGAGTTTGCCATCGGAAACCTTGCGATTTTTCGAGGTGTGGCAATAAATCTTTTACATACAGAACACCTTGAATATTATCTAAAGTTCCAGAATACACAGGCACACGCGAGTAGCCAATGTGTGTAGTTTCTTGCACCAAATCTTTAAAATTGGTAGCAATATCAATTGCAAAAATACTTACACGAGGTGTCATTATGTTTGAAACTACCTTTTGCTGTAATTTTGCAATACCTTCTATAATTTCTTTTTCTTGATTAATTTCATGCGAACTCATATGTAATGCTTCGGCTATATT
>ENA-UOWE01004175-UOWE01004175.1-activated-sludge-metagenome-genome-assembly--contig:-NODE-4175-length-14132-cov-4.879733_pt1 | contig 14132 bp, 11 predicted proteins | sample MGYA00249841_ERZ761562 | MGnify/ENA primary metagenome ERZ761562 (study PRJEB28883, sample SAMN05720200) | activated sludge metagenome | isolation source: Anaerobic digester | place: Japan... | reverse complement strand
GCCTGTCGCCCCATCACCACGGCGCACAACGAGATTTTTCGTTTTTACCAGGTGGGATTCCGTTGCTGCACGAACACGAAAAAAAACTCCGATGGCGTGGCGGACCGCTACACATTTCGCCTGAGCGAATGGCGAAAACGGGCTTCGTTGCGTCCGGAAGGCGGTCCGTTCGAGCGTCCTCCCCAACCGTAGAATCCTTCCTGCGCCCGGAGTCTCCGACGATCATCTGGTTCTTTCCCTGGAGTTGATATGTCTGATCCTGTCGTGAGCCCAAGCACCAGCATCGAAGACCTTGTCCAATGGATTCCCGAGGCAGTCGGCTACTTGAGAGACAAGGGTATTCGCTGCATCCGCTGTGGAGAACCCATTTGGGGCACGTTGGAAGAAGCCGCGAAACAAAAAGGCTTTTCGGAGGAACAGATCGCCCGGTTCGTGGCCGACTTGAATGCGCTACGGTAAGCGAACGGTCATTTGCCGAGGATCTTATCCACCACGGGGGCTGCAATGCGCTCGTAATGCGGGAAGTTGCCGATGAGCGGGCGGGCGTAATTCTTGAACGCCGTGGATACGTCCGCTTCACCTTCGAGATATTCTTCAGGCATATGCTTGGTATGTTTCGCCACCGATTCGAGTTCCGTAAGGAAGTAATCGACCGAATAGTCACCGGTTCGACGAATGGCGACCGATCCATCGACGTTATTCCACACGGAATATTGGACAGCTTTTTCGCCTACTTCGCGAGCTTCGTTGGCATCGGCGGTGGATACGACACTGAGAAAAGACCGCTGTAGATAGCCGAACGTATCGGAGCGAACGCGCTTGATCTTCAACTTTTCTTTGATGAGGTCGGAAAGACCATCGCCAAGAGCGCCAGAGCCGGATAGCTGCACGTTGCCGTGAGCATCGCGCTCGGTATCGCCGCGAAGGCCGAGGATCACGGGTTGTCCGCTGGCATCGACGATCCCTTCCGAAACCGCGATGACACATCGACCGAATTTGGAATACACGCGGTCGACGGCGGCGAGGAACTTCTCTTTATCAAAGACGCGTTCCGGAACGTAAACGAGATGAGGTCCGTCGTCGGGATATTTCCTGGCAAACACGGATGCGGCGGTGAGAAAGCCGGCGTGTCGTCCCATGACGATGCCGATGTACACGCCCGGCAAAGCGGCGTTGTCGAGGTTCACGCCAGCGAACGCGGATACGACGAACTTGGCGGCGGAACCATAGCCTGGGCAGTGGTCGGTGACGCGAAGGTCATTGTCGATCGTTTTGGGAATATGGATGACGCGCAGTTCATATCCTGCGCGGTTGGCGTTTTCATTGACGATACGACAAGTGTCGGCGGAATCATTGCCGCCGGCGTAATAGAAATATCGAACGCCGTGAGCGCGCAGCACTTGAAAGATTTTGGCGCAGTATTCTTCATCCGGTTTGTCGCGAGTGGAACCAAGACCTGACGAAGGCGTATGCGCCACCATCTCCAAGTTGTGTGTCGTGGCTTGGGAAAGGTCGAGAAAGTCCTCCTCGACGATTCCACGAACGCCGTGCCGCGCACCATAAACATGCGTAATATGGTCGTATTTACGCGCTTCGAGAACCGCGCCGACCAGGCTTTGGTTGATGACGGCGGTGGGGCCACCACCTTGGGCAACAACAGCTTTTCCCTGGAGCTTTCCCATGGGATGATTTCCTTTGTTTGAAAAGGGGACCGAAGGACATGAAACCCGGGTATGCCAAAACACCTCAGGTTGGCGTTACCGTTTGCGGCAAGCTACCGCTCAAAACAGTAAAAATCTAGTCGTTCTCCACACGCGAAGAAACATCGATGGCAGGTGCGATCGGGATTTCGGTGAAACCAAAGACAGCACCCCCCCACACGCCATGCGCATCCCGCGCTTGGCAGCATCCTAGCCGACCGATAGTCCCTATCTCGCCGGTTGTTGGCACCTCGAACTAGCTTGCGTTTTCGCTGGCTCGATGACGTTCCACCTCTCGTTTGTGCGCGGCAATACCGAGCTGGATTTTACTCACCATGCTATGCGGAGCGATTCGCCCACAGGCTCCGATTCCATTGATGGGCTGGCACAAACCGCGACAACTCTTCGAACGATGCTTGGTAACGACACACCCATGAAAGGTAAACCTGGGAATGCGATTCACTCGCTTACGTAGTTGGAGCATGTCTGCTGTCTTGGGCCATGATGCGTTCGAGACAAGCCCCCTGATGACGATTGTCGCACCGCATCATCGTCCCACGAAATCCGCCCTTGCCAACTTCTTGGCTTGTGGTTTGCTTCGACCTCGTCAATGGTGAACTCACGGTTCTTGAAAGGCATTCGCCTTTTCAAAAACCCGTGGGCGAAAAAGGGAAGTCATCGGGCGATGCTCCCGTTGGCTCCCGTGATGCGCGTCGTGAACTCGAAAGGCCCATCACGTTCCATGAATCCAAAAACGTCAGCACAATCCGGTGAACATCCCGTGTCGCTTGCCGAAGACCTGTCGATAACCGCATTCGCTCTTCTCGAGGGGCTATGCTCCTTCGTGTTTGTCGTAGGTCGGGACGGGACGATTCGCTATGCAACGCCATCCGTTTTTCGACAGACTGGAGTCGAACCCTCGAAATGCGTAGGTCACCCCTTCGTGGCAGCTCCGTTTTGGTCTGAAGCGACGGCACAAGAGGATATCGCGGTGGGATTACGCGATGCCTTTCAGGGACGGAAAGCGGACTTTCTTGTGGATATTTCAACGCTTTCCAAACGAATCACCGTGAATTTCGACTGTAAACCCTTGCGCAGCGCCGAAGGAATCATCGAAGCCATCCTCGTCGAAGGCCACGACGTCACGGATCGTCGTCTGCTCGAACGCAAGCTGCGCGATTCGCACTTTCACTGGCGAACGATTGCGGATTGCGCCGTGGACTGGGAATTCTGGCTCCATCCAGCAGGATACTTCATTTACAACAGCCCTTCGTGCCAACGAATCACCGGATACAGCATCGATGAGTTGACCCAAAACCGAATCACCATCAACTCCATGGCTCATCCCGACGACCGCAAAAGAGTGACGGAACTCCTTACCGCGGCCTATTCGGGCACGACAGGACATAGCCAACGTTTCCGGATCGTACGCAGAGATGGCAGTGCCCGATCCGTGTCCATGTCTTGGCAACCGGTGCAAGGAGACGATGGCCGGTTTCTTGGCATCCGCGGCAGTGTTCGGGATGTCACGGACTTGGCCGATACGGAAGCGGAATTGCAACGCTTGCTCGAAGCCTACCGAATACTGGCGATGCACTTTCCCAAAGGACTCGTTGCCCTGTTGGACAGCGAATTGCGATTCGTCGTGGCCGACGGACCCGCTTTTCAATGGGTCGAAATCGATCCCAAGCGAATCATCGGCAAACGCTTCGACCAGGTATTCGAACCCGCCCTGCTCGAACGCGTGGGCCCCCTATTCTTTCGCGCACGAGCCGGTCATGAGGTATCGGATATCCTCGAATACCAAAATGCCACCTGGCTCGTTCACCTCACTCCCATCCTGGGTCCTGACCGCGGCGTTCGCCATGTCATCGCTTCCGCGGTGCTCAGCCGCGGCTCCGCCTGGGATGCCCTCGAAGAAAAACCAACCAGCCCCGCTCATTCGATAGGCTAGCATCCAAGCCAGCCTCTCGACCCCCGCTCTTCCAAATCCGAAGGGCCTAACCCCTCATGAAATCACCCCGCTCACGGCCATGGGGGATAGAACGCCGCCAGATAAATCATCCCATAAACGATGGCAAATGGCGTCATCACCATCAAAAGCACACGGCGCCCCGGGATACGTCGTTGCAACTCCTCGTTCTCCGAGGGTGGACGTAATCCGTAGCCGATGCCAAACGTCACGAACGCAAAAAACGCAACGAAAATCACCCACATCCCAGGCCGCTCCTGAGCGTACATCTTTTCCCAAAGCTCGATCCCCTTCCACCAATACGCCACATAAAAAGGACCGCATACCAGCGATGCGAGCAGCAATCCCTGACGTTCTAGCTTTGGTTTTTTGTTCTTTTCATCCTTCGGATCTCGACGCTCGAAGCGCACGAAGAACGTCGCCGCCACAGCGATGAGAAAGTAAGCGACAAGAAATGCCCAGGCGCTGTTGCTAAAAAAGTTGACGTTCTTTTGCTCGATGGAAGACGAGTAGATGCTCCAGCCAAGCCAAAAGGCAATATAGCCGCCAATGGCCACCACCAACCCCGTGACAATCTCATTGTTGCGAGGCGGAAGAGGGATCTCCGACGGCATCTTCGTGATTGGCTTGGCTGCCTTTTTATTCAAACTGGACTTCGCGGGGGCTGACTTGGCAACGACCTTCGAGGATGCTTTGGCCTTTTTCGGCTCGTCGTCCTCGTCTTCGTCGTCCTCGTCTTCGTCGTCCTCGTCTTCGTCCTCGTCGTCCTCGTCTTCGTCGCCGTCCTCGTCTTCGTCGCCGTCCTCGTCTTCGTCGTCTTCGTCGCCGTCCTCGTCTTCGTCGTCTTCGTTGTTCGCCTCACTAATTTGTTCTTTATTTTCAGCTACTTTCACATCTTTCGCGTCAGAGCCGGAGGGAGACGAATTGGCTTGCGATTGTTCATCATCTGTCACCGATGCGGAGGCATCGTTGTTTTCGAGTTCCTCTGCTTCCGTATGGTCGGAACCGTCGTTGCGCTTGTCGTTCATCCGACACTCCTACATGCCACAGGCTCCGCGGGGTCGAAGTTCCACGGGAAGACGCACGTGTAGCACGACTGCAAGAGTCTGCCTACAACGCGAATGGCATGGGTGGCTAGCACGAGTTCGATAGCGGGAGCACGGCCAGGGGCAGTAGCAACCCCTCCGCCTGCAATCCGACATAGAAAACTGCAAATTTCGATACGATTCGCGTCATTCACGGTCGATAAGGATTGGTGTCGAGGTCGTCGAGAGAGTCGGTGGTCGGTTTCACCGGCTCCTCGACGTTGGTCGTCGTTTCCGACTTGCCGGCATCCGCGGTGGAGGGGGAGCGGTCTCGTTTGGGAGTGGATCGAGTAACGGATGACGTCTCCGCGGGTTGAACGTCGGGGGGATGAACGGAAGCGGAGACACAAGGGGAAGGGGCTGCCGTTTCCGTGGCTGAGGTCGATGAAGCCGCAGGATAGGCGGAGGAGTCGGCGATCGAAGCGTTATGGGTTGGCGAGGTTTCACGCAGGAACAGGATCACGACACCTACGAAAGCGATGGCGAGCAAGAGGAAGGCGACACTGACCAGAATCAAAGGCAGGTTGGTCGTTCGCGGCGGGGGAGTTTTTGGCGTGGGATTCTGGAGTACGAAGGGGCTTGTGAGACGGGAAGGTGTGGGCGCGGACGGTTCGTGCAAGGCGTGGGGGTCGAGCACGTTGATATCGCTTCGGGAGACCCAATTGCGCACGGCTTCCCGTTGCTGTTCGAGTTCGGGTCCGGCCACGCTTTCGACGAAAGCCGCCACTTCGCGCGCCGACGCCACACCGCAGCTTTGCATCATGGCCGCTTCGAGAGCTTCGGCAAAAGCACCACAGGAGGCCACGCGACGATCGGGATCTCTTTCCAAAGCTGAAAAACATACGCGTTCGATCGCTTCGGGAGTACCGGGGGCGATGTCGCGAAGCGTCGGAATGGGCTCATGGAGCAAACGTTGCAAGGTGTGCGTATCGGGCGCATCGGGCTTGTTTTTGAACAATCGTCGCCCCGCCAGCGTCTCCCAAAGAATGACCCCCACGGAAAAAACATCCGCCCGCGAATCGATATCGTCGCCTCGCGCTTGCTCTGGCGCCATGTAGCCAACCTTGCCTTTGAGTTGACCCGCGCGTGTCGTGGAAATCCTCGTGGCTGCCCGCGCTACACCAAAATCCGTGATCCTCGAGGTCCCATCCAGCCCCACCATGACGTTCTGCGGCGAAACGTCGCGATGAACGATGTGCAACGGCTTTCCGAAATCATCGACGAGGCTATGGGCCGCTTCGAGCCCCGCAAGAACGTCGAGAACGATTTTCGCACCGACCCGCGGGGGAATTCGTTCCTCTCGCAACGACGTGCGCCCTAGCAATCGGGCTAGGGTTTCGCCTTCGATATATTCCATGACGAGGAAAAAACCGCTTTGGCTTTGCCCTACTTCGAGAATGGGAACCACGTTGGGGTGATGGATGCGAGCGGCGAGCCTCGCCTCATCGAGAAACATCTCCACGAATTCGCGTTCATGGGCGAAATGCGGATGAAGTTTTTTGATGGCATAAAGGCGTTGAAACCCGCCAGCGCCACCAAGCCTCGCCAAATACACAGTCGCCATGCCGCCCGCGGCAAGCTCCGCCAGCAGCTCGTATCGTTCGACACGCTGATTCGTAACTTCGCTGATTCCTACCTCTGACGGCTCGCCCACACGCACTCCTATCGATACGGACGATTGGCTACCATGATTAGGTTTTCATGAGCCGGAACGGCAGCAAATACAACCGAAAAAGCCGCTTCCTCCATCCCGAACCCGACCCCATCCCTGCCAAACCTCACTTCGCTCCAACCACCCAATCCCCGACAATCCAGGGCAGTCCATGCAACTACCGGGTCTTTGCCAGTTTGTCGAGTTTCCGCCAATACCCCTCCTTGCGAACCCGCGCTCGATGAATCGAAGACTCGGGCGCCAGAGCTAAAAACGCTTTAAAATCGATAGGTTGTAGACAACCCAAGGCTTTTGTCAGAAGGGTCGGCCGTCGGTGTGACCGATACGGCCGTGTTCGACGCCTCCTCGTTATTCCAATCGGTAAAAAATAAACCGATGACGGCTACGGACACGACGCCAATGCCCGTGCCGAGAAGCAGGTAGTTGGTCCTGGATTGATTATCGAGCCCCTGCTGGTACGCGGGGCAACTCGTTCCTTTTCCCACGCAAGCTTCGCGAACCGCATCGGGGCCCGGGTTGTTGAGTGTGTCAATGCCACTCCATACCGTCAGCCCCCCAAATACGGCAGTCACCCCCGTACCAAGCCAAAACAACGTGGGAGAAGCCTTTCCCGAACCGGAACCGCCCCTCTCCGGCTCAACGACTTGTGGCTTCGATGCGGGCTGCTCGGTCGCTGGCGCTTCGAAAAAAAGGTTCATCGATTCGCCCGCCTTGCCTTCGAATTGTTTGGAAAGGCTTCGCCTGCCGCTCCAGCCCGCGGTTACCGTATGCATTCCCTCCCCCGCATAAAGAACGAGCCGCTGCGCCTCTTCGTCTTGCACCACCAGACCATCGAGCAACACGGCACAGGCTGGTTTGCACTGCACTGTCATTTGAACCAATTGCGGTGCGCGCTGTTCGAGAACACGACGCGCCAAGGCCGCCGTTTCGGCATCTTGCCCGTAGGTGGAAAGCGCCAGCGCACACAACGTGGCTGCCCTTGCATGATGACGCGCCTCATCTCGGGAACGAATGGCCATACGCAGCGTTTGCGCACTGGGGGCATCGCGATACGCGTTTTCAAATAACGTCGCCGCTTTGGCGAAATCCCCCAGCTTATACGCCCTTCGCCCCGCATCGTATTCTTCCGCTGCCAACCGGAGTTTCTCTGGGTCGACATCCGATTGCGCGCGCACAGGTCCTGACACCATCCACAGGCAACCCAGCACGCTGAACCATCGAATCATGCGACGAAGCTTCATTCACGAAACCCAATGTCCAATGAAATCAACCCCACCATCTTGCCTCTTTCGTCTTCCAACAACCGCTTCTGTACCTTGACCGTCGTCCAACGTCGAGTCCTCGAATTCAAGTTCCATACCCCAGCACCCCAACATACAGGAGCTGAATGGGTACGATACGAAAACCGTTCCTGCAGGGAGAACACATCCAACGGTCACGGCACATGAGAAACGGCAGCGGTGCCACGCTGTCGACAAAACCAGTTGCACCAGTTCGATAGGTACCGCAACGCATAGAAGCTGCGCCAGGCCGTCGCTCTCCTCGTGGACCCATTGCCCCGCGGCAAGGCGGACCCGCAAAGCCAGATGCGACGGTCCCCACGTGGGTGACCGTGACCGCAGCCGCGTGCTATGCACCGTGACCGCTACCGTATTCTATGGCCGTGACCATGATCGTTCATCGCGGCTCCTTGGTGAGCACTTATCCTTCATTAACCCACACAAACCAAGACGTTTGCCCAGCGGAGCCCAGAAGGTATTCTCCAGGTCCGTTATGAATCGAGCGATGCTCTATGCCTTCGCCACCTTCGCGCTGGTTGTGGTGCCGGGTTGCAAGGTTTACGACGAATCCCTGCTATTGGATGGGGCGAGCGGATTCGGTGCGATGCCCAGAGGCGATGGCGTTGGATGGTGGTCCGGAACCGACCCGACTACCAAATGCGCCACCGCTTCGATGCCTCGTGCGGAACATCGACCGAAAAGCGATCCTGGGGAACCTATCCCCCCCTTGGTTTTTGCCGTTCGTTCCATGCGTCTGGGTTCTCTCGATCGCAACGGCAACCTGAGTCCCACCGCGTGGCAGGACATTGGCTTCGACCTGGATGGAACGTGTACGCGCTCGCCCACGTGCAGCACCCCCGAACCCATATTCTCCTGCAAATCCCCCATCCCTCTCGTAGCCGGCGATGGCAACTTCTGTCGCGATAACCGCTTCGGCGAACTCGAATACGCCATTTCGACCAATGATGATATTGGCCTTCGCTTTGGACTCAACGATCACACGTTCAACTGTTCGCTGTGTGTTGGCGCCTACAATATGTTGTTCAAAATATCGGACTACAATGGCAAGCCCAACGACGCCACGGTGCGTGTCGATATTTATCCTTCCCCGGGCATCGAAACGCTAAAAGGAATCGATTGCCAAACGCAAAAGAGTTGGAATGCCGATGAGTGCTGGCAAAAAAGCGACACGTGGTTCGTCCAATCCGACTATGTGAACGAATCCGTCGGACAACAAGTCGTCGGTAATTCCAAGCTCGATGATTCAACCGCCTATGTGCGCGATGGCTACGTGGTCGCTCGATTGCGTGACAACACGAGGTTTTGGTTTCCCGACGATCGAGGCGTCGCAACCGCATTCCCTCTGGTGGTGCAAGGGGGCGTCGTGACAGGCAAATTGGTTCAGGACCAGGAAGGCAACTGGACGCTGACTGATGGAATCATCGCTGGCAGGATGGATACCAAAGACGCCATCGACAGTTTTCGATTCATCGGCTTGTGCCCCGGAGACCCCCTGTCATCCACGGTCGAAGGGTTCGCCAAGGCATGGGCGGATGTGCTGTCGAGCGGTGCCATTCTCCCCGAGGTCACATGTGATGCCCTTTCGGTCGGCATCGCGTTCGAAGCTTCGGAGGCGACGATCGGCACGGCGGCTCGCGTGGAGGTACCGGATCCATGTGCAGGCGTCGACGGCGGCGTTGGTGATGCGGAGCCCGAGGGTGGATGAAGCCCGTGGCCGCCCCTCGCCGCAACCTCTTTGAAATATCGCGGACCACCTGCGCGAAACGGTCAGCCCATGCGTGATTCTTTTCGCATGCGAACCGTACTGGCGACGGCCGCCACCCTTTGTCTCGCGTTGCACTTAGGCAGCGTTCATCGATGGTTTTCCGTACCTTACAGCCTTTGGGCTGGCTGGGACGAAGCCTATATCACGGTCTTCGCCCAGCGCATGCTCGATGGCCGATGGCTTCCTTATGTCGACGCCGTCAGTCATCGGGGCCCGATGTTGTACTGGCTCGCGGCGATACTTCAGTGGTTTGCCGGCGGCTACTCGTGGGCTGCGATGCGGTTCGGAGCCCTGCTCGCCGCCCAGCTCACGCTTTGGCTGGCCTTTCTCATCGGCGTGGCATTCCGAAAGCCGCTAGCGGGATTTCTGGCAAGCGCCTCTTTCGTGTTCTCCACCGTCTACGCCATGGAGCCCAAGGATGGCATTGGCTTCAACGGTGAACTCGTCGCCATGCCGTTCGTCTTGCTTGGCGCGTTGATCACGACCTGGGCTCTGCAAACACCCGGCCCACGCCGAGAGTCACAGCTATGGTTCGCCGCACTCAGCGGTCTTCTGATCTCGCTGGGAGGTCTTTGTAAGCAACCGACTTTCCTACATATTTTACCAGTAGGACTATGGTGGATCGTCGATGGCATGGCCCATCGCGATAAGCCCTTCGCCAAAGGACATCCCTTCCAGCCCGCCATGGCATTCGCCATCGGAGCTGTGACTCCCGTCCTCGCGGTCACCGCTTATTTCGCTCGCTCTAACGCTTTCAGACCCTTTTCCTACTACCTGTTCACCTACAACCGAAGCGTCTACATGGAGCCCGTTACCGCGGGCTATGCCGTGGAATCCACTTTCCTTTTCTGGCGGGAACACGGCGCGCTGCTGCTTGTCATCCTTTCGACCATCGCATGGGCGTTGGCTCGTTTCTTCTCCAAACTCGAACCAAGCCATCACCGCTGGTCTACCGCGTTTTCATCGACTGCTCTGCCCACCACCACGGCACTGCATACGATGCTCGCTCTCGCGGGAGCGATCGGTACCTTCCGATTCTGGGACCATTACTTCATCCCGGTGTTGCCCTGGCTCGGCTTGCTGCTCGGCACCATGCTCGAAGACTCCATCGAACGAATACGCTTCCAACGCCCCCTGCGATCGAATCTAGTCGTACTCGCATGCTTCGTTGGCATCAGTTTCGTCTTTCGTCTTCTCACCACCTTATGGCTCGATGGTCAGCGGCGAGCCGGAGAGTTCTACGGTAACCCCGAAGAGGAGCCGATCGCTCGGTACGTTCAGGCGCATTCCCAGCCCTCCGAGAGCATCTTCGTATGGGGATTTGCCCCCGAAATTTATGTAAATTCCAAACGTCGAGCCGCCTCCCGATTCGTTTTCACCACCTTCCCCGCGGGGATCGTCCCGTGGTTCCATTGGCTATCCTTCGAACACGAGGAACGACTCGTCGTTCCAGGATCGAGAGAACTATTGCTGCGAGAACTCGAGTCAGAAAAACCGGCACTCGTCGTCGACGTTCCCAATTCCATCCACGGACGCGGGATTCGCCGCTATCCCCCCCTCGTCTCGTACCTTGATCAAAAATATTGCTTTGTCGAAACCATCGTGGGTCGCAATGGTCGCACGGCACATATCTACCATCGACGCGGCAACGCGCAGACCTGTCAGCGCCTCCCTCCACCCAACCCCAGTTTCTGAATGGTCGCGTATACCGTTTGTTTCATCCCTTCCCATCGCACGATCCAAGTATCCCACGGCACATCCTTGCTCGAGGCGTGCCACGCCGCGGGATTGCCCCTCGCCTCCTCTTGTGATCGATCCGGCATCTGTCGCGCTTGTCGAGTTCAGATCGTGGCGGGAGAAGACAACCTTTGTGCCGTAACTCGCCCCGAGCAAGAAGCGAAACGGCAGGGAGCACTCGGAAACCATGAGCGACTCGCTTGCCTGGCGCGCGTCCAGGGACCGGTCACCATCACAACCACCTATTGGTGATCGGCCCGTGTTCCGAAACACAAGGCAACTAGTTGATATTACAGAATATTTTTTTGAATGCCGGGAGGATGAAAGCGACGCTTTCCAAGGCCTTGCCACAGATGGCCTCGTGGACATCAGACAGCGTTTGCGCTGGCGTCCGATCCGATCATGGGCAATGCCTGCTGCACGGCTCGTTCGCATTCGGCGTCACCGGAAGAACTGCCCGAAGGGGGATCTTGATCATCGCTTCGATGGGGAGCCTGTTGTTCGACGAGCGCTTCGGATATCGCAAGGGCGCTTTTTTCCCCAAGGATATGCAGCGTATCGTACGCGCGCACGCAGGTATCTCCTCGAGGCACGATGAAGGAATGATCTCTTCGGATCATGACGATGAGCACACCGGGTGGCAGTCCGAGTTGAAAGACCCGTTTGCCCACGATGGCGGAAGAAGGCGGCACATCGATCTCACGGGCTTCGCTTCCCACGCCTTCTCGATGTTCGAATTCGATGGGGGATTGCGGTCGATCGACGAGGGGCTCATCGACCCCGAGCCATCTAGCCACCATCATGAGGCTTTTGCCCTGTAGCAGGGCGGACAGCAGGACGACGAAGAAAACGATGTCGAAGATCATATTGGACTTCGGGTGTCCAGCCAGCAGGGGGAAGGTAGCGAGGACGATGGGAACGGCGCCGCGCAGCCCGGTCCACGCCACCAACGTTCTTTCGGCCATCGTGAATCGGCTTCGAATCATCAGCGAGTACACGGCAACGGGCCGGGCGACAAACATGAGGAAAGTGGCGATGAGCACTGCGGGCAGCAGGACACTGGGAAGTTGCGAGGGGTATACGAGAAGGCCCAGGGTGACGAACAAAAGGATCTGCATCAGCCACCCGATGCCATCGTGAAACTTCATCAGATAGCGCTTGAGGTGAATGTCGTTGCTGCTGAGCACGATGCCGGCCACATACACGGCAAGAAAGCCGTTGGCGTGAAGGATTTCGCAGCTTCCGTAGGTCAACAGAACGACGCTGATGCTGAGCACCGGATAGAGCCCTTCGTATTCGAGACGAAGTCGGTTGAGGATGAAGGAGGTAAGGAATCCGAAAGCGAGTCCCAACGCCAGCCCGCCGGTCATGCTGAACACGAAGGAAAGCAAGAGCCAAAGGGGTTTTTGCGAGGAGTCCATGACGACACCGAGGACCCCCAAGGTCAGAAATACAGCCATGGGGTCGTTGCTTCCGGATTCGAATTCCAAAAGCGGCGCCACATCCCCTTTGAGACTTACGCCTCGTGAGCGAAGAACGGCGAAGACGGCGGCAGCATCGGTCGATGAGATGATGGAACCGACCAGCAGGCCTTCCCAGATCGTGAAGTCGAGGATGTAGGAGGCAAATATGCCGACCAAAGCCGCGGAGATGCCGACTCCCAACGTGGCCAGGGCGGCCGCATGCCATGCCACCCCTTTGACCTTGCTCCACTTGGTGTCCAGGCCGCCGGAAAATAAAATATATGCCAATGCGAACACGCCGATGAGGTTGGCGACCGCGGGGTTGTCGAACTCAATTCCCCCAGGGCCATCGGAGCCCGCAAGCATCCCCACGGCGATGAAAACCAACAACGTGGGAATACCCAAGCGCCCGGAAATTCGATTGGCGAGTACGGCCACCATGATGAGGAAGCCGATGGAAAACACGATGTAGGGCGTTGCCGCGCTACTGAGCATCCGACAAACCCTCCCGCCAGGTCATTACGGGTTTCCAGCCATACACGGCCGAAGAGTCACGAACCCATGCATGGCGCAAACCATAGCTGCCGCTCGTTACGCGAAGCAAGGCAAACGAACCACCTTTCAACCCATCCGCTCCCATCGAACGATACGCCCATAGATACCGGCTTTTCATCGCAAGCAGTTGCTCTTCGTTTCTGATCGCGTCAACGTGAGCAACGTGCCACCGCTCATCCTCAGCGCAAGCCGTCGAACAGATATTCCGGCTTTTTTTTCCTCATGGTGGATGCATCGCGTCCGGGAGGGGCGCGTTCTTGTGAAAAATCCTCGCAACCCGCGACAAGTGCTGGACGTGTCTCTGCGCCCGAATGACGTGATCGCGGTCGTGTATTGGTCTCGAGATTACCGAAGGCTGTTGCCGCATTTTCCCGAATTGGAGGACCGTGGGTTACGCCCTTGTTTCCACCTCTCTCTCACCGGCTATGGGCCCCCGCTGGAGCAACGAGGTCCCGATGTCGATACGGTCCTCGAGCAATTCGAAAGACTCGCCAAACGATACGGCCCCTCGCGCACCGTATGGCGATACGATCCCATCATCCTGGGCAGTCGGCATCACGAGGACTTCCACGAAGCGCATTTTGCTTCACTGGCCGAGCGAATCGCACCTCTGGTGCGCTGCGGCATCATCAGTTTCCTCGACCCATATCCCTCGACCAAACGGGGGTTGAAGGCCCTCGAGGCAGCGGGATACGAACGATGGGAAACCCCTTCGTTCGAACAGCGAAAACGTCTCGCCGCGCGTCTCGTCGCCGTGGGCAAGCAACACAAGCTATCGGTCTTTGCCTGTTGTGAAGCCGATCTTTCCGAACAAATTGCGCCCGCGCGCTGCATCGATCCCGAATGGATCGCCTCGTTCACATCCGTGCCTGCTTCGGCGAT
>ENA-UOWE01004173-UOWE01004173.1-activated-sludge-metagenome-genome-assembly--contig:-NODE-4173-length-14133-cov-99.856585_pt1 | contig 14133 bp, 12 predicted proteins | sample MGYA00249841_ERZ761562 | MGnify/ENA primary metagenome ERZ761562 (study PRJEB28883, sample SAMN05720200) | activated sludge metagenome | isolation source: Anaerobic digester | place: Japan... | reverse complement strand
GGGCTTCAGGCGTGTTGGTTGTCTTGGTTGGCCCAGCGGTGCGCTTGAGTGAATTTATCTCAGCCTCTGAAAAGCGATATCAGGCGGTATTGCGTTTAGGTTTAACCACGGATACCTATGATATGGATGGCCATGTGCTTATGAGCTCTCCGGTGAACATCTCGTATGAAGAATTGGAAGAAACGCTAAAAACATTCATTGGAGAGTTTGACCAAATTCCGCCGGCCTATTCCGCAATCAAGATCAATGGAGAGAAAGCTTACGAACGCGCACGCCGCGGGGAAGAGGTGGAGATGGAGCCACGCAAGGTGCGCGTAGATAGCATAGAATTGCTTGATTGGGAATCGCCAGAAGCTATTATTGATATTCAGTGCTCATCTGGCACCTATGTGCGCTCCTTGATCCATGACTTAGGCGAAAAATTGGGCTGTGGTGCTACCTTGGTTGGCTTGCGCCGTACAAAAAATGGGCGTTTTAGCTTACGCGATGCGGTGTCCTTACGCCGCTTGCAGGAAGCTTTTGTCAATGGCGATTGGTACCGTTTTCTCATCCCCGCTGCAGAAGCACTGGGCGATTGGTATACCGTTGAGCTGACTTTAGACCAGGTCGATCAGGTTCGGCATGGCCACCGCGTGCCGGCTGTTGAAGACGTACCAACCGATACGATTGCCAGAGCTGTAAGCGAAGAAGGCGAACTCGTTGCATTGGTAGAATATGACCCCGAGGCGCATGAGTGGCAGCCGCGCAAGGTCTTTTTCCAGTAAAATTTAGCTCTCGAAGAATGAATAACCCTTAGCTGGCTTGACGCACGCAGGGTTATTTTTTTGAGTGTTGACAGAGGATGATTTGACAAGATTTTATGAAGATTTGCCAGAAAAGCTCACAGAGCCGCTGTGGATTACCATCGGTAACTTTGATGGGCTGCATCTCGGGCACCAGGCATTACTCTCTCGCCTCAGGTCCTTAGCTCAGGCACAAGGGGCTCAAAGTGGCATGCTCACCTTTTGGCCCCATCCACGTGTCTTTTTTCAAGGAATTGATGGTCCGTTTTACTTGACCACAAAAAGCGAAAAGCAAGAACTGCTCAAGCATTCCGGGTTAGACTTAGTTATCACACTTGCATTTAATCAAGCGTTTGCCGACCTTTCAGCAGAGGCGTTTTTTGATTTGCTGACCAGCCGGATAAATCTGCAAGGCTTGGTGGTAGGAGAAAACTTTGCCTTGGGTAAAAACCGTAGTGGAACCCTGGATGTGATTCAGCAGCTTTGTGCCGAGCGGGGCATTCAGCTTGAAGTATTCCCGCCTTTCAACTTGGATGGGGAACCAGTCTCCTCTGCACGCATCCGTACTGCGCTAGAGAAAGGCGATGTGGAGCAAGCTGCGCGGCTGCTTGGGCGGCTTTACTTTGTGCGCAGCCAAGTTATCGAAGGTAAACGCCTTGGCTCAAAGCTTGGCTTCCCAACAGCTAACCAATTAGCACTGGAACAGAAGATTCTCCCGAAGTATGGCGTTTATGCTACTTATGTGCGCTGGAATGGCGAACGCTATCAAGGTGTGACCAGTGTGGGTGTGCGCCCCACCTTTGAAGAAAGCGGGCAGCCTAACATCGAAACGCTGCTATTGGATTTTACTGGTAATATTTATCATGAAGAGTTAACTGTCGAGTTTGCGCATTTTATCCGCGAGGAAATTAAGTTTGCGAATGCGCAAGAGCTTATTGACCAGATCGAGCAGGATAAAATAATTGCCAGGAGGCTGCTAAGTGATGAACCCTACCCGCAGAATCTACCCTCTCAGCCCCAGTCAGTTCAGCGCTGAAACCATAGCTGTCACTTTTGCGAAGACTTCACGCTCACCAGAGCCTTTTGATGTGATTGCCGCTGAGCTTGATGCAGAAAAGTCCGCCAAATTCAGTGAAAAGTGGATAGTCGGTTATGGGCATTCCAGTGTGGCAGAGCATGCGGTTCTACACTTAGCGCTCGAAAATGTCTCCCGATTAGCAATCGAAACGATTGAATCCAACCGTTTAGCTTTCTATACTGAGAAATCGACGCGTTATCAGGAGTGGAATCCTGAGGCTTACGTGGTACCGCCCGAAATCGCAGGCAGCCCTTACGAAAGCCGCTATCGAGAAGTTGTTTCCAAGCTCTTTGAAACCTACGCAGAAGCCTTATTGGCATTGCGCAGTTGGAGCCAAATAAACACCCCTCGTCAAGAAGGGGAAAGCGAAAAATCTTGGGAAAACCGTGCGCGTACCCAAGCGGTAGATGTGTGCCGCTTCTTGCTGCCGGCTGCCTCGCTGGCAAATGTGGGCGTAACCATTAACGCGCGGGCGTTAGAGTATGCCATTCGCAAGCTGCTTAGCTCAGAGCTGCAAGAGGTGCGTGAGATTGGCGCAGAAGTCAAAGCCGTAGCGACGCAGGAAGTACCCACGCTGGTGAAGTATGCCAACCCAATCCCTTCATTAATGTCTATTCGAGAGCAATTAAGCACTAAAGAAACCCCCGCAGCATTTAACTCCTCCGAGGCTTGGTGCCGGCTGCTCAAGGTGGAACCGGAGGGCGAAGAGCAAGTGTTGGCAGCGGTGCTTTACCGTTTTGGCAGTCAAAGCTATGTTGATTGCTTGGATCAGGTGCGGCGCATGACAGAAGCTGAAAAAAGCAGGCTAGTGAACGAAATCTTTGCAGAAATGGGACCTTATGATGTGCCCTTGCGCGAGCTGGAATACGCTACCTATGATTTTGATCTGGTCCTTGACCAGGGCGCCTATTTTGAGCTCAAGCGCCACCGCATGATGACGCAAACTGCGCAGCATCTCTCCACCCGTTTGGGATATGCTATCCCCAAAGCGATCAGTGAGGCAGGTTTTGAGCAGCCCTACCGCCAAGCTATGGACTTAGCAGCTGCGGCTTATGAGGAATTAGCTGCTTGGAACCCCGCAGTCGCAGCCTATCTGGTGCCCAATGCATTTAACCGGAGGGTACTCTGCCGGCTGAACATGCGCGAGTTATTCCATTTAGCACGCTTGCGCTGCAGCCCCAACGCACATTTCTCCATGCGGCGGGCAGCGCGTGCCATGGCGGAAAGCATGCAAGCAGTGCACCCAAACTTTTGGGCTAAAATGAATCTCTCAGAAGAAGAGACCTCTCAATCAATTACTGAGAATTATTTTAGTGAAGTGGCAGCAATTCCGCTGATATACAAATAAAAAACCTCTGAGAACCTGACTGAGGTATGATTGACACAAACTAAAGCATAATTAAAAAAGCCTACCTAATTGAAAGGAAGCGAGCACGATGAAAAGACAATTTAACCTTAGTTTTGTAATCCTCTTAGCAGTGGCAATGCTGCTGAGTGCATGTGGAGCTGAGACGGAAACCTCTACAACTGCGATTAACATCCCAGCGGTTTCGATCGGTCAGGGGACAGAATCTGCCGGGACGTATCCGATTGATGGCGTTGATTCTACCTATCCCGTTGGAACCGTTGCGAGCGATGCCCCTAGCACTTATCCAGCGGGGGGTGCCACACAGATGAGTGATGCAGAAATCGAAGCTCTTCTAGAGGAAAAGCTAGATGGGCATCATACCCTCGAGTGGGTGCTTTCCTTTGATAAAACCTACGAAGAATGGGAGGAACTGCTTTCCGATCATCATGGAGTCACCTTTACCCCTGAGGAAAAAGAACAGGTTATTCAATATCTGATGACCCACTAATCTTACGGATTACTTCTAAGCAAGTGTACTTACAGCCTGAAAAAATTCAGGCTGTTTGTTTTAATTCAGGCCAAGATTAGCGAAAACGAAACATTCGGCGTTACAATAGAGCGAACAGATTGGCTTGCTTATCTGCGAGACACAATTTACATCATAAGAAGGAGAAAGCATGACCACGCATTTCTATCTCTCATTACTCCCCGAAGCATTAATTGTCTCTATGCTCGACCCCGAAGAGTTTGGCACTTACTATGCAGTTGGCTCAGCGAAAAAATCCCGCGGGCAGGCAATGTTTTTTGAAGTTGACCCAACCTTTAGGCATCCGTATTTTCGGATCGATGAGGCACTGAAACGCTGCGTTCCTCACGAAGACGGATCTCCCAAAGCTTCTATCTATGTTTCGGTTTACCGTGTACTCGAACATGTTGACATTGATGCGCTCATGGATCTCTACCTTACCACGCAGGATGGCAGAACGCTTGGGCTGAAATCTTCCGATCAGTTGCCGCCAGCAGACGAGGGCTTACACCTGTATCAGGAAATTGTTCCCGTTTCACCCTTGGTGGTCAGCCGGTTGGATCCTGTATCTTTTTATGAACTTATCGTCAAAACCCCAACCTCACTGATTACTGTACCAGCGATTACTTTTGTCGAATTGCAATTAGGAGAATTAGCCAATGACCCTGAAATGGGCTTGGTTGAAAACCTGCCTTATTCTAATATCGACCATTTGAGGCAGTGCCTCTCAGATGTGAAGACGAAATTCGTTTCCACTAAGATGGTCGACCGCACGCATTCGCCAGTAGTGCCTTACCGCTGCGTCAAGAACGGCTTTTTCGTTGGGAATGTAGAAAAATTGCGCTACTACCCGATGCCTTCTGCAGAAACTCTACGCACCGAAAATTATCGCTGGTTCCGGTCTGCCAGCATGTAGTAAACATCTCACTGAATTTATAGAACAGAGGAGTCTGATATCTTATGAATTACACAACTTGGATTTACATTGGAATTGTTGGCGGGGTGATATCGATAGGCGTTGCGATATATCTTTACTTCTGGGTGATGCGTCAAAATAAAGGAAGTGAGAAAGCGCAGGAAGTTTCCTCGTGGATCAGAAGTGGCGCGAATACATACCTGCGGCGCTTGTATACAGCCCTGGCTATTCTTGCTGTGATTATCGGCGTCATCATTGCCCTGATTTTTAGCTTTAACTTCGAAAACATCGGCACGACGGGCATCGTCGTTGATCCGAAAAACGGCATGCAAATGGCAATTTCTTTTGTGATTGGCGCACTCTGCTCAGCTGTGGCTGGCTATATGGGCATGCGCGTGGCAGTGGAAGCCAATGTACGCACGGCTACGGCAGCGGAGCAAAGCTTGGAAAGCGCCTTTAAAATTTCCTTTTATGCCGGCTCGGTGTTGGGCTTAGCGATGGTCGGCTTGGCAGTGATTGGTATGAGCGTGATCTTCTTGGTGACTGGACAGGCACATGCTGTTTTAGGCTTTAGCTTTGGCGCTTCAACTTTGGCTTTGTTAGCTAAAGCCGGCGGCGGGATTTACACTAAAACCGCCGATATTGCGGCTGACCTGGTCGGCAAGGTCGAAATTGGTATCCCTGAGGATGACCCTCGCAACCCAGCTGTGGTCGCAGATAACGTAGGCGACAATGTTGGTGATGTGGCTGGCATGGGTGCCGATATTTTTGATAGTTACGTTGCCAGTACCGTGGCTGTGATGCTTTTAGGGGCTTCTTTTGCGGAAACGCTGCAGTATCAATACACCGTTATCCCGCTTATATTGTGCACGTTGGGTGTGTTTGCTTCACTTTTGGGTATTCAGTTTGTGCGTGTGCGCGAAGGCGGGAAGCCGGGCGCGGCGCTCAACCGGGGCACCATAATCACCTGTATCATTTACATTGCTATGCTGCTTGTTTTAGTATTCTTGGGGCATGTCAATATGGCAATCTTTTGGTCAGCGTTTGTCGGCATTGTGGCAGGCGTGCTCATCGGGTTTACCTCCGATTATTTTACCGATGACCAACACAAACCCGTGCAACAAACCGCTAAAGAATCCACTTCTGGTTCAGCCATTACGATTATCACTGGCTTCAGTTATGGCTTAATTTCTATCTTACCCTCCATTTTGGGCGTGGTTATTGCCACGCTAATTTCCTTCAACGTCACCCAAGCCAGCGGATTGCCAGGCGTGTATGGGATTGGCGTGGCGGCAGTGGGGATGCTTGCCATCAGCGGCATGATTGTTTCGGCAGATGCCTATGGACCGATTGTGGATAATGCTCGCGGCATCGCCGAAATGGCTGGTCTGGAACACGAAGTTATTGCCCGTGCGGATGTGCTCGATTCGGCTGGCAACACAGCTAAAGCAATCACCAAAGGTTTTTCTATTAGCGCGGCAGCATTGACTGTGCTGGCTCTATTCGCGGCTTATGCTGAGGTGGTGGAGGCTAATGGCATGGCAATCGCGATTAGTTTGCGGGAACCGCTGGTGGTTGCAGGTGTGCTGCTGGGTGCCACTGCCCCGCCAATTTTCAGCGCGCTGCTGATGCTCTCGGTAACTCATAACGCCTTCGATATGATTGAAGAAATCCGCCGGCAATTCCGGGAAAAGCCGGGCATTTTGGCGGGCACTGAAACGCCAGATTACGACCGCTGTGTAGGTTTAGCCGCGCAAGGCGCGCTTTCCTCGTTGGTTTTGCCGACCTTCTTAGCCGTTGGCTTGCCGCTGCTGGTGGGCTTTGTGCTCGGTCCGGATGCTCTGGGCGGTTTCTTGGGCGGGGCAATCTTTACTGGCGTGATATTTGCGCTATTTATGGCAAACGCCGGCGGGCTTTGGGATAACGCGAAAAAGTACATTGAATCTGGCAAATTTGGCGGACCAGGCTCCGAGGCGCATAAAGCTGCTGTGGTTGGCGATACCGTTGGTGACCCATTCAAGGATACAGCGGGTCCCTCGATCAACACGCTCATTACGGTGATGTCTTTGGTTTCATCGCTTTTTGCACCCATCATTGCGGTGTTTCACTTGTTTTAAACTTGGTGTTAAGCATAAAAACTGCCCGGGCTTGCTCGGGCAGTCTGTTTTTAAAGCCTTAGTTCTTTTGAGTAGACGTTTCATCCTCTGAGGGAGGTGGTGCTGCTTGGGATTCGAGCTCACGTAACCGGGCGTGCTTTTTAATCGCCTCTGCTAGGCTTTGCGCGCTCTCCTCCGGAAAGAACGGCACATAAGAACGTATCCTCCGTTCGATAGCACTGCCGGGGGTCTCGATCAATATGAGCTTGAGGATATAGACCGTCTCTTGCGGAGAGCGCCGGGCTAAGTTTTCAACCACTTTAGCTAAGTTAGCTGTAAATTTGTCGTCTGCGGCTTCAATCAGGGGTTTGATTTCATTCAGCAGTCCAGGCAGTTCTTCTAATGGAAATTGGTCGAGCGTATGTGCCAAAGCAGCTAATCCGTAATTACGCAGATGGTCTTCTGGGCTGGTTAGCAGCTCGAGGACGAAAGGTTTCCATTGGCTGGCTTGCTGCAGAGGGGCAATTGCCTTGGTAAGAAGCGTCTCGAGCACACCACGGTCAATTGGCTGTGCAAGCCAGGTGCGTAACAGGGTGCTTAGCTTATCGGCGTATTGCGTCGGCAGCTGACCGAGCAAGTAAGCAGCTAACGCTCGCGGTTCAAAATAAGGGTCTTGCCAGAGCGTTTGTGCCAAGGTCAAGGTCTCTTCAGGATGCGCTTGGGCTGTCTTACGCAAGCCGATTTCGATCTGAGGGAGCACTTGCTGCGGTAGGTTGTATGAACGCAGGAAGGTCTTGGGCATCGCTCGCCGGTGCGGGCGGTAAGAATAACGCTGATAAAAGCCTAACAACGCGTGAAAAGCTTTGGAGAAGCGTTCTGGTTCAGCGTAGCATTCCCGCAGAAACCCAATTTGCTGCTCTAACTTGGTAAGATCGATTGCTACCATCGTATCTACCTGGCTGGGATTACCTCGCAGGCAAGCTTAGTAGGAACGCGCAAAGTAAGCGCGTTTACGTGTCCTCTTGCCGCTATAGAAGCAAACGCCTTCGCCTATATCAGGTTCACTGGCATAAATGCGCAGCGTTGCCTTCGTTTCTTCTTTGATGCGCGCTTCGTTTTCTCTGTCATCGCTCCACCAGCCAACTGCCCAGCCCTGATCCGCAACAATCTGTTTGAAGCTATCGTAATCCTGGGCTTCGAAGATGTGGCTATCACGAAATTGGGTTGCCCGAGCGAGCATATTTTCATGGATTGCATCCAAAAGCTCTCCGATGGATTGCTCCAAGTTTTGCATAGGCAAGAAGCTTTTACCGGCTTTCCCGGGGATATCTCTGCGGCTTACCGCCACGGTACCTTTTTGCACATCTTTGGGCCCAATTTCCATGCGCACGGGCACGCCTTTCAGCTCCCAGTCGTTGAATTTAAAGCCGGGGGTTACTTCTTCGCGTGTGTCAATCTTGACGCTGAATTTTGCTAATTGCTGTGCAGCTTTCTGCACGGCTTCCATCACCTGGGATTTTTCTTCATCGGAGCGATAAATCGGCACAATGACGACCTGAATCGGGGCAAGACGGGGCGGTAGAATTAAGCCTTGGTCATCGCCATGCGTCATGATGATAGCGCCGATAAAGCGGGTGGAGAGCCCCCAGGAAGTCGTCCAGCAATATTGCAGCTGGTTGTTTTCATCTAAGAACTTGATATCGAAGGCTTTGGCGAAGTTTTGCCCCAAGAAGTGGGAAGTGCCAGATTGCAAGGCTTTAGTATCGCCCATCATCGCTTCGATGGAATAGGTATTAACCGCGCCGGCAAACTTCTCCGATTCGCTTTTTTGGCCGGGGATGACAGGTACGGCAGCCATGTTGCGTGCAAACTCGGCGTAAATGCCCAACATGCGCTCGGTTTCTTCAATGGCTTCCTGCTCAGTGGCGTGGGCAGTGTGCCCTTCTTGCCAATAAAACTCAAGCGTGCGCAGGAAGAGCTTGGTGCGCATCTCCCAGCGCACCACATTCGCCCACTGATTGATCAGCACGGGTAAATCGCGATAAGATTGGATCCATTTGGCATACATCGTGCCGATGATGGTCTCAGAGGTGGGTCGCACCACGAGCGGTTCCTCCAACTCCTGACCGCCGCCATGCGTTACCACAGCTAACTCAGGCGAAAAGCCCTCCACGTGCTCGGCTTCCTTGTACATAAAAGATTGTGGGATAAGCAAGGGGAAAGCTGCGTTCACGTGACCGGTAGCCTTAAAGCGCTCGTCGAGTGCCTTTTGGATATTCTCCCAGATAGTCCAGCCATAGGGGCGCACGACCATGCAACCGCGCACAGGGGCGTAATCGGCTAGCTCGGCACGCAGAACCACCTGGTTATACCATTCAGAGAAATTTTCTTGACGGGTTGGTAACTTTTTATCCATAATAATTTCCTAAGATAAAGATTTTTGCAAATAAGTAACAGCTTCAAGGGGATCGCGGGCAAATTGAACCCGCGCTTGATCCAAGTCGTTAATCATCTCATGATTAACTGTGAAAAACTGGTGAAAGACTTTTTCCCAACTAGTGCCAATTAAGATGAAGGGTTTGGGCGGAGCTGGGGAGATGACCATCAGGTTAAGCGCTAAACTGATCTCACACAGCGTGCCAATGCCGCCGGGCAGCGCGATCATGGCATCTGGCTGGCGTGTGAGTACCTCTAAGCGCTGCGGTAAAGTTTCAGTGCGAATCTCCTGCTGTACCCAAGGGTTAGCTCCGCCAGGACGGTATTGCTCAATCTCAGCACAAGTGACGCCTAACGTGGTGCCTCCGGCTTCCGAGGCGCCGCGAGAGACAGCCTCCATTGTGCCGCAGTAACCGCCCGTCATGACGGTGTGCCCAGCTTGAGCGAGCAGCCTGCCTAACTCCAGTGCGTTCTGGTAAAGGGGGCTTCCAGGCTTTGGGGCAGCGGAGCCGTATACTGCTACGATCATAACAGTTCCTCCCCAGACTGGTGCTCTGGCCATTGGCGTTGGTGGTTTTGAGCGATTTTTGAGAGCACAGCCTGCTCTATGTCGATACCAGAGACGCTCGCAAGCTGCAGCAGGTAGAGCATCGTATCGGCAAGCTCGCCTGCCAGGGCAGCTTGGTCAGAGGCTTCGTCCTGCCACTGGAACAGCTCCAGCACTTCGCTTGCCTCGAGCACCAGCGAAATGGCGAGGTTACGCGGGGTTTGTGGCTTGGAGGAAGCCGGTTGATCCCAGCCTTTAGCTGCGACCAGGGCTTGCATTTGCTCAGTGAGTTCTTTCAGATCCATAGTTGTGGAATTATAACCGAGAAAACCCTGCGCCGAAGGAATTTTGTTTTGGGAAAGCAGAGGATTATCTTCAGGCAAAACCATTCTCCTAAAAAAATTGACAAACGCATAGGTTTGGGTAAAATAAAGTTGTAAGCCGAAGTGGCGGAATAGGCAGACGCGCTACGTTCAGGGCGTAGTGGGCAAAGCGCCCGTGAGAGTTCAAATCTCTCCTTCGGCACAAACGCAGTCAACAGGCTGCGTTTTTTAATGCCAAATCAGTCGGCTAAGCCGCTGGTATAATACTTGCATCGAGTAACGCTATGCAATCGTTGTGGGAAAAGCTCAAACAATTTCATTGGAATGACCGCCGCGTGATCCTTGTGGTAGTCATTATTCTGCTCGTTCTGCTGATGATGGACTTCAACAACCGCATGGTGCGGGCACTGGAGCTGGAGCAGCAAGCCCAGGCGATGACCACACGGATGGCTGAGCTGGAGCAGACCAAGGTCTACCTGGAGGCTCAAATCGCTTTTGCTACCTCTGAAAAAGCTGTGGAGCAATGGGCGCGCGAAGATGCTAAACTGATCAAGGAGGGGGACGTCCCCATCATTATCCTGCCGCCTTCAAAGCCGACACCCACGCCGACCCCCGCGCCGCTGGTGCAAGAAAAACCCCTTTCCAACTTTGAGATCTGGAAAGCGCTTTTCTTGGGGGAGTAACTGGGCACTTCGTGAATATCTTTTAGCCCAACAGCAATTTATTAATCCAGTCTTGTAAAGAATTTGCATTTTTTGAGCGGTAAGTTGGTGGCACAGAAATTGCATCATTACTCTTGATGAAACTGCACCTCAAGACTCTCAAGCGGGCACTTCCCATACCCATTCGGAATCAAAGTCTTTGGCTTCTTTTAATCGGAAGCCTGCTTGTCCTCAGCTTGGCTGGCTGCTACCAGCCTATGCCTAATTATGACCCCTGGAAAGTGCCCCAAGGCTCCGTAACCGCGAGCTTGCCTGCTGATGCTTCGGCCACACCATTGCCGCCAAGCCCGACACCTTTAGCGACGATCACACCAGCCCCAACCGGTCCAACTCCCACGCCTAATCAGCCGGCTGCCCTGCCCACACTGCGCTCAGAAGAAACAGAATATATCGTCCAGGCTGGGGATTCACTGGCTAGGATTGCGCTCTTGCATCAGGTTTCTGTGGCGCAGATTTTGGAAGCCAACCCCGAAATTACAGACCCCAATCTGATTGAACCAGAGCAAACGCTGATCATCCCGCCAGCCAGCGCCAATGAACTGGCTCCGGATTTCAAGATTATCCCCGATGCAGAGCTTTTTTACTCCCCCTCAGCGGTGAGCTTCGACGTTCAAGAAATCGTGGCTCAGTTTGGCGGCAAGCTCGCTGGCTACCACGAGGAGTTGGAAGATGGAACAAAACTTTCAGGCGCGGAAATCGTGCAGAAAGTCGCTGAGGATTTCTCGGTCAACCCGCGCTTATTGCTGGTGGTGCTCGAAGACCGCAGCGGCTGGCTAACAGGGACAGGGAATGCCAATATCAAAGAAGATTACCCATTAGGATTACAGGACGCCGACCGCAAGGGTCTTTATAAGCAGCTCAGCTGGGCAGCCAACGAAATGACCCGTGGATACACACTTTGGAGCCAGGCAGAAGTGGCTGTGTGGACTTTAGCAGATGGCACGGTGCTGCGTATCGCCCCAACCATCAATGGGGGTACAGCTGGCGTGCAATACATGTTGGGGCTGTTGCTGGGCAAGGATGACTGGAAGCAAGCCGTTTCGGAAAATGGGCTGTATGCCACCTACCTGCGTTTATTTGGTTTCCCCTTTGCTTTTGCCATTGAGCCACTGGTTCCTGATGACTTGGTGCAGCCAGAACTTGTCCTGCCATTCAAGCCGGGGGAGATTTGGTACTTTACAGGTGGTCCGCATGCAGGCTGGGGAACAGGTTCGGCTTGGGCGGGGATTGACTTTGCCCCTGCTGGTGAAGAATATGGCTGCTATGAGAGCCAAAGTGTGGTTGTTGCCGCTGCTGATGGGCAGGTTGTGCGGGTTGGGGATGGGCTGCTCGTTCAAGATCTGGATGGTGATGGCATAGAGCAGACCGGCTGGTCGCTGCTTTACTTGCATTTGGATAAGAACGAGGACATTCAAGTTGGAACCTATTTGCATCGCGATGACCCTATTGGGTATCCTTCTTGCGAAGGCGGTTACACCACGGGTACGCATTTGCACTTGGCGCGGCGTTATAACGGCGTGTGGATCGCTGCAGACGGCGATGTGCCTTTTGTGTTGAGCGGCTGGGTTGCTTCCAGCGCTGGAATTGAATATGACGGATATTTGAAAAAAGATGGACAGACAGTTGAAGCCTTCAATGGCCGTGCCGATCTCAACGAGATCGCGCGTTAAGAGCCGCGAGGCACGGCATTCGCGCCAGTTGGCGGCTAAGCGCCGCCGGCACTTGCGCAATTTGCTGCTGTCAGCAATGCTCTTGGCACTTTTGGCTTGTGCTTTGTTGGTTTATCCCATCGAAGCGCCGCAAAGCGTGGCTGCAGAAGGTCCGGCAGTGCCCACAGCCGTCGCACTCCATCCAGAAGAAAGCACTTCACCTGTGCCAACAGAAGCAATCCCAGTACTAGAAAACCCAATTGCAATCCAGGAAACCACTGGTCCAGAAACTCCAGAGCCTCAGCCAATCGAGAATCAAGCTGCTCTGGTATCTGCCAGCCAAAACGCGCCGATACTTTATTATGCCCAAAGCGGAGATAGCTTAGATGTACTCGCATTGCGCTTTGGTGTTTCGATGAATGACATTAGCTCACCGGATTTATTACCCGATGGGGGCTTTTTGCCCGAAGGTCAGTTGCTGTTGATACCCTCGATGCTCACGGATGTGAGCCAGAACCTGAGGCTCTTCCCGGATTCAGAGGTAATCAATTCACCTTCTGCGATTGATTTTGACCTGGCGGGTTTCATCCAGCAAGCAGGCGGGAAATTAGCTACTTACTATGAAAGCGTTTATGGGTATGGTTATTTGAGTGGCGCAGAGATTGTGCAATTAGTCGCGCAAGAGTATTCCATTCATCCACGCTTACTGCTTGCCTTGCTAGAGTATCAAGGTGACTGGGTGTATGGCTATCCCGTCACATACAACCAAGAGGAATATCCGATGGGCTTCGTCCAGAGCGGGCAGGATAGCCTCTATAAGCAGCTGATTTTGGCAGCTGGCGCCTTAGGCACAGGGTATTACGGATGGCGCGAAGGCACGTTGCTGGGATTGAAATTCCCTGATGGTACCCATTTGCGGCTAGCACCGGAGCTCAATTGCGGCACGGTGGCTTGGATGTATTTTTTCGCTCAAACTCAAAACTTTGACGCTTGGAATCAGTCCCTTTATTCCGATAGTAGCTTACTGGCTACCTATGAAGCCATGTTTGGCAACCCTTGGTTGATTGCACAGCAATATGCTTCGCTGTTTACTCCCCAGCTGGTGCAGCCTGAACTTGCGCTGCCCTTCGAGCCCGGCGTGATTTGGTCCTTCACGAGCGGTCCGCACGCAGCTTGGGGAGCGGTGCAGGTGCGTGCCGCATTAGACTTTGCGCCGCCGATGGATGCACCTGGCTGCCGACCGACAAATGATTGGGTGGTAGCGGTATCACCGGGCTTAGTCGTCCGTTCACAAAATGGCGCTGTGGTCGTGGATATGGATGGCGATGGGGATGAGCGTACGGGTTGGAATATCCTCTACATGCATATCTTAACAGAGGGGCGTGTTCCAGTGGGCACTTGGGTGGAAACGGGCGACCGCATTGGGCACCCTTCTTGTGAGGGTGGCGCCTCAACAGGCACACATACTCACATTGCGCGTAAGTATAACGGGGAGTGGATTCCAGCTGATGGACCTTTAGCTTTCAACCTGGGTGGGTGGATTGCTAAAGCAGATTCTCAACCTTATTTAGGCTGGTTAGTCAAGGGGGATCAGGTGGTCAAGTCTAGCTTAGTCGGTGCCACAGCTTCGCACATTTGGCAGGGCAAATAGCATTTTCTAACTTGTGGTATATTCAAAGCCATCTGGAATTAATCGATGTAAAATGACCC